>Ga0182041_10000138_pt1 | contig 31951 bp, 28 predicted proteins | sample flu12Cox44000178_FD_125967 | JGI IMG/M metagenome (GOLD analysis project Ga0182041, IMG submission 125967) | Lab enrichment of tropical soil microbial communities from Luquillo Experimental Forest, Puerto Rico - flux8day.12C.oxic.44.000.178 | ecosystem: Environmental > Terrestrial > Soil >...
GGTGCCAGGCCGAGCGACAGCTCGTCGACCAGCAAAAGTTGCGGCCCGCACATCAGGGCCGCGCCGATCGCCAGCATTTGCCGCTCCCCGCCGGACAGGAGGCCGGCGGCCCGGCTTCTCAGTTCGGCGAGGCGCGGAAAGAAATGATAGGCGCGCTCCTCGATCCGCCGTTTTTCACCCGAACGAGCGGCGCGCGATACCGGTGCAGCGAGATTTTCCGCGACGGTCAGATTGGGAAATACCTTTTCGCGCTCTGGCACCAGCACGATCCCTCTGCCGGTGATCTTGTGGGGCAATTCGTTGTCGATCCGCGTGCCTTTGAACGTAATAGATCCTTCGGAGATGCGCGCGTCATCGACGCCGAGGAATCCGGAGATCGCGCGAAGCGTTGTGGTCTTACCCGCGCCGTTGGTGCCGAGGATCGCCACAATCTGTCGTTCCCCGACCGACAATGTAACGCCCTGCACGGCGGTAATGACGCGCTTATAGACCACCTCGATCTTGTCGACCTGGAGCACAGCGGTAGTCATTTGCGTGCTCCCGCCAGCGGCTTGTATCTGAAAGGCCAAAGCAAGAAGTAGTTCTGCAGTCGCCGCCAGATCCCCACGAGACCGAGCGGCTCACAGGCGAGGAACAGGATCATCACTACGCCGAACGCGGCGTAATTCACGGCAAATATGTCCCCGGCGAGCTTCTGGGCATTCGGCAGCAGGCGCAGCAGCGCTTCGATGAGGTACGGAAAAACGGTGACGAACATGGCGCCAAGCAGTGCGCCGAGCAGCGAACCCATGCCGCCGATGATGATCATCGCGACGTATTGAATGGACAAGAACAGGTCGAAGGCTTCGACTGAAACGAACCCACGGTAGTAGGCAAACAGGCACCCTGCGACCGAGGTCATGCTGGAAGAAATTACGAAGGCAAGAAGCTTGTAGCGCGCGATATTGATACCGAGCGCCTCTGCCACCGTCTCTCGGACATGGATGGCCCCCCAGGCGCGACCGCTGCGGCTGCGTAGAAGATTGACGCAGATCAAGAGGTTCGCAACAGCGGCCATGAACAGGATGAAATACCAACCGCGTCCCCCGAGCTTGAATCCGACGAGACTGGGCGGATCGATCACGATTCCGGTCGAGAAGCCCCGCTTGGTTTCATATTCGCCGCCCAGATAGATAACGACGAAATGCAGAGCCAGCGTGCTGACCGCCAGATAGAGACCGCGCAGCCGCAAGGACGGAAGCCCGAAAATGAAGCCGAGCAGGATGCCGGTGAGCGCGGAAGCCGGGAGCGTGATCCAGAACGGCGCGGCAATCTCGCGCGCAAGGATTCCGGTGGTGAATGCACCGGCTGCGATCAGTCCCGCATGACCGAGCGAGATCTGACCCGCAAAGCCTGTCAGAAGCATTAGCGAAAGTGCGCCGATCGAGGCCAGGAAGACCTGGCAGGCGAGATCGAGCGCGAATGGCGACGCGAGAAAAGGAAAGCTGGCAACAATGATCAGAAAGATGGCCAGGCTCATCCGTTCGGTGCGTGTTCGCAACAGCGCGAGGTCTTCGCCGTAATTGGTGTGAATGTAGCCGCTCGCGCGTGGCGGTGGTTTAAACACGGTCAAGCTCCTCGCGGGTCCCGAACAGACCCCAGGGGCGCACGATCAGGATCGCGATCAAAACGAGGAAGGGCACGACGTCGGACAACAAGGGATCGACGTAGTAGATGAGGAGCACCTCGGCTCCCGCCACGATCAGGGCACCGATGAGTGCGCCTGCGAAACTATCGAGGCCGCCCACAAGCGCGGCGGGGAAGGCCTTCAAACCGATGACCGGCATGCTGCCGGTCAAGCCGGAGTCGAGCGCCATGAGGATTCCTGCAAGCGCTCCGGTCAATGTCGAAAGGCTCCACGCAAGAGCATAAACGCCGTGGAGGTTGATGCCACGCTGCGCGGCAAGAAGCGGGTTCTGACCGGCGGCGCGCATGCGCATGCCCCATCGGCCGAAGCGCAGGAACACGAAGAGCGCGCCATAGACGACGAACGTCGTTGCGACCAGCACCGCCGACCACAGAGAAATACGCGCGCCGCCGAACAGCACAAGCGAAGGATTGCTTACACCGAGTGCCTGCGCCGGATACTGCTGCTGCACAGACCAGATGAGGATCACGATCCCGCGGACAAGGATTCCGAGCGCAACGGTCGTCAGGATTGCCGCAAGAACCATCTCGCCCGTCATCTTCCGCATGAGGAAGATGTAGACAAGACCGCCTGTCAAAAGGCTCAACAGAACGGCGGCCGCCAACGCCATACGCGGGTGCCCATTGAACAATGAGGCCGTTGCCAACACGAGATATGCGCCGAGCATCATCAGTTCGCCGTGCGCGAGATTGAGCACCCGGCTGACGCGGTAGATCAGCACATATCCGCAGGCGATCAGCGCGTAGATCGAGCCGAGGACGAGAATGTTGACCGCGAGCTGCAAACGGATTGTCCGGCGCGAGTTGGAATCTGGATGCCATCGACGGGGCGCGCAGTGTTGCGCGCCCCGACCGGCTCCAGCTCATTTCACCTCATAGGTTTTCCAATCTTGCACGCGGGCAATCTTGTCGCCGTCCCATTTGTAGATCCGGTAGTAGAGGCGTGTGCGGAAGTGGTTGTCCTTGGTCCACTCGATGGGCCCACCGCGCAGCCCCTTGGTGTCGATCTTCAGATTCTCCATCGCCGCGCGCAGCTTGGCCGGATCCGCAGGCCAACCGGCTCCCTTGAGCGCCGCTTCAATCGCCATTCCACCGATCCAGCCCTCGGTCATGGTCTGTGCAGGAAATTTCGAGCTTGCCTTGCTCGCCGCAGCCTCGATTTCCTGATGGATCGGCTGCTTTTCCTGGAAGAGAGCATTCGAGTTTACCACGTAGAACTTTCCGTCTTTCAGACGAGCGAGTTCGGCTTCTGCCTCGAGATGACCCCAGGCGATGTAGTCATCCTGCCAGCCCAGTTTGCGCAGTGCTTCGAGCGTGCGCACCTGGGTGACCCACGGGGCCCACGAGTAAACCCAGTTTGGACCGGCATCTTTTAGCTTTGTCGCGAAAGGAGTGTAGTCGGCGGTCGACGGTGGGATGATTTCCTGACCGACCGGATCGATGTCCATCTTCTTCGAGAGCTCCATGGCGTAATCCATCTCGCCGCGCGAGAGGGGTATGGCCATGGCGGAGAATCCCATCTTTATCGGGCCCTTCGCTGTTGCTTTCACGAAGTCGAGGGTTGCGCGGCTATCGAACTGCGAAGCGTAGCCGGTCGTGCAAAACTGTAACGGATCAGCCGGCGGATACACGCTTTGCGGACAGACGCCGCTTGCGAACAGCAGCGGTACATTCGCGCTCTTGCTTTCAGCAATCACCGGCGCATAGGTCGACGACAGGCTCGCGTTCACCATCAGGACGACGTTGTCCTGGGTGATCAATTTCTTCGTGTTGGCCGCTGCCTTCGAAGGCTGCGCGCCATCATCTTCGATCATCAGCTTGATCTGCTTCCCATTGACACCGCCCGCTGCATTGACGCGGTCGATATAGATCCGCAAGGCATCAACCGCCGGTGCATAAGTGCTCGCTGGCGGGCCAGTCAGCGCGGCGGTCACTCCCACCAAATAGGCGTCCTGCGCCGCTGCCGGCAGCGTAATCGCGCAGGCGGTCAGACCGCCAAGCAAGAACCTGTTGAGCATGGTGTCCCTTCCTTTTTCATGTCCTTGAAGCTTTGCCCATCATCACGAGGCCAGCACGTTTCCTGTGCCCGCCGCAATCAGCCGCTCTTCGCGGTCGTCGTACATTCCCTCAACCAACTCCCTGAAGCGCTCATACATCAGCTTTCGCTTGACCTTCCTGGTCGGGGTTACCGGCTCGCCTTCATCTTCCGGATCGAGCGCCTTGGGCAGAATGCGAAATGACTTGATCTGTTCGACGCGCGCGAGGTCGCGATTGACCTTATCAAGTTCGATCCGGACCAGCTGCGCCACACGTGGGTGCGTGGTCAGGCTGGTGAAGCCGGTATAGGCCACGTCGTTGGCGCGCGCCCAATCGGCGACCGTCTCGAAATCGATCTCGACGATGGCAGTGAGATACTTGCGACCGTGACCAAAGACGACGGCCTCGGCAATATAGGGGCTCGCGCGCAACGCATTTTCGATAAGCGATGGGGAGATCGTCTTCCCGCCGGCAGTAACGAGAAAGTCGCGCGCGCGGTCGATGAGACGCAGGCTTCCATTTGCCCACTCACCAATGTCGCCCGTGCGAAGCCAACCATCGGTACCCATAATGTCGCGAGTTGCCGCTTCGTTTTGCCAATAGCCGTCGAAAAGGTCCGGACCGCGCACGAGAACTTCGCCATCCTCCGCCAGCTTGACCTCGAGCCCTCCGACTGGCGCGCCGACATTGCCGGGCCTTGGGAAAGGACTACGCTGTCCGGCAATGATGCCGCCGGCCTCTTCCGTCTGGCCGTACATCTCGACGACATTGACACCGTACATGTGCCAGAGCGCGGCGATTTGGGCCGGCAGACCGGCGCCACCGCTGACCACCAGCTCCAATTTGTCAAAGCCGAGCTTGTTCAGGATTGGTCGAAGGATCAGCGCATGTACAGCGCCATACAGCGCGCTTTGCGCCGGCGCTGTCTTGCCTTCCCACCGGTGACGGACGTGACTGCGTGCAACGTCCGTCGCGAAATTGTAAGCGGCCCGCTTGAGGCGACTCGAGTTGAGAATGCCGACGAGAATGTGCGAGGCAAATTTCTGCAGATAACGCGGAACGGTGAACATCACTGTTGGCGCCACTTCGAAGAGGGTTGTCGCGAAATCGTCGGGGTCCTCACCAAAATGCGGCACTAACTGCGAAATGAGCGGCAGCGTGATCGCGACGTCGCGGCCGAGCACGTGGCACATTGGAAGAAAAGCGACGGTACGGTGAGGCTTCTCCCGCAGTGTCGGGTATTGCGCGATCACAGTATCGGTAGCCGCGAGATGCTTGCCATGGGTGACCAGCGCGCCTTTTGGGTGGCCGGTCGTGCCGGATGTATAGACAATGAAGGCCGGATCCTCTGGCGACAGCGCGGCGATCGTTCCCTCCAGCCACCCGAGTTGCGGTCTGTCCACGCCGTCCAACAAGTCGCGCAAGCGACGAAGCTTGGGGTGGGTGTAGCCGAACATGGCTGAATCATCGATGACAACGATGGTCTTCAGATCGGGAAGACGGTCGGCGATGGGCAGAATCTTGTCGACGTATTCCTGATCCTCGGCGATGAAGACTGCAGCGCCACCATCGCGCATCTGGTACTCGACCTCGGTCGGGGATGCCGTCGGGTAAATGCCGTAGGCTATTGCTCCGAGCGACTGGACGGCGAGATCGCAAAGCAACCATTCCTCGCAGACGTCGCCCATGATGGCGGCTCGGTCGCCATGATCGAGTCCGATACTCTTCAGTGCGTGCGCATAATGGGCTACGTGTCTCGCGTAGTCACACCAGGTTCGCTCGCGATAAATACCCAGATGCTTGGAGCGGAACGCCACTGAATCGGGCGTCGAGCGCGCCCGCTCGCACAGCAGATGCAGAGCGGTGGTGCGGCGCAGCCTGTCGCGATCAATCGTGACACCTGCGATCATCGTGCACTCTTTGATCGGCTAAATTCTATAGCTCAATCGAATTCTATAGGCCGTTCATGAATAAGCAATGGCGCGTTCAGCGTCGGCGACGCGGCGCAGCCGGGCGTTTGCCCATCCCGTCGATCACGAGTTGGGCAAATTCGGCGGCGGTGCGGTCGATGGCGGTGCTTTCCTTGCGGTGCCAGTTGGATGCTGCGTTGCACATGCCCAGGATTGCGAGCGTCGCGAGCCGGGCATCCAGATCGGCACGGAATTCCCGTTGAGCGATGCCCTCCTTGATGACGTCCTCGAATATGCGCTCAAGTCCGCGCGACCACCGGCCGATACGACGGCGGCTTTCCCTGGGAAGATGCTGACGCTCATTGAGGAAGACCCGGACGAAGTCGGGCCTGTCGACCAGCGGCGAAAGATGGGATTTGATCAGTAAAGTCAGGCGATTGGTGGCACTTTCCGGCCGCACGGCAATGGCTTTCGCGGCGTCAAAGAAGCCCTCAACGCCCTTCACGCAGACGAGTTCGAGCGCCGCTTCCTTGGAGGAAAAATAGTAATAGAGACTCGCCTGCTTGATACCGAGGACGTCGGCGATGTCCTGCGTGGTCGCTCCATGGAACCCTCGTTCGGCAAAAACGCGCGCCGCGGCTTCGATGATCTGGGGAGCCCGCCGTCGCTGGTTGGCATTGCGCCGAGTCACGGGTAGGGCAACGATATTCATCAGCGGCATCTCGTCCAGAAGGCCGGAATGGGCAGAAGCTCAATTACGTGCCGGTCGCCAAACAGAGGCATTGTCTTGTGCCATGCCGGCAATCTAAATTCCATCTATTAACCTATAGAAAAATCCGGGAAGGTCGCATGCCACTCACAAAAGGCCGTCCGCCGTTCCGCGCCGATCATGTCGGAAGCTTGCTGCGCCCACAGATCTTGCGACAGGCATTTCGCCAGCACGCAAGCCAAGAGATCGACGACGCCGAGTTCAAAGGATTGCAGGATCAATGCATCCGCGACGTTGTGGCATTGCAGGAGAGCGTGGGGCTACAGGTCGTCACGGACGGAGAATTCCGACGCGGGTCCTATTGGGGGCGTTTTGTCGAGCGGACCGAGGGTTTCAGCATCAAACCGGCATCGTTCAAGTTTCGCAATGATGCCGGCCATGAGGTCGAGTTCACCGCGCCTTACGCGCATAACAAGATCAGACGCGCACGAGCGTTGGCGCTCGACGAGTTCGATTTTCTGCGTGCGGTCACGAAAGTGACCGGCAAAATAACACTGCCTGCGCCCTCGACCATGCACTTCTACCGGTGCAACGATTTCGCAGACCGAACGATTTACCCTGACGAAGATGGTTTCTTCAGCGATCTCGCCAAGGTCTTTCAGGAGGAGATTACGGAGCTGGCGGAAGCGGGATGTCGGTATGTGCAGCTCGACGAAGTCGCTGTCGCGCTGTTATGCGATCCCGCCATTTGTGAAGAGGTCAAACGGTCGAGCAGCAATCCTGATGCGCTTGTCGATTTGTACATTGCAAGCATTAATCAGGCCGTAAGCAAATGTCCGGCTGACGTGACGATCGGTGTGCACATGTGTCGTGGCAATTTCAAAGGCCACTATCTTGGAGCCGGTGGTTATGAGTCAGTGGCGGAGCGATTCTTCGCGCAAACCAACGTCAATCATTTTTTGCTTGAATACGATACGTCTCGCGCGGGCGACTTCGCGCCGTTGCGTTTTGTCCCGAGGACCAAGGGTGTCGTGCTCGGTCTCGTCAGCACGAAGACGCCTTCCCTCGAGAGCTTGGGCGATCTCAAGCGTCGCGCGGAAGATGCGGCCCGCTACATTGATCTCGATCGGTTGGCGATCAGCCCTCAGTGCGGATTTGCCAGCACAGTCGCTGGCAATCCGATCACTGAAGCCGATGAACGGGCGAAACTAGCGCGCGTAGTCGAAGCCGCCAGAACCATCTGGCAATAGACGTCGCACGACGGTCGCTGGCTATCCCCTCGCCATCCCACCGCGCGGATTGACGAAGATATAGCCGCGAACGTCGCGCACGTGCATCCGCGATAACCCGCCGCCCGAATTGTAGTCACGGATCAGCCATTGGCCGTTGCCGGCGGCCGACTCTATGTACATGACATGGCCGCTTCTCACGGCGGCAAGTCCAGGTCGTGGACCGGCCTCGCGCGGAAGCAAGCGCGCCCAATTGGAAGCGAGGTTCAGTCGTGCATCGGACAAGCCGAGATACATGCGCAGCCCGCAACCGCAATAGCGATTGGGACAGCCAGCCGGGCGCGAACCGATAACGGTACCGGTTTCTGCCCTCGCGAACGCCCTGTTTCCGACAGGGTCAAGTGCGGGTGTTGCCGAGGTCCGGTAGTTTGCACTTGCGCCGCACATGCTCCGCCCATCATTCGTGAATGTGCAGGCATCGACCCCGCGATAGGAAACATATTGATTGTGATGGTGGCCGCGACGTGAGTGATAAGCGTCAGCAGGTGACGATACGAAGGTTGTCAGAAGCAACGTAATGAGCATTCCCATGATACCCGTACGATTCATGGTTCCCTCTTTGCGGTGATGTAAAAGATGGCGGGGGAGCGGTGGACATTTGAAGAAAAAGCCCACGGAGCGCAGGTCGCAAAATAACCTCCTGAAACGCCCTGCGCTAAACGGCGCAAAGCGCAGAAAGTTCCTACGACTCCGCCATATCGCGTATCGGGCAGACCGCGATCAATTATTCGAGGGAAAATAAAGGCTTATTCCTTTACGGCCCCGGTCATTGCCGAGACGTAATGCTCGACGAAGAACGCATAAAGTATGACCAAGGGCAGGGAGCCGATCATGGCGCCCGCCATCAATGAACCCCATCGGTAGATGTCGCCGTCGACGAGGGCCGTCACAATCGCAACCGGTACGGTTTTGTACTGCGTCGAGGAGATGAAGGTGAGAGCGTAGATGAACTCGTTCCAGCACAACGTAAAACAGAAGATGAAAGCCGATATCAGCCCAGGCACCGCGAGCGGCAACACGATGCGCGTGAGAATTTGCCAGCGGCTGGCGCCGTCAATGAGCGCGCATTCCTCGAGCTCGAACGGAATTGTCTTGAAGTAGCCCATTAACAACCAGGTCGAGAAGGGAATGAGGATCGTGGGATAGGTGAGGATCAAGGCAAACGGCGTGTCGAACAGGCCGTACTGGAAAACAACCGTCGACAGCGGAATGAAAAGAATCGACGGAGGCACCAGGTAGGCAAGGAAGATCGCGCCGCCAACCCACTGTGCGCCTTTATACCGAAGCCGCACGATCGCATAGGCAGCGAGCACGCTAGCAATAATCGATAACGCGGTCGCGCAGACTGCGACCAACATCGTGTTCCATAGCCAGATCGGATAGTCGGTCTCGAACAACAGCTTGTAGACGTGCTTGAGCGTCGGATTCCACGTCCAGAACGGGCTGTAGGTGTCGAGGTCGAGCAGTTGCTCGTCGGGTTTCACCGACGTGAGCGCCATCCAATAGAACGGAAACAAGAGCACAAACAGAATGAGTGAGAGCGGCAGGTAGACAGTGACAAGCTGCCGCGGAACGCTCTGCAGATAGCTCATCCCCTCGGACTCGTCGGCAAGCGGCGCCGAACCGGTCAGCACGGTTCTCGGCGTTGCGGCCTTCTCGGCGAGCGCATCAGTCATTGCTTTCGCCCTGTTGCCATTTCCGGCGTTGCAGACCGAACCAGGAAACCAGAATTGCACCGAGCAGGAACGGGATCATCGCCGTCGAAATTGCGGCTCCTTCGCCCAGATAACCGCTCATGATCGCGCGTTGATAGGAGAACGTGGCCATCAGGTGCGTCGCATTAACCGGCCCGCCGCGCGTCATCACCCAAATGAGCTGAAAGTCTGTGAAAGTGAACAGCACTGAAAACGTCATAACAACCGCGATGATCGGTGTGAGCAGCGGATAAGTGATGTAGCGGAAGCGTTGCCATGTGGTCGCGCCGTCAATCGTTGCCGCCTCGTAAAGAGACGGAGACACCGTTTGCAAGCCCGCCAGCAGCGTGATCGCAACGAAAGGCACCCCACGCCATATATTGGCGAAGATCACCGACCAGCGCGCGTTCCAGACGTCGCCAAGAAAATCGATATTGGTCGTGATCAAATGCATCTTCTTCAACGACCAGGAAATAATCGAGAACTGCGGGTCGAACAGCCACCAGAAGGCGATTGCCGACAGCACAGTTGGGACGATGAAGGGGATGAGAACGACGGCGCGGATGATAGCCTTAAATGGCAGTCTCTCGTTCAGCAGCAGCGCGAGATAAAGGCCGACGGCAAATTTTATGACGCTGGCAACGCTGGTGTAGAGCAGTGTGTTGAAGACCGATAACCAGAAGATCGAATCGTCCCTGAGATATTCGTAGTTCTCAATGCCAACGAATTCACCGCCGCGGCCGAGCCGCGCGTCGGTGAATGACAGCCAAACGCCGAGGCCAAGAGGATAAGCGAGGAACAGAATCAGGAATGCCGCCGCCGGCATCATGAACCAGAAGCCCAGCCAATTGCGGTCGGTCTTGAGCTGGTCCCACGCCGTCACGTCACGTATCGCGCGGCTGCTGGCCATTGTCATCGTAGTTTCAGTCTTGCCGTTTCGAAAGGGAAATACGATCGGCGGAGCAGCGTGCTCCGCCGATCGCAGCCATCAACGATAGATACGCTTCAACTGGCGCTCGGCGATTGCGATCGAACCTTTCACGTCCTCGCGACCGGTGCAGTAGTTCGCAAACATGTCGAGCACGACGAAGTCGGCGATTGCGGTTGCCGCCTTCTCGCCGACCGAGCCGAGACCGCCCGCGGTGAGCGAGCGCTTGGCCGCTTCGCGAAACGGCGCACGCTTCGGATCGGCCGTCCACACCGGGTTTTTGTCGTAGGCATTGAGGCAATGCGTGAGGTATCCCTGCGCGGATTCGATCCAGGGATTGAAGTTGTCCGCTTCGAGCATGAACGCCATCAAGGCCTTACACGCCTGCGGAGACTTCGTGTAGGTCATTCCCAGCACCGGGTACATCAGGTGCAGTTCGGTGGGCTTGCCGACGGGTCCGACGGGCCAGAATGAGTGGTCCATGTCTTCGGCGATATTTTTCTTGGTCGGATCCTTTTGCGCCGCGACGTAGATGGAAATGCCGTTATCGGTCCAGTTGATTTCGCCCGCCAGGAACGCCTTGTTGTTCGAGGCGTCGTTCCACGAGGCGACACCCGGAATCATCTCGGCATACAGCGCCTTGGCGTATTCGAGCGCCTTGGCCGTTTCTGGCGAGTTGATGATCACCTTGTCGCCTTTGTCGACAGTGTTGCCGCCATGCGACCACAGGCACCAATGTACCCAGGTGTTGCCGTCGCCCGAGGCATGCCCGAGCGCAAAGCCGCCCGGTGTGTTGTTTTTCTTCATGGCCTTCGCGTATTCGAGGAAGCCATCCGTTTTGTCGGGAATCTTGGCGAAGCCGGCCTTCTTCGACGCCTCGAGGCGATAGTTGACCATATTGCCCGAGTAGCAGATCGGGACACAGATCCACTTGTTTCCGCTCTTGCCGTATTGCACGGCGCTCTCGACCCAACCGCCGTACTTCTTGCCGAGGTAGTCTGTGACGTCCGTGACATCGATGCACTTTTGCGGGAACAGGTGCGGCAGCGAGTAGAGGCCCCAGAACAGGTCAGGCCCGGTGCCGGTGTTCGCGGCGACCGAAGCCTTTGGCTGCACGTCTTCGTACGATTCGCGAGAGATATCGACCGGCACGCCCGTCGCCTTGCTGAAAGCCTCGATCAGCTTCACGAACGCATCGTCTTCAGCCTGGACGAAATATTTCCAGCGGAGCATTGAAAGCTTGGCGCCCTTTTCGGGCTTCCAGGGCGCGTTCTGTGCCCAGGCTTTTGCCCATTCGAGCAATGCCGGGCCCGTCAATGCGCTGGCCGCGGCAACTGCGGTGCCGCCTTTGACGAGAGTGCGGCGTGTCAGGTAGCTCATCTTGTTTCTCCCTTGCTTTTTTAGTTGGTGAGACGCTTGCCCGTCGTCTCGTCAAACAAATGAATAAGCCGCGGGTCTGGCTTTAGCCGGATCTTGTCGCCCGGCTTGAATTGGTGTCGCTCGCGGAACACCGCGATTATTTCGCTGTCGCCGAGTTTCGCCACCACCTGAAGTTCGGATCCCGTAGGTTCGACGACCTGGACCACGGCGTCAGCGCCGTCATCCGACAGCGAAAAATGTTCAGGACGCACACCATAAATTGCGGGGCGTCCGTCACTGCCCGTGGGTGCGTTGCTGAGAGAAAATGTAACGCCGGCCGGCGCCTCGAAAGCCGCGCTGCCGTTCACGGTGATGCGGCCCTTGAGCATGTTCATGGCCGGCGAGCCGATAAACCCCGCGACAAAAAGATTGTCGGGCCGATCGTACAGCTCTAGCGGCGCACCGATCTGTTCAACGCGTCCATCGTGCATCACGACGATTTTATCGGCCATCGTCATGGCTTCGATCTGGTCGTGCGTCACGTAAATGGTGGTGGTCTTCAGGCGCTGGTGCAATTCCTTGATCTCTGTGCGCATCTGAACGCGCAGTTTGGCGTCGAGATTGGACAAGGGCTCGTCAAAGAGAAACACCTGCGGATCGCGCACAATAGCGCGACCCATCGCAACGCGCTGACGTTGGCCGCCGGACAGCTGACGTGGAAAACGCTCGAGCAATTGCGTCAGGCCAAGGATCGCGGCAGCCCGATTGACGCGTTCGTCGATCTCGCTCTTCGGAGCGCCGCGCAGTTTCATGGAGAACGCCATGTTGGCTGCGACGGTCATGTGCGGATAGAGCGCGTAGTTCTGAAACACCATCGCAACGTCGCGCTCTTTCGGCGGCACATTGTTGACGACACGGTCACCGATCCGGATCTCGCCGCCGGTGATGTTCTCCAACCCGGCGATCATCCGCAGCAGCGTGGATTTGCCGCAGCCGGAAGGACCGACCAGCACGACGAATTCGCCGTCACGGATCGAGATGTCGACGCCATGAATGACGTGTGCGTTACCGAAGGCCTTTCGAACGTCGCGAATCGCGACCGAAGCCATTCACTCCTCCCTGACTGCAGCGGTTTTTCCGCTTGTTTCTCTTTGGTTTCGGCATCATCTGCGCGCGGTCGGGCCGCCCCGGAAAGCCCCGCGCAAGTTAAATCATCGGGCTTTCGCCCTTAGAAAAGCAAGCCCGACTTGAGGTTGGAGCGCCCATTAGAGCGCCAGGCCGCCATCCACGAGGTGCGGTTGCCCCGTGATATAGCTCGATTCATCCGATGCCAGGAAAACCGCCAGCGCAGCCACTTCCTCGGCGGTGCCCAACCGTGCCATCGGCTGGCGGGCGATGAAGTTTTCCCTGACCTGTTTGAGCCGTTTTCCCGTCGTATGAGACACCGCTTTGACACGTTCTTCGAACGATGGCGACACGATGGTGCCCGGGCAGATCGCGTTGCAACGGATGCCCTTGGTGATGAAGTCGGCTGCGATCGCTTTCGTCAATCCGATGACGGCGGCTTTCGTCGCACCATAGGCGTATCGGTTAGGCAGACCTTTGATCGAGGAGACCCCAGACGACATGTTGATGATGGAACCACCACCTTTCTTCAGCATTGCGGGCAAGAATGCCTTGATGGTGCGGTGCATGGATTTGATGTTGAGGTCGAAGGAAAAATCCCAGTCCTTCTCCGAGCATTCGAGCACAGTGCCCTGGTGCACGTAGCCCGCGACATTGACGAGAATATCGGGCGCGCCGAACTCCTTGATGATGGCCTTTGCGAATGCATCGACATTTTTTGTGGAAAGGACATCGAGCTTAGCGGACTTGGCCGCTTTCAGGCCTTTGAGTTTATCAGCGGCGATATCAGTCGCGATGACCCTGGCCCCTTCGGCATTAAATGCTTCCGCGATAGCACGGCCGATGCCTTGGCCAGCGGCAGTAACCACTGCCAATTTCCCTTTCAGTCTGTCACTCACGATTTGCCTTCCTCAATGATTGTCGCGTGGGACGCTTTTCTGTGCGACACGCTGATATTTGACCGCTGGTTTAAGCACCATGCCTTCGTCCAGTTGGTCGACGATGCCGCGCTGGATGTCCTGCCACGGGGTCTGACTTGCAGGGGAGTGATAGCCGCCATTCTCGAGCAAAGCGGCCTTGCGCCGCGATAGCTCCGCTTTTGAGATCAGAATATCCGCGCTGCCTTTGCGCAGATCGATGCGCACGCGATCGCCGGTCTTGAGCAATGCGAGCCCACCGTTTCCCGCTGCCTCGGGCGATGCGTTGAGAATCGAAGGTGAGCCCGACGTACCGGACTGCCGGCCGTCGCCGATGCAGGGGAGGGCCGTAATGCCCTTTTTGATGAGCGCCGCTGGCGGCTGCATGTTCACGACTTCGGCCGATCCGGGATAACCGATGGGGCCCGCGCCGCGCATAAACAGCAATGTGTTCTCGTCGATCTTTAGCGACGGATCGTCGATGCGATGGTGATAGTCCTCCGGACCCTCGAACACGACAGCGCGGCCCTCAAACGCGTTCTTGTCTTTGGGATTGGAGAGATAACGCTCGCGGAATTCATCCGAGATCACACTGGTTTTCATGATCGCCGAATCAAACAGGTTTCCTTTGAGTACTTTGAACCCCGCATGCTTTTTCATCGGCGCATTGTAGGGTTTGATGACGTCGGAATCGCTGCTGCTCGCACCTCGGATATTCTGGCCCACCGTCTTGCCGTTGACCGTCAGCGCGTCGGCATGGATGCGTTTGGCCTTCAAGAGCTCATTCATGACCGCGGGAAGTCCTCCCGCGCGGTAATATTCCTCGCCGAGATATTTTCCGGCAGGCTGCATGTTCACCAGCAGCGGAACGTCGTAGCCGATCTTTTCCCAATCATCGATCGACAGCTTTACGCCGACATGACGCGCAATGGCATTGATGTGGATCGGCGCGTTGGTGGAGCCACCGATGGCGGAGTTGGCGACAATGGCATTCTCAAATGCCTTGCGCGTAAGAATATCGGATGGCTTCAGATCCTCCTCGACAATCTCCACTGCGCGCACGCCGGTCTCATAGGCGATCTGTCCGCGTTCGCGATAAGGCGCAGGGATCGCCGCACATCCGGGTAATGACATGCCAAGCGCTTCGGCCAGGGCATTCATGGTCGATGCGGTGCCCATTGTGTTGCAATGACCGATCGACGGAGCTGAGGCTTCTGCGATCTCGAGGAATTCGCGGTTGTCGATGCGGCCCGCGGCTAGTTCCTCGCGCGCTTTCCACACTACCGTGCCGGAGCCGGCCCGTTCGCCCTTCCACCAGCCGTTCAACATCGGCCCGCCGGACAACACAACTGCCGGGATATTTACCGTTGCTGCCGCCATCAGACACGCAGGCGTTGTCTTGTCGCAACCGGTCATCAGCACTACGCCGTCGAGGGGATACCCATAGAGAACTTCCACGAGCGACAGATAGGCAAGGTTGCGATCGAGTGCGGCGGTGGGTCGCTTTCCGGTCTCCTGAATAGGGTGACAGGGAAACTCGAATGCAATTCCGCCGGCAGCGAAAATGCCCTCGCGGACGCGTTTGGCGAGCTCGAGGTGATGGCGGTTGCAGGGAGAAAGGTCCGAGCCAGTCTGCGCAATACCGATGATTGGCTTGGCGGATCGTAGCTCCGCCGACGTAAGCCCGAAATTCAGATAGCGCTCGAGATAGAGCGCGGTCATTCCTGGATTTTCTGGATTGTCGAACCAAAGTTGCGACCGCAGCCGACGAGAAGGTTTACGCGCAATTTTCGCCATGGCTTACCCGACTATGCACTTCAGATGCCTATACATGATCGTAATGTATCGCAGACCGCAAGAATGCAAACGCGCCGCAGGTCAGAGTGACTGCAGTCAGGGCCACCTTTGAGGAGGATTTCTCAGCGTTCGTTAGGTGTGCGCACGCCGACCCAGGTATCGCGCACCTGCTGGTAGTGCACGTTGGCGTCATAGACCGGCATCCGCAGGCCCAGCACCCGCGGCGACAGCCGCCCCACCGCCGCGAGCAGCGTGAAGGAGGCAACAACCCGGTCGCGTTGCAGACGATCGCCACCGCGTCGATTGATCTGATCACAAATCGATAATCTGGCCCTCTCTGGCAACGATTGTTCCGGCGCGTACGTCGGTTGCTTCGGCTGCCAGTTTGTCCATGAAGTCGTCGTCATGCGACGGGTCATGATGAAACAAACACAGATGTTTGACCTCAGCTTCGTTTGCTAGTCGAACACCGCGCATCCATGTCGAGTGACCCCAGCCCGCCTTGGATACAATTTCACTTTCAGTGAAGGTTGAATCATAGAGCGCAAGATCGGCGTGACGAGCGAGATCGACCATCTCGGAATCTCGCTTACCAGGAAATCCTTCGGTGTCACAGAGAAGGGCGAAGGCGCGGCCTCCATATTCGAGGCGATAGCCATTGGTGCCGTCAGGATGGTCGAGCAACGCGGTTCGCAACGTGATGTCATCATGAGGTCGGAGGAGGTCGCCAGATTTGAAATCCTGGAATTCGATCTTCGCTTTGAAAATATCCATCGGCACAGGAAACCACGGCGAGCTCATAAGTGAGCGCATGACCCTTTCAATGCTGTTCGACGGCTTTAGATTTCCTGCCCAGACTCGCACACGGAAGTTTTTGCGAAAGAAGGGCGTGAAGAACGGCAGGCCGGAAACGTGGTCGAGATGACAATGCGTTATGAAGATATCAACATCACGAATGCCGGGGTCCTTTAGAAGCTCGATGCCGAGCGAGCGCAGTCCCGTTCCTGCATCGAAAATGAGCACATGGTTACCGCAGCGAACTTCGATGCACGGAGTGTTGCCGCCATACCGGATTGTCGATGGACCAGGGCACGGGATGCTTCCTCGGACGCCCCAGAACCGAACCCGCATGGAAGCTTTCAACATTCTGCGTTGCCTGAAATTTTATCTAACAGGTTTTATTTGGAATAAGTGGCGATGTCGAGCAGGCCTATCCAGCGCAGGAAAACCTTTTCAAATGGCGTCGTCTCGACGCAATGAACCAACTGCCGGAGCGGTAAGAATAAATGATTTTTGTCTTCTTATTTAGTGATGAGATTGCTGAAACCGACGCTGACACTGTCTCAAGCGACAGCGATTGATTCGGAAAACAAAAGCCTGCGACCGACGGTCTTACGCCCGAGCGCGCACTGACAGGGCCTGGTCGGCCGCGGCAACGCCGGTGATCCAGCCTCCATGCGCCGTCGAGAAATCATGTGGAGAACATGCTTCACCGGCAAAGAACAGTCGGTCATCGACCGGGGCGGCTAATGTCTTTCGGCAATCCGTCATGCCAGGGCGCGCGTACGAATACGAGCCGCGCGAATAAGGATCGGAGCCCCAGCGGTGGATACGAATGGGCTTGACCCGTTCCCTAAAAGTGCTGCCGAGCAGGTCCGTCAGCTGGGAAAGCGCGAAGTCGCAGAACGCGTGCTCGCCTCCTGCCTCAAGCTCTCTCGCCAACCGTCCTCCGAAATACGCCTCGATTTGCGGGCGGCCAAAAGGCCGAAAATGATAAGTTGCGGTCGCGGTTCGATCGGTCGCACCGAACATGCGGCTGTCTTTTTCAAACTCCTCCGGATCCGCCAGAGATAAAAAAAGCTTGTCGGCAAGACCGAGCGGCAATTCCTGCGCGGCTTCTGTCTTCTCCGACAGGCCTGGAGAGAACAATTTTTCGCTTTCGGCGAGAACTGTACTGGGCAGCGTGACGATCGCTTGATCGGCTGCAACGATCCCTTGCGAAGTCTCCACCCTAAGACGTTTCTCATGATGATTGATCCGGCTTACGTGACAACCAAGGACAGCTGGCAAGCCCTCAGCACAGGCAGCAATCGTGGTGCCGTAACCCTCAACGACACGCCAATTCACTCCGGTATCGTCGTAGTTGTCGTAGTCGCGCGCCGAAACCTGATCAAGTTCAACACCGCTGATATAGGTGCCGACAGCATTGATGAGATTGTTCCAACGGTTGCCGCGTTCCAGCAGGGTCGCGGCTGCAATGTCCGGCTCTCTGGCTGCGCGCTCGCTGACCCGCGTAGAAAATTGTTCCTGTGCCTCGAAGAATTCGCGTTGCTGCCCTTCGGGAAATCCGACCGTTGATCGGCGTCGCCACGGTGGCGGTGTCTTGTCAATTGTCCGATTCTGTTCCTGAGCAACAACCGCCCAGGGGTTCCGATCGGCGGAATGTAGCCAACCGCAGCCGAGATCGAGCGCAGATCCCGAAGGCCCGGCAACAGTCCACGCACGGCCGCCAAGTCTGGGGCGAGCCTCGATGATCAGACATTTCACGCCCGCTGTGTGAAGCCGCCGGGCTGCGGCTATCCCGGCCGCACCGCCACCAACGACCACTATTTCGTAATCACCATTTGCCATTTCTGAATCTGCGCTCGGTTGCACATATAGCCGTAAGCGGTAGAGGGCTGCGCGATCTAGACGATTAGCGTTACACCTGATGCAATTAGGAGTACGGCGAGAGCCTGGCGGAATCGGCGGTCGTCCAGCTTGCCGTAGAGCTTCCAACCGAACCACGTTCCAAGAAAAAGTGGCGGCAATACCACGATCAATAAATTGAGATCGGCACGATCGAATGCAACCCACAATATGCCCGCCAGCGTCACTGCTTGCATGACGATTACATAGGGTTGGTACACGGCACGCGCTGTTTCCTTTGGCCATCCGCGCAGCTGTGTCCAGATCGTGGGCAAGACCCCGGAATAGCCGCCGAGCCCGCCAAGGACCCCGCCCAGGAAGCCGATTGAGACATCGGCTGGACGGCCGCCGCCGGTTACGGTCGCGAGTTTGGGCGCGAGAAACGCATAGGTACCGAAGACTATCAGAAACACGGCCAACGCGATCTTCAGAGAGGCGGCGTCGGTATATGCAAGAAAGTGCACGCCAATGGGGACACCGAATAAACCGCCAACCACGAAGGGCCAGATGCGTGCCGGCTCGACGTGCTGGCGCTGTTGCCAAATCGTCGTGAGATGCAACAACAGTCCGCAGCCGGCGACGAGTATTCCGGACTGCAGGGGATCGATGTGGTGCAGCCAGATTGACGATGCGGCGAGGCCGAACGCGAATCCGGTTCCGCCGGCGGCAATGCCACCGACAAGTGCGCCGAGCCAAAGAAAGCCGATTGTCTCGTAGCTAACTCCGGCGAGCATTCAATCAGCGCCGGGAAGAGTGCTACCGATCATCGTTGCATGCCCCAAAGATTGACCGTGCGCGCTTCTATAGCGCGGAAGATTACAGACTCAACGACGAGACCGATAAGAATCACGGCGAGAAGCCCGGAGAAAACCGTCGCCGTGTCGAGGTCGTTTCTGGCTTCAAAAATGTACCAACCGATTCCGCCGGAACGCGCGGAAACACCGAACACAAGTTCCGCCGCAACGAGCGTGCGCCAGGCGAAAGCCCATCCGATCTTGAGACCGGCAAGGATCGACGGGAAAGCCGCCGGAATCAAAATGAGTCCAACATAGCGCGCGCCCTTGAGCCCGACATTCCGGCCACTCATGCGCAGTGTCTCCGGTACGCCGCGAAATCCGATTAGCGTGTTGAGCGCCACCGCCCACAGCACCGAATGGATGATGACAAACACGAGTGACGGCGTGCCGAGCCCGAACCAGATCAATGCCAAAGGCAATAGCGCAATAGCCGGCAGGGGATTGAACATGGCGGTCAGCGTCGAGAGAACGCGGGTGCCGGCAGTGCTTGCGACTGCGATGGTGGTGAGCAGGGCGGCTAACGCAAGGCCCAAGGCATAACCGATCGCAAGTGTTCGCAAGGACGTCATGGTGCGATCGATAAGGACGCCATTGGCGATGTCTTTCGAAAATGTCCTGATTGTTTCAGTGAAGGTTGGAAATAGCAGGCCGTTGTTGAGCCAACGCGCATAAAGCTCCCAGATCACAATAAGAGTCACGAGGATTGTCAGTCGCTGTACCGCTTCGTTGTTGACGAGGCGCTCGGTGATCGTGAGTGGTCGCTCGACATCACCGATCGCGTTGGCGTCAGCCAACTCGACCTCGAATTCAGGCCGACGAACTTGCGTTGGCTTTTGTGACGGTTGTGCGTTCACGCCCGAATTTCCTGTTGCGCATGCAGTTGATGCGCCTCGCCGAAAAGCAACGTATGTATGCGTTTCGTGAGGATTCCGAATTCTGGCCTGCCGACGCTGTTATGATCCAGACCGTCCGCATCGAGTTCAGCGCGGACGCGTCCCGGGTGCGGCGACAGAACGAGAATTCGCGAACCGATGATGATCGCCTCCTCGATCGAGTGCGTCACGAAGAGCACCGTGAACCGGAGCTGGTCCCACAAGGACAGCAATTCCTGCTGCATTGTCCGCCTGGTAAGCGCGTCGAGCGCAGCGAATGGTTCATCCATCAGCAGAATATCGGGTTCCATCGCCATCGCGCGTGCGATCGCGACCCGCATCTTCATGCCGCCCGATAACATGTGCGGATAGATGTCGCGGAACTTGGTAAGCCCGACCTTTTCAATCACCGCATTGGCGCGCGCCGAGGCCTCGGTTGCGGCGAATCTCTTCGTCACCTTCATCGGAAAAAGAACATTCTGATAGACAGTCTTCCAGGGCATCAGTTGCTCGAATTCCTGGAAAACCATCATGCGATCCGGTCCCGGAGACTCGATCGTCCTGCTGTTTATGTGGATCGATCCTTCGGCGGGCGGCATGAATCCGCCGACGGCTTTCAGCAGAGTCGTTTTGCCGCATCCGGAAGGTCCGAGAATGACGTAGCGGTCGCTCCGCTGAACAGAAAAATCCACCCGATAGGTCGCAGTCACCAGATGCCGCGGCGTCTTGTACTGGAGAGTTACTCCTTTCACCTCAAGCAGGGCGGATGTCATCGCTTGGTGCCTTGCGTCCGTTCTCAGCTGCCGGGCAAGTCGTGGATATCGCCGACAAACATATCCTTCCAGTTTGTCGCCTTTGCCGGCACCATGCCGACACGCGTCATGTAGTCGGCGACAACCATCACTTTCTGTGGAGTCATCGTCCAGGTGTTGTCCTTGTCGCGAATAATCTTCTCGGCTTCTGCGGGAGTGAGCTTGGATTTGTCAGCCTTCACCCACAGGGCGGCAGAGCCCGCGGGATCATCATTGACCTCCTTCATCGCGGTACGTAACGCGGCAAGAAAGGCCTGCACGACCTTCGGCTCGCCTTCATAGAGCTTCGCCGTTGCCCAAACGACGTTGAACGTGTGCGGCCCGCCAAATACGTCGTAGCTGTTGAGGACTCGGTGGACGCGCTTGTCCTCTAACTCCTGATACATGAACGGTGCGGACGTGAAGTGCGCCGTAATTTCCGACTTACCGCTCATCATCTGGGCCAGTCCGTCGGGGTGGCTCAACGAGACTGTCCACGGGTCGAGCTTGTGCTGTTGGCCCGGCCCAAATTCTTTTTCCGCTGCCATCTGCAATATGACGGCTTGCATAGAAACTCGAACCGCGGGGAGGGCGATGCGATCCTTGTCGGTGAAGTCCTTGAGGGTTTTTACGCCCGGGTTGATGCTGTTGAGCCACAGCGGCATCGAGTTAAGTGCGGCGATCCCCTTGACCTTGAGATTGTCCTTTGTTCGCGCCCAGATCGTGACGAGCGGGCCCACGCCTCCGGAGGCCAAATCCAGATTTCCGGAAATCAGTGCTTCATTCATAGGCGGACCGCCGGTGAAACGCACCCATTCAGCCTTGAGATCCAACCCACGTTTTTTGCCCTCGGCTTCAAGCAAGTTTTTTTCTGCCATGATGGTCATCGGCAAATAGGAAATGCCATACTGGGTCGCGATGCGAACGGTGCGCGTTTCGGCTTTGGCGCTGCTTGCGAACAAAAGTGCTGCAGTGAAGAGGAGCGGCATCCACTGCCAGTCATGCCGACGATTCAGGCTCATGATCATCCTCCCAACTCGCTTGTTCTTTGTTCTGTTTGACCCATCATCCCCCACGCCACGATAGCGTGGCAAGCAGCTATTCGGTCAAGGAGTCGCGTGATGCCTGATCCTGTCCCACTCATACAAACCGCACTTTTCGAACGTTTTGGTGAGCGGATGGACATCGGCGATGATCTTGCCGGCCTGGATGAAATTGCCCGGATTTCCGCGCATCGCGTGCATCGACGCTATCTGGCGCGCGACATCGAACCTCGGCTGCTGCGATTGCTGTGCGCTTGCGCGCTGTCAGCGCCGTCCAAGAGCGATCTTCAGCAGGCAGACATTCTCATTATTCGTGAAAAACGGAAAATAAATGCTATCGCAGACTTGCTCACGGAAATGCCGTGGGTGCGAGAGGCGCCGGTGTTTCTGGTTTTCCTCGCCAACGGCCGCCGGCTGCCGAAAATTTCGGAAATGCGCGGCAAGCCCTTTCCAAATGACCATCTCGATCTGCTGTTCAATGCCACGGTCGACGCCGCCATAGTCATGACGACGTTTTTGCGCGCTGCAGAGGCGGTCGGCCTTGGCTGCTGTCCCATCAGCGTAATCCGCGATCATGCCGCGACCGTCAGCGAAATGCTGGCGTTGCCCGAAAAAGTCATACCAGTTGCCGGTATGTGCCTCGGCTGGCCCGCCGAGGAGAGCGGCATCACGTCTCGTTTGTCATTGGATACAACGATTCACGAAGAACACTTCAAGGATGGCGACTTAGGCGCGAAAATTGACGCATATGACCGGCGGCGTGCGGCGAGGCGTCCATATCGCAATCAAAGAGAGATCGAGCGCTTCGGCCGCAGCGAATTTTACGGATGGTCGGAAGACAAAGCGCGGCAATATGCCGTTCCCTTGCGCGCCGATTTTGGCGCTTTCGTACGAGCAAAGGGCTTCCGCCTGGATTGATCAGGCGATGCTATTTTTTGCGAATGCGGAAAGTCAGAACACCGTCCGCTTCCGATTTTTCCTCAAGCGCATCACCGGTCTGACGCAAGAGATTCGGAATATCGATGCTGGTCAGAGGATCGGTGCACTCCGCCACGACCAGGTCGCCTGGAGACAACGCGGACAATTTCTTTCGCACCCGCAACGCCGGTAACGGGCATTTCAAGCCGCGCAGATTCATTACGGTTTCGCTCATCTATCCTTCACTTACGCCGAGAGTGGCACCATGGACAATTTTCCGTCTGTCGCAGGAATGTACGCTTCCCCAATCCCCAATTCCTTACGCACGATATTGGTGCCGCGTGCAAGTGCGACCATCTTGTAGAATGCATGCATCCGACTCATCGACTGACGGCCAAAGCCGCAGTCGCTGGTCAGGATCAGTCGTTCCGGCTCAATATGTTTCAGTGCTTTGCGAATAAGCCCGGCGACTTCCTCGGGTCGCTCGACCTGAAGAGTACGATGGCTGATGACGCCGAGCGCAATCTTCTTGTCCTTTGAAATCATCTTGCCGACGTGCTCCAGATCCATTCCGCGATTAAACGCGCCTTCCACCGTAAGGACGTCCACGTCGAGTTGGTCCAGATAAGGCAACGCTGCCTTGTACGACTGATCTTTACTGGCCACACGCTGCGCTGCCGGGCTGCCCCAGCATGTGTGGCACCAGACTTCGCATTTATTGCGCAACCCCTTCACCTCGACGTTGAAGGCCTCAACCCATTTTTCCGGCTTGATCGGTTGGTTGGGATCGGCAATGACCTGGTGGATCGCTGGCTCCTCGATCTGTACGAGTGGTGCGCCGGCGTCGGCCAGCGCGTGATACTCTTTGTTGAGGGCGGCCGACAGATCCATCAACAGGTCGTGTCGGTCTTTGTAGTGCTCGTTGGTGAGCATCAGCGCCAGAATCTGCGCCGAGATAGAGCCAATCTTTACCGGCCTGTCTGTCATGGGGGCGATTGCCTTGTAGGCACGATCGAGCTGCAGACTCGTTTCTCCGATCTTGCCGGTCACCGGCGGAGTCATGCGTGTTTCGATGACTTCCCACATCAGATCGCCGGGGCCCTTATCGGCCATAAAGCCGGCGGGCGGAACCTCCACGCGCGGCGCGCCGATGCCCGATACCCTTTCAGTCACGTAACTGACCCATGCGCGGCCGGCGATGTCGTCGTCGAGCCGTGTATCGCCATCTACAAATATGTCGATGCCTGCGCGGTGCTGTGCGGCGACATGGCATGCGAGACAATCGAAATGCTGTTCTCGGTAGGCGAGGCGGGAAAAACCTTGCGACAGGGGAACGCCGCGAAGGTTCTCGGTGTACCAGCTGGGACGGGGCAGCGCGCCGGTGGTGGTGGTTAAAAGAGCCTTGCCTTCTGTGGTCGTAAACACGCTTATTTCCCCCGATTTCACCCATAGAAAGCAGCGCTGCATCCTGCAGCGCTGTTGAGCTAAACTGAAAGCTCCGGGTGCAACAAGGTCAAGCGTGCAATGGCGGTGTCGGAGGCAATACAGACGATTTCGAAGTTGACTCCGCTCGCCGATGTTTTGTTGACAGTCGACGCTGAGGTGAAACCCGTCGCCCCGCGGACCATCGAAATATTCGCGGCGCTGGGGCGAGCGCTCGTAGCTGATGCGCTGGCGCCATCTCGTCCTGCCTCTGCGCTGGCGTTGCAGGATGGATGGGCACTCAGCTCGGACGAAACCCTGGGCGCGGGCGGCCACGCTCCATCGCCACTTGTGCGCACACCGTCGCGCATCGAGGCTGGTCAGCCGCTCCCGACCGGGACGGATAGCGTCGCACCGATTGACGCCGTCAAGGTCATCGATGGTCGCGCCGAAGCGCTTCTTGCCATCAACCCCGGCGACGGGGTCCTGGCACCCGGGGCTGACACCGATTCGGCAATCCCGCTGCGTCGAGCTGGCGAGCGACTACGCAGCATGGATCTAGCCGCTTTCTCTGCCGCGGGGATTGCGCGCATTACGGTGCGCGAGCCGCGCATCCGCGTCCTGCCCGTACGCGGCAGCGGAATCATAAGTGCGGCCGCACGCCTCGTGGCGGCTGACATAGAGCGGCGTGGCGGCGCAGCGCGATTGGAGGAGAGTGGTCGCGGTCTTGATGTCGCCATGGCGGCTGAAAGCACCGATGCGATTGTCGCGATCGGCGGGACCGGAAGTGGACGTAACGACAGCAGCGTGCAGACGCTTGCGCGTGAAGGACGACTGACGGTGCACGGCTTGGCACTTACTCCGGGTGAGACGGCTGCATTCGGGTTTGTCGGCGCGCGGCCCGTACTGTTGTTGCCGGGTCGCCTCGATGCAGCGCTCAGTGTCTGGCTCATCGTCGGGCGACGAATGCTGGACAGACTGGCGGCGGTTAAGAATGGTGAGAGCGAGCCAAGAGAAACGTTGATACTCGCACGCAAGGTCAGTTCAACCGTGGGTCTGGTGGAAGTCGTTCCGGTGCGGCGAACCGGTACGGAGGTGGAGCCGATGGCGATCAAATATCTGTCGCTATCATCTCTGACCCGCTCTGCCGGCTGGATACTGGTGCCGGCCGACAGCGAAGGATATTCCGCCGGAACATCCGTTCAGGTAAGGCCCTGGCCATGAGTGTCGGAAAATGAGTGAGGCTAGAAAGCCCAGGCCGATCAAGGAAAGTGACCTGATTGCGCGCGTACGTGCCGCGGCGCGACAGGAACAATTTCTCGAAGTTGTCTCGGCAGGTGAAGCGCGTATCCGGTTTGAGCAGCACCTTGACCTTGCCCCGCTGCCCGCGAAAGCGGTCTCCCTGGCCGACGCGCGCACACGCGTGCTCGCCCACGATGTCGTCGCTGCCGTCGATGCGCCCCCATTTGACCGCGCGAATGTTGATGGCTTTGCCCTACGCGCGGCTGACACTGTCGGAGCAAGTGACGGGAATCCGAAAATCTTTACGCTGAATAGGGAAGTTATCGCGTGCGGTCACACGCCGGTGCTGACTGTGGATCCCGGCACCTGCACCACGATTGCCACCGGCGGGGTCATACCGCGCGGTGCTGATGCTGTCGTGATGATCGAACAAACCGAACTGATCGAGAGCAATCCTTTGCGGATCGAGTTGCGTCGAGCGGCTTCACCGGGACAGTTCATTTCCTACGCCGGCTCCGACATCGCGCGCGGCGAGACATTGCTGCGGCGGGGCGTGTGCATCGGATCCCGCGAGATCGGCATGCTCGCCGCATCGGGCCTCGCTCGCATCGAGGTGGTCCGACGACCGAAGGTCGCGGTGCTTTCTACCGGCGACGAATTGGTTGAACCCGGCAATTCGCTCAAACCGGCGGGTGTCTACGACAGTAACAGCGCGATCATTGCGGCCGCGGTCAGTGAAGCCGGGGGGGAGCCTTTCACATTCGGGGCGTTGCCGGATGACGCTGCCATTCTGGAAAAGACTGTGCGCGAAGCACTCGCTGTCAGCGACATGGTGGTTCTCTCGGGGGGCACATCGAAAGGAGCCGGCGATCTCTCACACCGTGTTGTGTCGCGCCTCGGCAAGCCCGGCATTCTTGTGCACGGCGTGGCGCTCAAACCAGGAAAACCACTGTGTCTTGCGGTTGTGGACGGCAAACCAATTGTCGTCCTGCCTGGATTTCCGACCTCGGCGATCTTCACCTTTCATACTTTCGTCGCTCCAGTGATCCGTGCACGCGCTGGTCTGGCGCCAGAAGCTATTCAGACGATCACTGCTTGCGTTCCAGAGCGGGTCGCTTCCGAATTGGGGCGCAAGGAGTTCGTCCTGGTTTCCCTGGTCAAAGGCGATCAGGGAATGATCGCGTTTCCCACTGGCAAGGGTTCGGGGGCAGTCACCAGCTTCTCGCAGGCCGATGGCTTTCTTGAAATCGACGCGCTCGCGTCATCGCTCGATGCCGGCAGTGATGTTCAAGTCACTTTGATCGGCAATGCGATACGGGCACCCGATCTTGTGATCATGGGCAGTCACGACGTGGCGCTGGATGTTGTCGTTGGAGCGCTTGCCGATCACGGCCTGACGGCGCGCATCCTCGCAGTTGGCAGCCTGGGTGGTGTGGCCGCGGTCAATCGCGGTGAATGCGACATAGCCCCCGTTCACCTCATCGATCCAGCGAGCGGACAATATAACAAGCACCTCGCGACCGAGGGCCTCAGCCTCGTCCCGGGCTGGCGACGGATGCAGGGCCTTGTGTTCCGGCCAGGTGATTCCCGCTTTGAGGGTCGCAGCGCGAACGAAGCATTGAAAACTATTCTCGCAGATAGGTCGGCCCTGATGATCAACCGTAACGCTGGCGCCGGCACGCGTGTGCTGACCGACAAATTACTTGGCGGTGCACGCCCAGCTGGCTACGCCAATCAGCCGAAATCTCACAACGCGGTCGCGACGGCAATTGCTCAGGGTCGCGCCGACTGGGGACTCGCCATCGAGCCAGTAGCGAAGCTCTACGGCCTCGGTTTTCTGCCGGTTTCGCCGGAACACTACGATTTTCTTGTCGTTGATAACCGGCGTGAGCGTCCGGGTGTGCGGGTGTTTCTTGACGCGTTGCGTGATGATCGCGTGTGCGCAAGGATCCGCGCACTCGGCATGGAGCCTGATGAGGGCTGAGGTATAGGCAATACCGATGTTACGGTCGATCGGGCGTCTCAGTCCAATCCTGCTGCTGCTATTCGCGCTTCCGACTCATGCGCAATTGCGCGGTCACGGCGGACCGGTGCGCGCACTGGCGATCTCACCAGATGGCACGCAGGCAGTGTCAGGCAGTTTCGACACGTCCGCGATCCGCTGGTCACTTTCTCTAAATACCGCTCAGCAGGTGCTGCGCGATCACGACGGCGCCGTGAATGCCGTCGCCTATCTGAGAGATGGACGCATTGTTACAGCCGGTGCGGACGCTCGCATCGCGATCTGGACCCCGGGGCAACAGCAGCCCGACCGAATTCTCAGTGGCCACTCCGGGCCAATCGCGAGTGTCGCGGTGTCGCCCGACAACGCAATGCTTGCGTCGGCATCGTGGGATCGCACCGTCCGCCTGTGGCCGCTGAATGGTGGCGAGCCTCGGGTGCTTGAGGGAAATGCACAGAATGCCAACGGCGTTGCCTTTTCACCGGACGGAAAGAACGTTGTGAGCGCGGGCTATGACGCAACGGTACGCATCTGGCCGCTGGCACGCGGCAATGAGATTGTCCGCAATTTGCCGACGCCACTCAACGACGTCGCGGTGGCGCCCGACGGGGAGATTGTTGCAGCTGGGGCTAACGGCAAGGTCTACTTCCTGTCGGCGGACGGCGAGCTTCTTTCCGAAGTTGAAGCATCACAAACGCCCGTTATCGCTGTCGCGATCTCGCCCGACGGCAACCTCGTCGCGGCAGCTGGTACTCGCGGCTCGGTCGCGGTTATCGAGCGCAAAGGTCGCAAGCTTGCGCAAACGCTGGTTGGCCCAGGCTTGCCCGTCTGGTCGGTAGCGTTCTTTCCCGACAACCGCACATTATTGACCGGCGGAACCGACAGAATGATTCGCCGTTGGGATGCTTCAAGTGGAGAGCCGATTGGCGCGGTCGCGGTCGGCGCGCCTGAAGACCCCTTGGCCGGCTATGCCGGCGAGCATGGCGCCGAAGTCTTCCGTGCCTGCGTAGCCTGTCACACGCTTTCTCCTGATGAGGGAAGCAAGGCCGGGCCGACCCTGTACGGCATTTTCGGCCGGCGTATTGCAACCTTGCCGGGCTACAATTTCTCGCCCGCACTGAAAAAACTCGACATCGTATGGACGCCGGAGACAGTCTCAAAATTGTTCGAGATTGGGCCTGAGCACTACACGCCTGGTACCAAGATGCCGGAGCAGACAATCGGATCGGCGGAGGATCGCAAGGCTTTGGTGGAGTTTCTCGCCAAGACGACCGGCAACAAAAAGTAACTAGCTGTCGCCCTTCCGTTCCCGGTCACGCAGGTAATCTTCGGTCGTCCGGACCGGCGGGCGCTGAGGGGCGCCGAACGGATCAAATTGCTCTTCCGCCATCACAACGACGCGGCAGTCCTCGCACATGCGGATGACGTCAAGTCGCTTCTTCGAGTCTTTATACATCCAGTGCTTGCCCTCGAGCTTTGCGATCACGCGCTCGACTGAACTCTTCACGCCGAAAGGCTTGCCGCAACGGATGCACTCGGCAGGCTCCTCCTGTTTGATGACGCGGGTTAGGGCCGTGGCGGCACGAAAATCAATCTGTGGCTGGAGACTTATCACCTTTTCCGGGCAGGTCGCTTTGCACAGGCCACATTGCACGCAGGCGTCCTCGGCAAATCGCAGCACTGGCCGTTCGGGATCATCGGACAACGCTCCGGTCGGGCACGCCGACACGCAGGACAGGCATAGGGTGCAACCTTCAACTCGAACCTCGATTGTGCCAAAGGGCGCGCCTTCCGGAAGCGACACAATATCGACCGGTGACCGGGCGGCTGCATGCAACTCGCGGAGAGAGAGCCGCATCAATTCACGTTTGCTTCCTGTCGGCAAAAAGGTTGCAGGCTTTGCGGCGGCTACCAACGGGTCAATCCCCCGCAGTGCGTCACCGAGCGCATCAGGGTCGTCTGTCTCTATTGTATCGACGCGTACCCCATCGAAGCCAAGTGCGGCTAGAATCGGTTGCGCCAGTGCAATCGTTTTATTCAAACCGGCAATATCGTGCCTTGCCTTCGCCCGGGTGAGGAAGCGCACGGCCGACGCGCCATAAGCATGCGCCGCCGCAATCGCTTCAAGGCCGATCTGCGTGACCTCGTTAACCTCCACCGGCAGCACATTCGCCGGCAGGCCGTGCCCATGCCGGGCCAATGCGTCGATCAATGCCTGGCCATGTCCGGCATCGTGGAACATCACGACAGCATGTTTGCCACCGGCCTCGCGGTAGGTGCCGAGCAACACACGCAGCTTGCGCAACAATGCGTCGGACGGTGGCAAGGCATAACTGGCGGCGCCCGTTGGACAGGCCGCGGCACATTGACCGCAACCGGCGCAGACATGAGCATCGATGGCGACGTGATCACCGGCAGGAGCGATTGCACCGGTCGGACAAAGATCGAGACAGCGGTGGCAGCCAACGATTCTGGAACGCGAGTGTGCACACAGATCTTCGTTGAAGGTTACATAGCGCGGCTTGTCGAACGTGCCGGTCAGGTCGCGTGCCTTCAATACGACACGCAAAACCGCTGCGGGATCGCCCGGGTCGGCTCGAAGATAGCCATCGCGAAGATCGCCGGCCGGAAAAAACGATGGACCGCCCGACAGATCGATAAAAACATCACAGCGGGATACTGCGCCGTTGCGGCCATGCCCGAACTCGAAGGCTGCACGCGAGGAAGGACTGGGTGTTGCGTAATCGTCGACAGTGATCTCAAAAGCGCCGAGATAACCTTTGGCGGCGCGGATCGTGCCCTTCACAACAGGAAACTCAGTTACGCGTGGCGGGTCGAGCCTGGCGTCAGGTCTGATCAGAACGGTGACGTCGAGTTGGTCTTTGAGCAAGTTCGCTGCTTCGATGACTTGCTCATCCCGGCCGTAAAGCAGCGTGATCCCCTCGCTTGTCAATGGCACAAAGGGAATATCCGGCGCTGGCTCCGTTCCTGCTGCAATTAACGCCGCCATTTTCGCTCCGGCCTTGGCGGCGCCGTCTGACCATCCGGCTGTCTCGCGTATGTTCACGAACGAGAGCGGCGCGCTACCTTCAATCTCATCGGCGACCTCGCTGAAAAGCGGCGCTTCCTGGGTGCAGGCAACCGCAAGCTTCTCCGCACCGGCGGCTGCCTTGCGGAATCGTTCAAGTTCGGCGCGGCAGAATTGCCGCCCTTCGATCACCTCTGCGCCGCGACAAGCTCGGCGTACCGCTTCACCATCAAGCGGCATGGTGTCCTCGCACGAACAGATCAGAATGGTGCGCGGCCGTTCGGCCATCGGTTCATTAACCTTTCGCTTGCCCCGCCAACTCAAGGCTGCGTGCACCACGGCACTGCCTTCATTATTATTCCCTGCGGCCGCGGGTCTGGCCTCGGGACGTTCCGGCGCTATATTTATAGGTACTTTAAAGTGAATGGTAGAGTGAGGAACAATGCCACTTGAGACGGCCCGTTCGCAAACGCGCCTCGCGCCGGAACTTTTATTACCGCCACCATTCACAGCAATACGTCTTCGAGAAGTCGGGGACGCTTTTGCCCACGCTGTGGCGATTGCTCCTGAAAAGGGCGCGGGCACGCTGGTCTATGTGGGGCGCTTCGATCTTGCAGAATTCGCGGTCGTGCTCGAGCCCGACGAGCCGCTGTTGAAGGCGCGCCGCGCGTTTTATGCTGGAATGGCCGCCCTTGCCAATGCGCTCGCCGCGCATGCTCAGCCGGAAACGTCGATTGTTTTCGACTGGCCGGATTCGATCCTTGTCAACGGAGGGCTCGTAGGGGGTGGCTGGCTCGCGTGGCCAGAAGAAACTCGGGAAATCGACACGCCCCCGTGGCTTGTCTTTGGCGCCATGATTCGCACAGTCTCGATGACCGGGTCGGAACCTGGATTGAATCCGCTCGTCACAGCCTTGGAGGAAGAAGGTTTCAACGACTTGATGTCGGGTCATGTAGTCGAAAGTTTTGCGCGCCATTTCATGGTCGCAACTGATGCCTGGCAAGAAAGCGGATTTGGTGTCGTCGCAAAGAGCTATATCGAACGGTTGCCGCGCGAACAGGGCGTGCGACGTGACATTGACGACAACGGTGACCTCCTCATCCGTCGTACGGGCAAGGTGGAAGTCACGCGCAAGAAGTTCCTGCCGCGACTCGCCGAGCCGGCCTGGTTCGATCCGCAGGAGCGAGGCCCGCGCACGTGAAGCTGCTGCGCACCATACGACTCGATCCGTCCGATACTTTTATATTCGAACGGGCGGCCGAACCCGGCGAGTGGGCAGTATCCGGCGCGTTCGTGTTCTGGAACAGCGATCCGGCCGCACTCGAAGGCAAGGCGCGGACGGCTTTTCGCGGTGGCTTTCTCGGCTTGTCGACGCTTGGATGGTCGACGCTCGTACAGATCGTAGACGCAACCGCGACCGATCGGCAGGTCGTGCTTAACACGCTGGCTGACCAGCTGATGGCAAGGTTCGGCGCGCCCACCAGGGGCAACGCGATCGCAGCGGCACAAGAAGAGATTTCTTTCGTTGAATCCCTCTGCAACCAGCCGTCCGATACGCTGATTGCGGTGCACCGCACATTTGAAGACGGCGCCGTGCGGGAATCGTTTCGCACATTGCGTCCCCGCAACGGGGCAAAGCCCGCGCGAGCCTTCTCGTTCCTCGAGGTCGACGGCGAGGACGAGCAGCCTGCGGAAGA
>Ga0182041_10000148_pt1 | contig 31086 bp, 30 predicted proteins | sample flu12Cox44000178_FD_125967 | JGI IMG/M metagenome (GOLD analysis project Ga0182041, IMG submission 125967) | Lab enrichment of tropical soil microbial communities from Luquillo Experimental Forest, Puerto Rico - flux8day.12C.oxic.44.000.178 | ecosystem: Environmental > Terrestrial > Soil >...
CGTCGCCAGGTGCACCGGAATCGCGTCTGACGAGTAAGCGTCAACGATGATGAGATCGAATTGGCGATCCGGCTCCCTGGCCAGTGTTAGTCTGGCATCCCCTATGACTATCCCCACTTGCGGAGAACAAGACGACAGGAAAGTGAAACGGTTCGGGTCGCGTGCGATCTCAACGATGGTGGGATCGATTTCGTAAAAGCGCCAGGTTTCATCGGGAGTGCTGAGGCACGCCAATGTTCCGGTTCCGAGGCCGATAACTGCGACGTGCAGAGGGCCGCCTTTCCGGGCGCGCACCGCTTCAATCACCCGGCTCATCGCCGACTTGTCGTGGTAGTAAGTGATCGGTTTCGGCCGGCCGTTCATCGGCTGGCCTTCGTCATCTTCGATCTGCTGCGCACCGTGGATGGTTGATCCGTGCTTGAGAATACGAAAGCGGCCGTCGTCGCTCTCGTAGATTTTGTGGACACCGAAAAAGCTGCGCAGGGTTTCAGGCCGCGTCTCACTGGCCGGGTATAGCCAGATCATGGCCAAAGCCATGGCCACAGCGAACGCCGATTTCGGAGGATCCCGGAGCAGGACAAGTGATATCGCGACCAGAGCCAGAATGACGACCTTGAGAAGCTCGGGATCGCCGCCAAAATCAAAGCCGATCGAACGCGAGAACAGCAAGCCGAGCCCAATCACAACGGCGACCGGCCAGAACCGTGCGCTGAGCTGCGGCCAGTAGGTCGGATCGAGTGGCCATAACAGACGTTCAAAGGGCCTCCAGGTCTCTTGTCCGAAGGGACGGCACAAGACAGCCAGGACAGCAAGAGTAGGGTACTCCGCGACCCATGAGAATGCGTAAGGTGCCACCAGGCCGGAAAACAATCCGCCGATCATTCCACCGAAGGACAGTGAAACGTAAAAGGTCGTCAGGTATTGCGGAGCTGGTCGTGTTCGCGCGAGTTCTCCGTGGCAGGCCATTGCGATGATGAAAAAAGACACAAGATGCCCGCTCAGGCTATCGAGCAACGGAATCCAGCCGGCGTAATAGAGCAAGACAACAATTCCAGCGATTGCAAAGGGCTGCAAAAACAGCGTCGTGCTGTGCGGGATCAATGCGTGCCGTTGAAATACAAGAGTCCAGGTCAGCAGGTAGAGCGACAACGGAATGACCCACAGCAAGGGCGCTGCCGCTATATCGGTTGAAATATACGCAGTCACCGCGACGAGGAGGCCGGACGGCACGGCCGAAATGAATACCCAGCGACCAATCACGGGCCAGCTTGGTTTGTCGCCAGCGACAGTCTTTGCTCCTGCCACGGTGCGCCGCTGGTTGCGAAGCATCAGAGCGCCGCAACCGGCAATCAGTGCGATCAGGAGAATAAATCCAAGAGTCCAAAGCCGGCTTTGTGCGCGCAGAGTAAAAACCGGCTCGAACAACACCGCATAGGAGATCAGCGCGAGAAAACTGCCGACGTTGGACGCCGCGTAGAGAAAATAAGGGTCCTGCGCATCGCGGTGTCGCGTCCGGGCAAACCACGCCTGCGTCAATGGGTTGTTCGCAGCGAGCGCGAAGAACGGCAGACCGGTCGACACGGTGAACAAACCAAGCAGCCAGAAAGGTGCAGCCGCGCCTGTCGGAGGCGACCCCAAGAAGTCGCCAATCGACAGCGGAAGGGTAAGGGCAGCGGCAATGAGCAAAGCAAGATGGACGGCGACTGGGACGTATCGATTGCGCGCGGTCATCAGAATGTGCGCGTACGCATAACCTGCAAGCAGCATCGACTGGAAGAAAACCATCGCCACCGACCAGACGGATGGCGAACCGCCAAGCCGCGGCAACACCATGCGCGTGAACATCGGTTGGACGCCGAACAGAAGTAATGAGCTCAGGAAAACGGCGGCGGTATAAACACCGAGGATAAATACATAGCCACGCGTTTTCGAACGTCGTCTTGGCGTTTTCGTCACGGCATTAGTAGGGCGGCAGAGAGCCGGGGAGCACTCGCATTTCACCGCCAGTTGTATAGATTTCCGATTCGCGCCGCACCTTAATTCGGGAGAAGGTCATGGGCGTCATCGCATGGATCATTGTCGGATTGCTCGCCGGATGGCTCGCCACGAAGATTCTCGGCGGGCGCGGAGGCTTGTTATACAATCTTGCCATCGGTCTCGTGGGCGCGATCGTCGGCGGTTTTCTTTTTGAAAAATTGCGTCTCGAGGTCGTGCCGGATTTCTGGGGGAATCTGATTACCGCAACGATCGGCGCCATCGTATTTCTACTGATCTGGCGTGCAATTCGAAAAGCATAGCCGCATGACCTTGCGGGGACGCACCAGCAGCCGTAAGTAGAAGCCATGGCGGTCGTCCTTGACCTCGTGAACAATCCGCGCCCGCGCCACCCGGAAAAGGCGCACAGACCGGATTCACCCGTTCTGCCGAAGCCAGACTGGATTCGCGTCAAGGCGCCGGTCTCGGCGGGTTATTTCGCCACGCAAAAGCTTATGCGCGAAAACGCGCTCCACACCGTGTGCGAGGAGGCGGGTTGCCCGAATATCGGCGAGTGCTGGGAGAAAAAGCACGCTACCTTCATGATTATGGGCGACACTTGCACGCGCGCCTGTGCTTTCTGCAATGTCAAAACCGGTCTTCCCGGTGTGCTCGATCCCGATGAACCGGTGCGCGTTGCTGAGGCAACGGCCAAGCTCGGCCTCGCCCATATCGTGGTGACGTCGGTCGATCGCGACGATCTCGCCGACGGGGGAGCGCAACATTTTGCCGATACGATCCGCGCTATTCGGGCGCGTTGCCCACAGACAACGATCGAAGTTCTGACGCCGGATTTCCTGCGCAAGGACGGGGCGCTCGAGCTGGTCGTCGAGGCCCGGCCCGACGTATTCAACCACAATCTGGAAACGGTGCCTTCGCTTTATTTAACTGTACGACCGGGTGCGCGCTATTTTCATTCGCTGCGGTTGCTGCAGCGGGTAAAGGAGATTGATCCGACGATGTTCACCAAGTCCGGAATCATGGTCGGTCTGGGCGAAGAGCGGAATGAGGTCCTGCAGGTCATGGACGATCTGCGTTCCGCACAAGTCGACTTCCTCACGGTCGGACAATATCTCCAGCCGACCCGCAAGCATCATGAAGTCAAGCGCTTCGTGCCGCCCGGCGAGTTCAAGAACCTTGAAACCATCGCGTACAGCAAGGGCTTCCTCATGGTCGCTGCTTCGCCATTGACCCGGTCGTCGCATCACGCAGGCGAAGACTTTGCGCGGCTGAAAGCTGCGCGCGCTGCCCGCTAATCACTCAATGCCCCAGTTTTCCACGAAGCGACGCGTCCGTCACGCCGCCACCGACATGTTCGATCTGGTGGCGGACGTTGAGAAGTATCCGCAGTTCGTTCCTTTGTGCGGCGCGCTTGCAGTCAAGAGCCGCATTGAGAAAGACGGAAGAACCGTTCTCGTTGCGGATATGACCGTCGCCTACAAGATCGCTCGCGAGACATTTACGAGCCGCGTAACGTTGGATCGGCAAAGCCTGAAGATTTTGGTCGAATATCTGAACGGTCCATTCAAGCGGATGCAGAATCGGTGGACCTTTTATCCGGTCGATACCAAAGCCTGTGATGTTGAGTTCTTTATCGATTACGAGTTCAGAAGCCGAACGCTTGCTGTGTTGATGGGGGCGATGTTCGATGCAGCTTTCCGGCGATTTGCCATTGCTTTCGAACGTAGAGCGGATGAAATCTACGGCCGCTAGCTCTTTCCGGCGGGCTGTTGGGGCTCTTCCTTTTCGGCCAGTTCCTGAAGCATGGCCAAAGCCTGCAGGACGGCTTCTCGTCGTACGTTTGCTCGGCCGATGTCACCATATTTGCGATCGTGCGCGATGACGCGACCGCTGCGCGACGCGGCGCAGAAATAGACAAGGCCGATCGGCTTTCCGCGAACCGCGCCCGTTGGTCCTGCTATGCCGGTAATCGAGACCGCAAGATCGACCGAGGCGTGCGCCAGAGCCCCTCTGGCCATTTCCTCGGCGCACTCGGTGCTTACCGCGCCGTAGACGTCGATCGTGGCCGGCGTCACACCCAGCATCTGCTGTTTCGCCTCGTTGGAGTAGGTCACGAAGCCGCGGTCGAGAGCCACCGAGGAACCAGGAATTTCACTGAGCGCTGCAGCCACCAGACCGCCCGTGCATGACTCTGCTGTCGCGAGGGTCAGCTTCTTCGATTTGCAAAGCTCCAATAAGGCTTCCGCTGCAACGAGCAAATCCTTGTCGGGCATCATTTGCCCCACGGGAGGCGGACCGTTGCCGTTGCATAGGCCACAATGCCTTCACCCCGGCCGGTGAAGCCGAGCTTTTCGCTGGTCGTCGCTTTCACGGCGACGCGCTCTGTGTCGATACGCGCGATTCTTGCGATGTTCGCGCGCATTGTATCGCGATGCGCGGATATGCGTGGGAACTCGCAGACGATCGTGAGATCGAGATGCGCAATAAGACCACCTCGGGCTCGCACGCGATCGACCGCGAAAAAAAGAAACCGGTCTGACGACGCGCCGCGCCATTGCGGATCGGTCGGCGGAAAATGCGTGCCAATGTCTCCGTCGGCAAGCGCACCTAGGATCGCATCGGTGAGCGCGTGAAGCGCAACGTCGGCATCGGAGTGTCCGGTTAGAGCGCGATCGCAAGGAATTCGGATACCCCCTAAGGTGACGTGATCGCCTGGCCCAAAGGCATGCACGTCAAAGCCAGAGCCCGTACGCACGTCGCCGAGCAAAGCGCCCTGGATGGCTTCTGCGCGTGCGAAATCGTCCGGTGTGGTGAGCTTGATATTGCCTGGCTCACCTTCAAATACGCTGACCTTCATGCCTGCCCACTCTACGAGCGCCGCGTCATCGGTGAAATCGTCGCGGCCGTGTGTGACGGCGCGCCGATGAGCTTTTAGCAGGGCTGGAAAGGCGAACGCCTGCGGCGTTTGTACCAGTCGGATGGAATTGCGATCGAGTGTCGTTTCAATGGTTCCTGTTTGGTCGATGCGCTTGACCGTGTCGGTCACGGGCAGTCCGGGAATCGCTGCTCCGGTTTTTTCTGCAGCCGCAATTGCGCGTGCAATCAGTTCCGAAGTGGCAAACGGCCTGGCCGCGTCATGGACCAACACGATGTCAGGCTCACGCGGTTCGAGGGCTTCGAGGCCAGCCCGCACCGACGCCTGGCGTGTGGCACCTCCTGAAACGGGCGGGAGGATGTCCATACCGTCAGTCAGTGTGCGTACGAGTGCGAGGTCGTCCGGCCGTATCACTGGCTGCACCAGGGAAACAGCGGAAACGCCGGTAAAGGTGGAGAGGGCGCGTTGGAGGAGCGTATCCCCACCGAGGCGGCGAAATTGCTTGGGAAGATCGCCACCGGCCCTTACGCCGTGTCCGGCGGCTACCACAATGGCTGCGACACGCGCCATCTGCTGCTCCTTGATGTCGCACTGCTTTAGCGCTTTCCGGGCGGCGCGGAAACGCAGTAACCATTATCCGGAATGAACAGTTTTTTGCATTGCAGCACTTGCGCTGCGGAGCAAAATGGCTAATCTGTGAGCACTAAAACGGACAGCCTAAATGGTAGGCAAGAGGCCTGTAACACAGAAAACGAACTATTTGCTTGGCGATCCGCTCGCCATTGGGCCCGTCGTGGTTCCAAATCGCGTCGTTCTAGCCCCGATGTCGGGCATTACCGACGCACCTTTCCGTCGTCTTGCGGAGCGGCTTGGCGCGGGGCTGGTGGTATCAGAGATGACGGCTTGCGCCGGCTTGGCGCGCGGAGAGCGGGAGGCAAGCGTTCGCAGTGAGGGTGGCGGGATAGGGATCCACGTCGTACAGCTCGCCGGCTGCGAGCCGCAATGGATGGCCGAAGGCGCCCGCATCGCGGAGGCTCAGGGCGCAGACATCGTTGACATCAACATGGGCTGCCCTTCCAAGCAGGTTACCAACGGCGCCGCCGGTTCAGCCCTGATGCGCGACCTCGACCACGCTTTGAGCTTGATCGAGGCGACGGTGTCTGCCGCGCGTATACCTGTGACGTTGAAGATACGGCTCGGCTGGGACACGTCGACCATCAATGCGCCCGCCCTTGCACGGCGCGCGGAAGCGGCCGGCATCAAATTGATCACCGTGCACGGCCGCACGCGATGTCAATTCTTCGACGGACGAGCTGACTGGCGCGCGGTCCGAGCAGTCAAACAATCTGTTTCAATTCCCATCGTCGTCAATGGCGACATCCAGACATGCGCTGATGCCGTTCAGGCTTTGGTCGATTCCGAGGCCGATGCAGTCATGATCGGACGCGCCGTTCAGGGTCGTCCCTGGTTGCCCGGTCAAATCGCGCAATACTTCGCAACGGGCGCGCGCGCCGGCACGCCGTCACTTGTCGAGCAATTCAATTTGATCGATGCGCTGTATGACGAGATGCTGAGTCATCACGGACTGACGATCGGCCGCCGTCATGCTCGAAAGCATCTCGGCTGGGCGCTCAATGCGGCAGCCGTCACCGTCGAGGCGCCGGCCGAGCAGCTCAAACACCATCGCAACCGCGTGCTGACCGCCGAGGAGCCAAAGCGTGCACGGCAGATGTTGGCCGAGGCTTTTGACGATTTCGGCCGGAGGGCTACGGCATGACGCGCGCGCAAGCTCTTTCCGCAATTGTCCATAGTCCAGCCGACGCGATGCTGCATGCGCTACCGCATCCGGTGATCATGGTGGCACCGGATGGAAAGATTGCTGACGCCAACGTAGCCGCCGAACAATTCTTCGATGCATCGACGTCAATGCTGCGCCGACACTCGCTGCGCGAGCTCGTACCGTTTGGCTCGCCCTTGCTGACCTTGATCGAGCAAGTGCGCCACCGCGGTGCGGCCGTCAATGAATACAAGGTCGACCTGGCCACGCCGCGAAATCCTGGCGAACGACTTGTCGATCTGTACGTGGGTCCGCTTCCCGAATATCCGGAACACGTCATCGTCATGCTGCAGGAACGCACCATCGCCGACAAAATGGACCGACAGCTGACACATCGCGGCGCTGCGCGTTCGGTGATCGCGTTGGCTGCCATGCTCGCCCACGAAATCAAAAATCCACTGTCCGGCATTCGCGGCGCGGCGCAGCTTCTCGAGCAATCCGCAGGCGACGATGATCGGCCGCTCACCAAATTGATCTGCGACGAAACGGATCGCATCGTGAAGCTTGTCGATCGGATGGAAGTCTTCGCGGACGAACGTCCGATAGACCGCGAGCCCGTGAATATCCACGTGATCCTGGATCACGTGAAACGGCTCGCCCAGTCGGGGTTTGCGCGGCACATCAAATTCACCGAGGAATACGACCCCTCACTGCCGCCGGTTCTCGCCAATCGCGACCAACTCGTTCAGGTCTTTCTCAATCTGCTCAAGAATGCCGCAGAAGCCATCGGCGAGGGCGCAAGCGATGGCGAAATCCAGCTAACGACCGCTTTTCGTCCCGGTGTGCGCCTGTCTGTGCCTGGCAGCAAGACACGCGTTTCCCTACCGCTCGAGTTCTGCGTCAAAGACAACGGGCCAGGCGTTCCCGAAGATCTGATGCCACATCTGTTCGACCCCTTCGTCACGACAAAGCATAGCGGCAGCGGCCTTGGTCTGGCGTTGGTTGCCAAGATTGTGGGCGACCATGGCGGCATCATCGAATGTGAATCACAGCCAAGGCGGACAATCTTCCGCGTCCTTATGCCTATCTACAGCGGTGACGGAAACGTCGCCGATGATGCATCGCCGGTTCCCAATTCGTGAGACACGATATGCCGACTGGAAGCATTCTGGTTGCCGATGACGACACAGCGATCCGCACGGTGCTCAATCAAGCGCTGTCCCGTGCTGGCTACGAGGTGCGGTCGACCGGTAACGCCGCAACTCTCTGGCGATGGATCACGCAAGGCGACGGCGATCTGGTTATCACCGACGTCGTCATGCCGGATGAAAATGCATTTGACCTGATCCCGCGCATTCGCAAGGCGCGTCCCGACCTGCCGATCGTCGTCATGAGTGCGCAGAATACTTTCATGACGGCTATTCGCGCCTCGGAGCGAGGCGCCTACGAGTACCTTCCGAAGCCGTTCGATCTGAAAGAACTGATCGGCATCGTCGGCCGCGCGCTGTCGGAACCGAAAGAGCCGCGCGCGGCAGCTCCGAAAGGCGAAGAGTTTGAAGGAATCCCGCTGGTCGGCAGATCGTCGGCGATGCAGGAAATCTACCGTGTCCTTGCGCGCTTGATGCAAACCGACCTGACCGTAATGATCTCCGGCGAGTCCGGCACAGGTAAGGAGTTGGTGGCGCGCGCGTTGCATGACTACGGGAAACGGCGCGCAAGCCCATTTGTCGCCATCAATATGGCGGCGATCCCGCGAGACCTGATCGAATCCGAGTTATTCGGACATGAGAAGGGCGCGTTCACCGGCGCCAATACCCGCAGTGCCGGCCGCTTCGAACAGGCGGAAAGCGGCACCCTTTTTCTGGATGAAATCGGCGACATGCCGATGGAAGCACAGACCCGTTTGTTGCGCGTGCTCCAACAGGGCGAATACACGACCGTTGGTGGCCGCACGCCCATCAAGAGCGACGTCCGGATCATCGCGGCGACGAACAAGGACCTTCGACTTTTGATCCAGCAAGGTCTGTTCCGCGAGGACCTGTTCTTCCGGCTCAACGTCGTACCCTTGCGACTGCCGCCGCTTCGCGAGCGAACCGAAGACATTCCCGACCTCATCCGCCACTTTTTCGCGCAAGCGCAGCGAGAGGGTCTGCCGCCAAAGCAGATTGATCAGGCCGCGCTCGATCGTCTCAAGCGGCATCGCTGGCCTGGTAATGTTCGCGAACTCGAAAATCTGGCTCGCCGGCTGGCCGCGCTCTACCCACAGGAGACAATCACCGCGGCGGTGATCGATGCGGAACTGGCGCAGCCTGCACTTCCGATTGGAAGCGAAGAGCCGAGGGGCGACGAAAATCTCAGCGGTGCGGTCGAGCGCCACCTCGCAGCTTATTTCGCGGGGTTCGAAGATGGCTTGCCGCCGGCCGGGCTCTATCACCGCATTCTGCGCGAGATCGAATATCCGTTACTCACGGCGGCCCTGGCAGCAACCCGGGGAAATCAGATCCGGGCAGCGGATCTGCTGGGGCTTAACCGCAACACTTTGCGGAAGAAAATCCGCGACCTCGACATTCAGGTGTTTCGCGGCGGCAACTGAAAAGACCCCGCAATATGGCCTTTGCGCCGCGGATTTGTCGCAATTCGGCAACATTGTTGTATAAAAGCATCAGTGCCGGGGAGGGCCTGAGCCCTTTGGTTGTCTTGTCCAGTTGGACAGGTGCCCCCCGTGTTCTTCCGCCGGGGCCCATGACCGTCGAACAAGCCGCTACAGCCGACACAGCGCTTGCTGCCGCTCCCGCCAAGCGGAGTGAATCGCGCGTTATCGGGCCAGTCGTGGTTGGGCTCGCACTGCTCTCGGCCTTTATCACTTTCATTGTCCTCGCCGACCTGACGCCTATCTCACCCACGCACAACGTGGTCGTGACCTTGCTGCTTGTGAATGCGGTGACGGTGCTGCTTTTGCTCAGCATTATTCTCCGCGAAGTGTGGCAAGTCATACAGGCGAGGCGCAGCGGTCGCGCCGCCGCGCGACTGCATGTCCGGATCGTCGGCCTGTTCTCGGTCATTGCCGCCGTGCCGGCAATTCTGGTCGCGATTGTCGCGAGCGTTACTCTCGATCGCGGTCTCGACAGACTGTTCTCTACGCGCACGCGCTCTGCGGTCGAGAACTCGCTCATCGTCGCGGAAGCCTATCTGCGCGACCATGCCCAGTTCGTGCGTTCGGACATAATGATCACCGCGTTCGAGATCGCGCGCAGCAAATCAATTTTTGAACAGGACCCGGACAAACTTCGCCAGTTTCTGACCTTCCAGGCGGCAGCCCGCGGTCTGGGCGCGGCGATCGTGATCGACAAAGATCTCAAGGTCATTGCGCGCGCGAACGTCAACACCAACCAGACCTTCGCGCTGCCACCCCGAGACGCCTTAGCGCATATCACCTCCAAGGAGCCACAAATCGTCTTGTTGCCGGACGCCAACTATGTGGCGGCCATCATCAAGCTTGAACAATTCGACGACACCTATCTTTACGTCACTCGACTCCTCGATCCGCGGGTCGTGCCTCAATTGCAGGCGACACGCGCAAGCGTCACCGAATACGCTGCGCTTGAGTCACGTCGCCTCGGTGTGCAGGTTGCGTTTGCTTTGATGTACACCGTAATTGCGCTGATCGTGCTTCTCTCGGCAGTCTGGATCGGATTTAACTTCGCCAACCGTCTTGTGGCACCGATCCGCCGCCTCATCGGCGCGGCCAACGCCGTATCAGCTGGAAATCTCTACGTTCGCGTTCCGGTGCGCCAGGCCGAGGGCGATCTCGCGCACCTCGGCGAAACATTCAACCGTATGATCCAGGACCTGCGTACGCAGCGTGATGACATCATGAACGCGCGCGACGTCATGGATAGCCGTCGCCGTTTTACCGAAGCCGTGCTCTCGGGCGCCAGCGCGGGGGTCATCGGCGTCGACGGCAGTGGAAATGTGAGCATCCTGAACCGCTCCGCAGAAAAGTTGATCGGGCGAACAGAAAGCGAGGCACTTGGTCAGCCTTTGACCGAAGTATTGCCCGAACTCGTGGGGACCATGGCGGCCGTTCAATCGGGAGCTTCTCCGCAAGATCAGATCACCATCAGCCGTAACAATCGCGAGCGAAATCTCTCGGTGCGCGTTACGAGCGAACAGTCGGGCGACTCTGACCGTGGTTATGTCGTGACGCTTGACGATATTACCGAGCTGGTCGCCGCCCAACGCACATCTGCCTGGGCCGATGTCGCGCGTCGCATCGCACACGAAATCAAAAACCCTCTCACTCCGATTCAGTTGTCTGCCGAACGCCTACGTCGCAAATACGGAAAAATGATCGGTGAAGACCGCGGCGTTTTCGAACAGTGCACCGACACCATCGTCCGGCAGGTCGACGACATAAGACGGATGGTCGACGAGTTCTCTCATTTCGCCCGTATGCCCAAGCCGGTACTCGCCAGCGAGAATATGGCCGATACGGTGCGGCACGCTGTGTTCTTGATGCGTGTCGGCAATTCAGAAATCGACATCAATGCAGACATCAGCGAAGACCCGATGCCGGCGCGTTTTGACCGACGTCTCGTTTCGCAAGCGCTCACCAACACCATCAAAAATGCGACCGAGGCAATCGCAGCAGTGCCGCCCGGCGAGCTCGGCAAAGGGAAAATCCAGGTCAACGCGGCGCGGGACGGCGACGATATCGTGATCGATATCATCGACAACGGCATCGGCCTGCCAAAGGAAAATCGCAGCCGGTTGCTCGAGCCCTACGTTACGACCCGCGAGAAGGGCACCGGACTTGGGCTTGCGATCGTTGGGCGCATTGTTGAAGAGCACGGTGGCACGATCGAACTGCGCGATGCCGCCGAGAAAATTCCGGGCCAACGCGGGGCCTGGGTGCGGATGCGGATTGCCGCCGCCGGCAAAGCCGATGCCGCTGAGCCCGAAAAGCAAAAGAGCGTAAGCGAGTAGCACCATGGCCGCCGAAATCTTGATAGTCGACGACGAGGCCGATATCCGCGATTTGGTTGCTGGCATCCTGCAGGACGAGGGCTATACGACACGCACCGCCCGCAACAGCGACGATGCCCTGTCCGCAATCGCAACCCGCCGGCCGAACCTGGTTTTCCTGGACATCTGGCTGCAAGGCAGCAAGCTCGATGGCCTGCAACTGCTCGACAGCGTGAAACAGGAACACGCCGAGTTGCCGGTCGTGATGATTTCAGGTCACGGAAACATCGAGACCGCAGTCGCCGCGATCAAGCACGGCGCATATGATTTTATTGAAAAGCCGTTCAAGGCGGACCGTCTGGTTCTCGTCGCCGACCGCGCATTGGAAAATTCCCGGCTCAAACGCGAAGTCAAACAGCTCAAGCAGCTTGCGCCACAGCCGTCGACGCTTGTCGGCCGGTCGGCGACTGTCGGGCAATTGCGTCAGGCTATCGATCGCGTGGCGCCAACGAACAGTCGCGTACTTGTCGTCGGTCCCTCAGGGGCCGGCAAGGAGCTTGCGGCGCGAACGCTTCATCAACTGTCCGGGCGGGCAAATGGACCGTTTGTCGTCATCAACGCAGCCGCGATCACACCCGAGCGGATGGAAATCGAGCTGTTTGGCGTTGACCAATCCAATGGCTCGGAAGGACGCAAGCCTGGCGCGCTCGAAGAGGCGCATGGCGGCACACTGTTTATCGATGATATCGCCGACCTGCCTCGCGAGACGCAGAATAAGATTCTGCGCGTCCTAGTTGACCAGACATTCCAGCGTGTCGGTGGAAGCGCGAAGATAGCCGTCGATGTCCGTATCGTGTCGTCAACGGCGCGCAATCTTGAGACGTTGATCACTGAAGGGAAATTCCGCGAGGACCTGTACCATCGGCTTGCCGTCGTTCCGATCCGCGTACCGCCTCTGGCCGAACGACGCGAGGACATACCGGACCTCGTGGATTATTTCATGGACCAGATTTCGCAGGCGACGGGATTGCCGAAGCGTCGCATCGGCGAAGACGCGATGGCGGTGCTTCAGTCGCACAATTGGCCGGGCAATGTCAGACAACTGCGCAACAACATCGAGCGATTGATGATCCTGGCGGGCGGAGATCCTGAGGCGGTGATGAATGCCAGCATGTTGCCGCCGGACGTCGGCTCGATGGTGCCGAGCATGCCGAACGGTAACGGAGGCGAGCACCTGATGGGCCTGCCATTGCGCGACGCCCGCGAGGTTTTCGAACGGGAATATCTGGTCGCACAGATCAGCCGCTTTGGCGGCAATATTTCACGCACTGCGGAATTCGTAGGCATGGAGCGTTCGGCATTGCATCGCAAGCTCAAGGCACTCGGAATAGATTAGCGTTTCCATGTCACGTATCGCATACGTCAACGGCCGTTATCTGCCTCGCAACGCCGCCAAGGTGGCTGTCGAGGACCGCGGATATCAATTCGCCGACGGCGTCTACGAAGTCTGCGAGGTGAGAGGAGGTCGGCTTGTTGACGAGCGTCGTCACATGGCCCGGCTCAACCGCTCGCTTGGGGAATTGCGCATTGCTGCTCCTATGTCGCAAGCCGCACTGGCGGTCGTCCTCCGCGAAACGATCCGGCGCAACCGAGTTCGCGATGGCATCGTCTATGTTCAGGTCACCCGTGGGGTGGCGAGGCGGGATTTCCCGTTTCCCGCGGCAGGTACGCGACCGTCTCTTGTGGTTACCGCGCGCAACAGCGATCAGCAGTCTCTCGAGGACGTTGCGGCCGAAGGGATTGCGGTTGTCACGGTGCCCGACATCCGCTGGAAGCGCGTTGACATCAAAACGGTCGCCTTGCTGCCGAACGTGTTAGCAAAGCAGGCGGCACGGGAGCGCGGGGCACGCGAGGCCTGGCTTGTCGACAGCCAGGGCCGCATCACCGAAGGCGGATCATCGAATGCCTGGATTGTCAGCCGCGACGGCGTACTCATTACCCATCCGCTCGGCAGCAACATCCTGCCTGGGATCACACGGTCGGTCGTGATCGACACCATCAACGCGCAAGGATTGGCGTTCGAGGAACGGACCTTCACGGTCGAAGAGGCCTACGGCGCGCGCGAGGCCTTCATCACCTCGGCCAGCCAGACGGTTTTGCCGGTCGTGAGCATTGACGGCCGCCCAGTCGGCAATGGCGTGCCGGGGCTGATCGCGACGGGGCTGCGGCGCGACTACCACGACTACGCCGAGATCAGCGACTAGCCGCTGGTCGGCTTCCGTAGCGGCCGCGCCGGTTCCAGAAAATGCAGGAAATCCCCGTTTATTCAAAGGCTTGATGGGGTTTCTTTGAACTTATGCTTGCGCCCAGAGAGCACCTGCAATCTAATAGTGCTTCCCGGGCCCCGCTTTGCGAGGGGTAAAGCGGCGCATGCTCTTCACTCACATGCGGAAGGACTTGGGCAAAGAAGGTCTCGCGCGCTAGACGCGAGCAAAAACTGGAAAACGGCAATGGCGGCCGATCGTGCGCAAAATCTGCAAGACACCTTCCTCAATCACGTCCGCAAAAGCAAAATCCCACTCACCATCTTTCTGGTGAACGGCGTCAAGTTGCAGGGCGTGGTGACCTGGTTCGACAATTTCTGCGTGCTGCTGCGACGGGATGGGCATTCCCAGCTCGTCTACAAGCACGCAATTTCGACGATTATGCCGGGTCACCCCATCCAACTCTTCGAAGGAGCTGACGAGCCACCGGCGGGAGACAAGGCCTGATTGGAAGTACGCCGTCGCAATCAGCGCGCTGATCTGCTGAGCCCGACAACGTCGGGTGTCGAGACCGGCCGGGCGATTGTTATTGAGCCGTGGCTGAAAAAGCCGCCCGTCAAGGGCGCGACACGCTCGTCATCCCATGAGCGAACGCCGGAGGCGCGCCTTGAGGAGGCCGTCGGCCTGGCGCGGGCCATCGATTTGACCGTGGTCGAAGCGGGGCTCGTCACACTCAGCGAAATCCGTCCTGCGACCTACATCGGCAAGGGCAAAGTCGACGAGATTGCCGGCCTTGCGAAGAGTTTGTCCGCATCGGTCGTTGTCATGGACTGCCCTGTCTCGCCGGTCCAACAGTGTAATCTCGAGAAGGCGTGGAACACCAAGGCCATCGACCGTACAGGACTGATCCTCGAGATATTTGGACGCCGCGCTCGCACACGCGAGGGCGCGCTGCAGGTCGAGTTGGCGCATCTCACCTACCAAAAAAGTCGTCTGGTCCGTTCATGGACGCACCTTGAGCGGCAACGCGGCGGTTTCGGCTTTCTCGGTGGCCCGGGCGAGACGCAAATTGAAGCTGATCGACGCGTGATCGAAGAACGCATAGCGCGGATCGAGGTGGAGCTCGACAAGGTCAAGCGTACGCGCAAGCTGCATCGCGATAGCCGCAAACGTGTGCCATATCCGATTGTCGCCCTTGTCGGCTACACCAACGCCGGCAAATCGACGCTTTTCAACCGGATGACGACCGCAAGCGTGCTTTCGGCCGACATGCTGTTTGCTACGTTGGATCCGACATTGCGCGCGGTTGGACTGCCTCATGGTGCACGTGTCATTCTCTCCGATACGGTCGGGTTCATCTCGGATTTGCCGACGATGCTGGTGGCGGCTTTCCGTGCCACCCTTGAAGAAGTGATCGAAGCCGACGTGATCTTGCACGTGCGCGACATCTCCCATGACGATTCTGAAGCGCAGTCTCACGACGTGGGAAAAGTTCTCACCGAACTCGGCATTGAACCTGACGATCCGCGACTGCTTGAGGTTTGGAACAAGATCGATCGGCTGGATTCAAACCAGCGCGAACGAATTTTCAACTTCGCCGAGCGTCAGCATCGACGCTACCCGCTTCTTGTGTCAGCATTGAGCGGGGAGGGGGTCGAGAATTTGCTTGCCGCGATAGAAGCGCGTCTAGGAGAAGCGCGGCAGACTCTTCATTTGTTGCTCGATCCTTCCGATGGGGCAGGCCTGAGTTGGCTCTATCGCCATTCAGAAGTTTTGTCTCGTCAAATGCGAGATGACGGGCATTTGGAGCTCAGCGTGCGCGCTGATGCAAAGAACGCAGAAATGGTGAAACACAAATATCCGGGGACGACGGAGGTGAAACCGCCGATCTAAATCCGGACAAAAAGGGGCAGGGGCATCATCATTCCATTCGGAATCATCTACGCCATGTGCTACGGGCCGGAGGCGGCGCTGTTTTGCGATCCGTTTGACGCCCGCGTCCGCTACACCGGGATTTACTGGTGAGCGCCGCGTGCGCAGCGGCAATCAAAGGTTCGGTCCCGGACCCGGCCCGCTCTCCGGCCGCAGCATCTCGGGCCGCCGCCTCGGGCGGGGATCGCGTTTCAATCACGACCGAAGGCGGTCTTTCTCGGCCGCCTTCGCTTCGTCCCACAATTCGTCCATCTCGGCGAGGGTCGCGTCCCGCAGCGTCTTCCCACGCTGCGCTAGCGCCCTCTCAATCGCTGAGAAACGACGTTCGAATTTCAGGTTCGTTTCCCGCAGCGCGCCCTCGGGATCCACATCGAGATGGCGCGCAAGATTGACGACCGCAAACAGCAGGTCGCCGACTTCGCCAGCTATTCGGCTTTTGTCATTTCGATCAAGCTCGGCCTCGATCTCGTTCGCCTCTTCGCGGATCTTCGCGAGGACGGCACGCGGATCATTCCAGTCGAAGCCGACGCTCCCGGCCTTGTTCTGAAGCTTGAGCGCACGGGTTAACGCGGGCAGGGCAACCGGGACGCCGGCCAAGGCCCCGCTCGGCGCGTTTTCTCCGCGCTCGGACTTCTCCTGGGCCTTGATGCGCTCCCAGAGGCCCTCCACAGCCTTGGCGGTCTTTCCTTTCGCGTCCGCAAAGACGTGCGGATGCCGACGGACCAGCTTGGCGTTGATAGTCTCTACGACGTCACCAAAATCGAACGCGCCTTGCTCCTGTGCCATGCGCGTGTGGAAAACGACCTGTAGAAGCAGATCGCCAAGCTCATCTTTCAAACCAGCCAAATCGTCGCGCGCAATCGCGTCCGTCACCTCGTAGGCTTCCTCGAGCGTATAGGGCGCGATGGTGCGGAAATTCTGTTCGAGGTCCCACGGACACCCGGAGCCTGGCGTACGCAGTGCCGCCATGATCTCAATCAGTTGGGAGATATCGCGTGAGGGCTTCACTGGGAGATCGAGGTGCGGAGGCTGGGCTCATTAGTGGCGGCGCGACCGTAGCAAAGCCTGTCGGTCACGGCGATAAGAACACATGATTCGCATAAGACATATTATGGAACATAACCAATAACCCCAGAAAACACGGGAGAAATAACAAATGGCGTTGCGTGCCCCGAGCCGCTTCAGGACGCCGTGAAGGTCATCTGGTCGTAGGCGGGCTCGATGGATGGCGGCAATTGTCCGCACAGCTTTGCGTAGTCCAGGTCGCTGTGCAGATTGGTCAAGATGGCGCGCCTTGGTTTGATCCGTGAAATCCAGTCCAGTGCTTCCGCGAGATTGAAATGGCTTGGGTGTGGACTGATGCGAAGCGCATCCACAATCCAGACGTCGAGGCTGGCAAGCGATGCAATGCTTTCGCCAGGCAGGCTTTTTATGTCGGCCGAATAGGCGACATTGCCAAAGCGGAAACCGAGAGACGGGATATCTCCATGGTTCTGCAGGACGGGGAGCACTTCAATTGAGCCACCCTGCCCGTCGATCGTGACCGATCGACCAGGCGTAAGGCGCTTCTCGTTTGCGATAGGCGGATATTCGCTGCCGGAGGGTGTTGCGAAACAATAGCCGAAGCGGGCGTGCATGGCCTCGGACGTCGGCTCGTCAAGGTAAACGTCGACGCGACGACGCTTGTTGACGAAGAGGGGTCGCAGGTCGTCAATGCCGTGAGTGTGGTCGGCGTGTTCATGCGTTATTACCACACCGTCAAGCCAATCGACTTCGGAGTCGAGAAGCTGCGTACGCAGGTCCGGCGAGCAATCGACCAGGACACGCGTCCGCTGCCCTTGGCCATTAGTGCGCTCGACCAGCAGCGAGCAACGACGGCGCCGGTTTTTCGGATTGTTTGGATCGCAGGAGCCCCAGCCGAGTGCGACCCGCGGCACACCCATCGACGAGCCGCAGCCCAGGATCGTAAAGGTTAAGCTCATGCGGCATCCGCAAGCTTGCGCGGAACCTTGTTGAACAGCCGGAAGAAGTTCTCGGTCGTCTGGCGCGCAATTTCCTCATCCGACGCGCCGCGCGCCTGCGCGAGAACCTTGGCGGTTTCCGTAACGAAGGCCGGCTCATTGCGTTTTCCACGAAATGGCAGCGGTGCGAGATACGGTGCGTCCGTTTCGACCATGATGCGGTTCGCGGGCAAAGTCGAAGCTATTTCGCGTAGCGCATCTGAATTCTTGAAAGTAAGAATGCCAGTGAAAGACACGTAGTGCCCCAGCTCAATGGCGGTAAACGCGAGTTCGCGTCCGCCGGTGAAGCAATGCAGGACGGCCGGAAAGGCGCCCTTCCCGCTTTCTTCCCGCAGGATTCGAGCCATATCGACATCGCAGTCGCGCGAATGAATCACGAGTGGCAGTCTGGACTCCCGCGCTGCCTTGATGTGTTCGCGGAAACTTTGCTCCTGCGCATCGCGCGGACTGTTGTTGCGGAAATAGTCCAGGCCCGCTTCACCGATCGCCACCACCTTTGGATGCTTCGCGATCGCGATCAATCGGGCTGAATCAATGTCGAGCTCCTCGTCCGAATAGTGCGGATGCGTCCCAACGGAGCAGAAGACTTCAGAGAACCTATCTGCGATCGCGAGTATCTGGGCATGCCTCTTCACACGGGTCGAAATAGTCACCATGCGCCCAATTCCGGCAGCCCGGGCGCGCGAAATAACCGCGTCGAGTTCAGTGGAGAAATCCGGGAAATCGAGATGGCAATGACTGTCGACGAGCATGGATCAATGATTTTCATAACAATGCCTGAGGACGCTCGGGCATTTGCGCCAGTTCGTAGCGACTACGCTATGGCGTGGTCAAGGCTCTCGGACACATGAGTTTTGAGCGGAGCGTCAGGTCAAGACAGTCTGCGTGGAAAAGAACTACTCGGCACTATCGTTGAAAAAGGCGCGTGGGCCCTCGCCCCGTGCGCTTTTCTTCCTGCCATCGACCTTCAGGACTTGTCCTCTGTTTCCACGAAGCGTGGGAACACCGGGACCGGTGAAGGCAAGGCCACGCCGGCCTTGATCCGTTTTGTCGGCGTCAGCGCGTCAAAACTGCGCTCCTCTGGGCCGATCGCCAGCAGATCAAGCAACTTCGACGCGGACGCTGGGACAAACGGCTGTGCCAGGACGGCGACCTGGCGCAGAACGTCCGCCGTAACGTAAAGAACCGTCCCCTGTCGCGTTGGATCAGTCTTTGCCAGAGCCCAGGGCGCTTCGGACGCAAAGTAACGGTTGGCATCGGCTACGACAGCCCAGACGCAATTAAGCACCTGGTGCAGCTGCTGCGTTTTCATGTATTCGCGCGTCGTGCCTATCATGGCATCCGCTGCCGCGAGAATGGTCCTGTCGGTTTCGCTGAATGTGCCCGGCTCCGGCAGCTTGCCACCACTTGCCTTGGCGATCATCGACAGCGAACGCTGTGCCAAATTCCCGAGATCATTCGCCAGATCGGCATTGATTCGGTTGACGATTGCTTCGTGGCTGTAGTTGCCGTCCTGGCCGAAGGGAACCTCGCGCAGGAAAAAATAGCGGAACTGGTCCACGCCATAAGTGTCAGCCATGGTGAACGGGTCGATTACGTTGCCGACCGACTTCGACATCTTTTCACCGCGATTGAACAAGAACCCGTGCGAGAAGATGCGCTGAGGCACGGCGATACCCGCCGACATCAGAAAGGCGGGCCAATACACGGCGTGAAAACGGACGATGTCCTTGCCGATAACGTGAAGCGATGCGGGCCAGTAGCGCTTGAATTTCTCACTGTCGGTATCCGGAAAGCCAACCCCGGTGATGTAATTGGTGAGCGCATCCACCCACACGTACATGATGTGGCCGTCGCTGCCAGGTACGCGAATGCCCCAGTCGAAAGTGGTACGTGAGATCGAAAGATCCTGCAGACCCCCGCGCACGAAGCTTGCAACCTCGTTCAGGCGTTCCTTCGGCAGCACGAAATCTGGCCGCTTGTAGAGCTCGAGCAACTTCTCCTGGTAGGCAGAGAGTTTGAAGAAATAGCTCGCCTCTTCGACCCACTCCACCGGGGCGCCCGTTTTCGCCGCGACGCGCACTTTCTGCTCGTTCAGGTGGGTCTCATTCTCGGCGTAATAGGCTTCATCCCTGACAGAATACCAGCCAGCGTATTTGCCAAGGTAAATATCGCCATTTTGCTCCATCCGTTGCCAGATCGCCTCGGACGAACGGTGATGGCGTTCCTCGGTTGTGTGGATGAAATCGTCGTTCGAGCAATTCATCCGCTTAACCATTGCCTCGAAGCGAGGCACATTGCGATCGAGCAATTGGCGCGGCGTCAGCCCCTCACGAGTAGCGGTCTGCTGGATTTTCTGGCCATGCTCATCCGTGCCCGTGAGGAAATAGACGTCATAGCCATCGAGCCGCATGAAGCGCGCGATGGCATCGGTCGCGATCGCCTCATAGGCGTGGCCAATATGCGGCGGACCATTCGGGTACGAGATCGCGGTCGTGATGTAAAAAGGTGTCTTGGCCGGCATTTCGAGCTTTTCGTTCAGAATGGCCCAGAAAGTCCGGCCATGGCGAGGTGTGGGGATTAGGTATCAACCGCAAGCAACTGGGGCAAGTGAAGGAGGACGGCCCTATAGCCGGGCACTATTGCCGACGATCTGTGGCCCTTTTACAAATTTGCATGGTCTATTTTAATTCTAGGATCGTTGTGGGCGCGCTGGCAGCATCGCTCGTTCTGTTCTCCTGCCATAGCGCTTTTGCGGTCCCCATGCGATGCAGTGGCGAGCAAACCACATGCATTGCAAGCTGCAAAAAGAATCCCGACCGCTCTTACCTCTCGATTTGCATCACGAATTGCGGCGACTGACGGCCTCGGCCTACCCCTTCATCGGTGGATAGTCGCGCGAGAACACGGGCTGGGTGAGAAATTCCTGGGGGTTCATCGTCCAGAACTGGGTGACCTTGTTGTAGGTCTTGACGGTCTTATTGACCATTTTGCCGTTCTGTTTCTCTGCCCGGCGCACATAGACATCGACGACGGCATTGCCGTAATCATCGAAGCTGAGCGGGCCGCGCGGCGTGTCGGTCAGCGTGACGGCGCGCACAGCTTTGACGAGACCATCGGGGTTGTCAGACTTGCCACCGGTTTTTGCGAGCGCCGCTTCGATTATCTGGCCGTTGGCATAGAAGCAGGCCGCGTAGTGTCCAATGCGCACGTCGTCGCCATAATTCTTCTTCATGACCGCGATGAACCGCTCGTTCGCCTCGGTGTCGCGGTCGAGCGAATAGGGATTGGTATTGATCAGCCCTTCCGCACTTTCGTCGTGCGCGCCGATGATGGTGTCGTCGGCAACAGTCGCGCCGCCGACCAAAGGCTGCTTCATCCCGAGCCCACGCGCCTGTTTAGTGAACTTCAGGGGGTTTGAACCGGCGAGAACCTCGCAGACAACGTCGCATTCGGGAATTTGCGCGACATAGGGTGCATAGTCCGCGGTGTTGAGCGGGGACCATAGTTTCTTCACGACCTGTCCGCCACGCTCTTCCAGGACTCGCTGAAATCCTCCGACCTGCTCGTAACCAAAAGCGAAATCGTCGCCCATACTCGCGGCACGCTTGAGCTTCATCTCGTTGAAAACGTAGTCGGCAAGCGGGTAAAGACATTGTGCCGACGTGTACGATGTGCGAGTCGGATAGGGCCCCGCCTTTCGTTGCGTCACATCCTCGGCACCGGCAAAGGCCAGCGTCGGCATTTTCGCCTGCGCGAGATAATCGACAGTGGCCAGCAACTCAAAGGCCGCGAAAGGCCCAAGCACGATATCGACCTTGTCGCGTTCGACAACTTCCTGCGCCTTTGTCTTGGCACCCGCGGGATTGCCGCCAGTATCGGCGACGATCAGATCGATCTTGCGCCCGGACAAAGTGAAGTTCTTGTCCCTGAGAAACGAGGTAATGCCTTCCTCGAAATGAATGCCGCCGGCCGCGAGAGGCCCTGTCTTAACCGTCAGCAGGCCGATCGTGAGCGGCGCGCCCTGCGCTATCGAGGGCATGGGAAAAGCGGCGGCGCCGGCGGCGGCTGTAGCACCGGCAACAAAACGACGCCGTGTGGTTTTGATGATCATCGCATCCTCCGGAGGATCGGCCGCTCTTATGCAGCCGGAATGTCTGAACGCACGGCGAGTGGTCGGAATTCAATCACAACGCTGCGAAGAAGCGAACCCCGATCTAACCGCGATCAAATGCGGGCGGCTTCGGCAAGCGCTCCGAAAATGGCAAACACCAGGGGCTTGCGTTCGAGATTGTACGCTTCGGCATCCCGCGCAGCTTGATTGACCCTCTCCCAGGTCTCGGCGACGCGGGCCATGCTTGCCTTGCCTTGTTTGGTTTCCGCGAGCCGCCCCGATAGCCACCCGTTAACCAGATCCATGAAGGCTTCAAGCGTTTTGGGATCGGTCCCACCGATGGCGTCACCGAGCGCATGAAGCGCAAGCGGATCGGGATTGGGGAGTTGGGCAAATAGATCGAAAATGCGCTGACGGAGCGCCAGCGCCGAACCATCGAGGAGAGAAACGGCGCGGCCGACACTGCCTTCGGCAGCCGCGGCTGTTGCCCTGACTTCTGGTTCGTCCGCGCTCGCGCCGGTCGCCTCGGCGAGCGCGTGGATAACGCCGTCGGTGGACAATGGTCGCAGCAATAGGCGTCGGCATCGGGAACGGATGGTCGGCAATTCCCGACCGGGCGCATGGCTGATGAGAAGGAGCAGGGAGTGCTTTGGCGGCTCTTCCAAGACCTTCAATAGGGCGTTGGCCCCTTCCCGCTGAAGATCGTCAACCGCATCGACAATCGCGATCCGCCATCCGCCCTCGCCTGCCGTTGAGCCAAAGAACGACACGGTGCGTCGCACGTCGTCCACGCGTATCACCGTATATGGCTTTCCAGTCTGCTCGTTGAGTCCACGCTCAAGCACAAGCAGGTCGTTTTGCGCCTGCGTTGCGATGCGTCGTGCCACCGCATGGTTCGGATCAACTGCAAGGGATGTCGCTTTTTGCACGGCCGGGGCTTGCGGGTCCGGATGTACGAACATGAACCTGGCCAGACGGAATGCGAGCGTCGCCTTCCCGATTCCGGGCGGCCCGCCAATCAACCAGGCATGAGGGATGCGCCCGCTCTTATAGGCATCTAGCAACGCGCGCTCAGCCTCTTCGTGACCGAACAATGTCGTGGTCTCACGAGGCAGCTTGCTGTCCCGTTCATCTGACTCGTCGCGGCTCATGTTCCTGTGGCCTCCGCGAAGCCGATCGTCTGAGGATTCAGCCGCTCGCGTACAGTCGACCAGATATGCTCGGCTACAACCTTTCGTGGCGCGCGACCGTCGATGACGACGCAGCGCTCGGGCTCTTCTGCGGCGAGAGACTTATAAGCCTGGCGCAACTTCTCGTGAAACTCCGCCGATTCAGCCTCGAACCTGTCTGCGGCATCTTGTCCACGACGGCTCTTTGCGCGTGCCAAACCTGTTTGAGTGGGGACATCCATGATGAATGTCAGTTCCGGGAATGCCGACCCGACCGTCACCCTTTCGAGACTGCGGATCAGGCGTTGATCGACTTTGCCGAGAATGCCCTGATATACCCGCGTTGAATCGATAAAGCGGTCGCAAATCACCCAGTGGCCCGCATCCAGCGCCGGCAATATGGTCGTGCGCACGTGGTCGTCGCGCGCCGCAGCGAACAGGATTGCCTCGGTTTCCGCCCCGAGCGGCTTTGCAATGCCGGAAAGCAGGATATGCCGAATGATCTCGGCACCGGTCGAGCCACCCGGCTCTCTTGTGAGCACAACTTCTATACCGGCCGATTTGAGACGCTGCGCAAGCGTCCTGGCGTGGGTAGACTTGCCGCTGCCTTCGCCGCCTTCGAACGTAATGAAATGTCCGCGCAAAGCGAGCCAGCCTTCTTTGATCAACGCAGCCGTGCTGCGTCACCACTCATCATAGCCGCTCGGCTCCGGCTCGGAACAGCGCAATGATCATCTCAGTCACAGCATCGAAAGCGCGTTGCGACATGTTCCCTTTGCCAACACTTTCGGAGGCTTTCAGCGGCGTCGACAGGATCAGATTGTCGTTGCGCCAGACCTTGAGATTGCCGATCGGCGTGCCTTCCGTGACTGGTGCCGGCACCGGACCTTGGTAGACGATCCGCGCGATCAGTTTCTCGCCCCCGGCCTTCGGCAAAAGCACCCGCACAGCGCCGTCCGAAGCAACGAGCGATACGCGGCCGGTCGAGCCGCCAAAGACCTTGGCTGTTCCGATCGTTTGTCCTTCAGCGAAGAGCATACGATGCTCGAAGTTCCTGAAGCCCCACTCCAGAAGCTTTTTGGCCTCGTCCGCTCGTTCCTTCGGCGTGTTGACCCCGTTTACGACGACGATCAAACGCTGCCCGTTCTGGACTGCCGAGCCGACCAGCCCGTAACCCGCTTCCTTCGTGAACCCGGTTTTCAGTCCGTCGGCTCCGCTCATTGCACCGAGAAGTGGGTTGCGGTTCTGCTGTCGGATCTTGTTCCAGGTGTAATCGGGTTTGCCGAAAATCTGATAGAAATCCGGATAGGTGCGGATGATATGGCGCGCCAGCAAGCCAAGCTCGCGTGTCGTTACCTGTTCAGCAGGGTCCGGTAGCCCGTTCGAGTTGGTGAAGATCGATTTCGCAAGGCCTATAGCGCGCGCCCGTTCAGTAAGCTTCTCCGCGAATGCGGCCTCCCTGCCGGCAATCCCTTCCGCAAGGATAATGCAAGCGTCGTTTGCCGACTGAATGATCATAGCGTGGATCAGGTCGTCGACGGGAACCTTGCTGTTGATCGCCGCGAACATGGTCGATCCGTGCGAGGGTGCGCCCCCTTTGCGCCAGGCATTCTCGCTGACCATGAATTCGTCGGTGAGCTTCAGCCGGCCTTCCTTGACCTCGTTGAATACGTATTCCGCCGTCATCAACTTGGCGAGGCTGGCCGGAAAAATCAGACGGTCGGCATCGCGTTCAAAGAGCACACCACCATTTTCGGCATCGATGAGAATGGCGTGCGGCGCGCCGATATTCGGTTCGTCTTTTTTCTGTGGGTCCTTCTTTGGCGCGTCCTTTTTTTGCGTTGTCGCCTGGGCCGGGGCGTGCTTTGCCGTCGGCGCCGCGACCACGGCCGTACCTAGGCTCGCCGTCACGGCGACGGCCACGAACCAACGTCCAAACGCGAAATCCCGCATCGTCATCATCCAAGCTCTTAAATAGGCAGCGCTATGAGATTAAGGCCGCAATTCCGCGACCTCTGGGGGCCAATTGCGGCTCAGTAAAGGCCGCGCCCGTTCATGAAGCCACTCGCGCTATCATAGCGCGTCGGTACATAGGCCGAAACGGGGGATGCGACGGATTCACCGGAACGATATGGCGCCGCCGCAGTGATGCGCGGGCGCGCGGCGGCAGCAAGTTCCGTCGTCGGCGCAGGCACAAAGGACGGTTCACGCGCGTCCTCACCAAGCCGATACGGACGGTCTGGAGGCGACGGAATTCCCGCCGCGTCGAAAGTCCTCGACGAGCGACTGTCGAATGAGGCTGGGGCAAACGGCCTGCTCGAAGTAACCTGGATGGGCGAAATAGCCCGATTGCCTTCGCGCAGCGTCGCGACCAACTTTCGGTCGTCCGACCCCTCGATCGGAGCGCGACCGACGTATTCAACCCTCACGCGCGTGACACCATTGCCATAAAAGCCGAGAAGCTCGGCCGTCTTCACCGAGACGTCGATAACACGATCACGCTCATAAGGCCCACGGTCATTGACGCGCACCACGATCGATCGGCGATTGGCGAGATTTGTCACGCGCACATAAGATGGCAGCGGCAGTGTCGGGTGTGCCGCCGAAATCGACGCCATGTCGAAAATTTCGCCGTTAGCAGTGTAGCGGCCGTGGAAATCGTCGCCGTACCAGGAGGCCATGCCCTCCGCCGAGTAATTGGTATTTTCCTCAGGGACATAGACCCGGCCAGCGACTGTATATGGCTTGCCGATGCGATAAACGCCGCCACCCTTTGGAACAGGCTGGCCAGGCTCAATGACGCGCGCGCTGGCGGCAACGCCGTAACGTGGATCGATCTTGCCGGCCATCTGGCCGCCCGAGCAATTGGCAAGCACAAGACCAGCGAGGCCGAGAGCGGAAAGCCGCACGGCTTGGGCAAGACCAACATTATTGAACGCCCCGAAGCGACCCATCCCGCGTCCGTCCCCGATCGGCAGCCGCCACAATACGCTATAGCGCGGCCGACGGAAACCGCCCTTGCGCTTCAGTGGTAAACGGTTAGTTCCGCCGCACGTCCGCAAGGTACCGGGCGGTAATAAACAAATCCACATGCAAGTGCGTCGAAGCGGCCGTCAGTGTGCGCAAAAGGCGCTGGAGTGACTCGGCGATTGTCGCCAAAAAAGGCCGCCTCCGTCGTCAAAACCGAAAGCGGCCAAGTCGTCCCTCTTTAACGATTAACGATCGCGGACGGCTTTAATCCATTGTGTGGCCGCGCACGAATCCGCTGCCCACTCATAAAATTTCGCCATTTCTTCCAACTCTGCACGAAATGCAGGACTTCGTGCCTTGGCGCGAAACTGTTAGGCGAGTGTGCTTTGTACTGGTCGGATGTCATCGATGGGCTGTCGATCATAGCCGAACAAATTTCACACCAGTTTCGGTCACGGTGCGCCACACGACTGCATTCTCGGATCGAGCGGCTGCCGTCAAAGGTCAAGCCCAGATCCTCGGGAGTTTTGCGATCTGCGCGCGGGCGCCCGAGTTGGTGACATTGCGAACCACGCAGTCAATCACCGACGATGTACCAAGAATGATCTTCGCCTCCTTGAGAACGCGGAAGCGCGATGAGTTTCTACGTTCGTGCACAGGCATCCTGCCTACTTTGATGTGAAAGCGTGCCAAATAATCGGACAAGTCGTGCGTCTTGCTTTAAGCCGAATGCGTGCAATTGAACCATTTATGAAAGCACTTTTTAATAAATGGGACTTTTTTGTAGAACACTTTGTGCTCGGTGGCCGCAAAAAGACAGAGGCCGCCCGTCTTAGCGTGCGGCCTCTTGCAACTTGCTGGCTTGCCAAGATGAACCAGCCGGCCGCTAGCCTTGCGTGATCGCTGGCAGCGACCCGTCGGCTGAACTCTACTTAAAGGTGGGGACCCTCCAGGCCAGCCACGCGAGCGCAACCAGCGACGGGACCAAAGCCGCGAGGTATCCTAGCATCAGAAGATTCATCGTCCTGTCTCCATCGTAGATTTGGCGACTTTCTAGCGGAGACTGCGATGACTTGCTTTCAGGAGAGTTTTAGAGGGGCTTTATTTTTCATTGAGAAATTCTAAAACCGGGCCGCGCCGACGTTTCGTTCGACAGTGCATGACACCCAAAACCGCCCCACCCGAGATATCTCGAGGTGACTGATATTGGGGCCAATTCCCAATTTGTTCTTGTCAGTATCCGTGCCAAGTGCTTGAGAGACCGTCGCAGGAAGGGTGGCCGCGTGGTTTAAGGCACCGGTCTTGAAATTCGAGAGCTGCCATCCCGTTCATATCGATCGAGCTCTTGAGTATGACTCCAAGCAATTCACGGTCTGTCATTTCGGACATGCGATGCTGGCCGTGACCGGCCGAAATCGTCGTTGCTCGTTATTGCCTTTTGACTGGGCCACTTTGCTTGAGGTGGTCGCCAATAACCTTCGTCGCGGTCATCGCCGCGTGGTTTATGTTTGTGAAGCGGGCAAGCTCTCGGTTCAATCGTTCCCCTTCACCGCGCAGCGTGTCGCGCACGCCTTGTAGTTCGAGAATGACCCGATCGATTTCCTCTGTCGATGCGGCGGCAACGCGCAGGACCAGCATCCTCAGATTTTCGGCGTCCGGGTCAACGGTCGCGTCTCCCTCGTTGTCGTTGCGGTATCGGGGCGGAGATAAGTTTTCGGTCACCGCCTCTTCGATATCGGCGAGCATTTCCCGGATGTTGTCGCGGCTCATAATTATTTCCTTCCGTCGCAAGTCTGATCGATTCCACCTGTATTCTACGCCATGTGTGGCGTTTGCGTAACCCTCGCGGCAGGCCACAAAACGCGTCAGTCGGGGACCGACCAACTTTTTGTTAATACCGACCACTGACCGATGTCCGTCAAAAGCGGACATTTCGCCAACTGCGTTTCGTTAAAGGCCAGCTCTACTGAGCGCTTTTTCCCATCGTTGACTGGACACGTGTGACCGAAGGCGGGTTCCACTTGCCCGTAAGCCCTTCAGATCTTGATGAGTAGAGACGCATCAACAAGTTGAATGGGCTTTTCGGTGCGGGAAGCCAATTGGCCTCTTTGTCTGTGCCGGGGCTTTCGCTCTGGAAATACAAATCAAGTGAGCCGTCCGCATTGTACCTGAAGAGCATCTAGCTACTGACGGCAAACCGATTGAGGGAATTTGGAACTTGGAAGCCTTGCGCGTCGTAGAGCGTGACGGATCTGCATTTCTCACAGGAGGGTATTCGACTTTCGTCCGACAAACGTCCTGCCAGATTCGCTTGAGGACACTTCACTCGCGTCTCGCTCTAGCAATGCTTCTGCAATGTCTTCTGTGACATGACTGCGACCGTTGCAAGTCGATCATACCCAAAACGCATGCATGTCACAGCCGCTTCGTCAGTTCATCACATGATTACGTTAGCTGTGAGGGTGCCAAGATCATGAACACATATGGAGACCCTCATGAAGCCCTTCGCATTTTTGATAGTGGCCGCGATTGTTGTTACCCCCGGAGCGCAAGCCCTTGCGCAAAAAGCTCAGACTGCGAAATCGAACGCGGCTTCGAAAGCGAACGCTTCTGTGCCGATGTCGAGAGATGAAGCACTTCAAAAATGTAATGAGGAAGCAAATAAGTGGAGCAACCGCGATTTTCAGAGCACGCAAGCGGCCGTGTACGGCGACTGCATGAGACGCCACGGCCAGTCGGGTAATTAGTCCCCCTGAGCCCTGAGGGCGATGATAGAGAGGTTCAAACGTACACAATCTGCCCAGTGGCCCGTGACGATTACACACCGTTACGGGCCATTTTCCTTCGGCGCTTACCGACCAAGAAATTTTTCGACTTTGGGAATCAAATCAACATAACGAACGATGCAGGCGTCGTGCATTTGTTCATGACGGCTGCACTAGGCAATTTCCTCGCGCAAATCCGGTAGGCGCATATCGGCACCGTAGCGCTCAATCAATTTCTGCTTTCGGTATTGGCCCGAGCGTCCACATTTCTCACAGGACAGCCGCACCAACTCGCCAGGACAGTCGCGTAGCTGCAGCGAACCGGTCATTTCAAATGGGCTTCGGTATCAGCGTAATCCGGTGTCTACCAACTAAGCATTCGCTATCGCGCCTAGCCAAAGTCACAATTCTTTGTGGGAATGACGGCCCCGACCTTCGGGGACCGTGGGGACGGTTGGACGGAGATCGGGGCCGCGCTCTCCTGGAGAGAAGAGCGGCCCCGATTTTACTAGATCTCGGAAAAGACAATCCTCGATTTAGGCTAACCGGATTATACGTTCGGATAAGACACGCCAATACCGCAAACTCCCCTGCTAGAACGTGTCGTCAATTGCTCTGGTTGCTGCTGGCGACTTTGGCTTCTTGACCTTGATCCAGGCCTTCGACGGCCCCGACTTGTAAATTGACGTAAGCCGCTTCGACATGATGCCCTCAAGCCCGAGATTGCAAACGGCGGCAAAAAGTTTGTCCCCGTGGCCCTCAGCATGTTCAACGTACTGGATGCCCTCTCGCGCTTTGCAGAGCGCCCACTTTAGTGCCGTCTTGCGCTCAATCAGCGGCTGGCGCCGGATGTCGTCTCCCGAAAGAAGAAGATCGAAGGCCAAGGCAACGGCTTTCTCATCGGCTGTGCGGCTATGCAAAGCATCGAAATCAGAAACGCCATCGGGAGACAAATGGACAACCTCGGCGTCAATAATCAACGGCGCACGAAGCCGAGCCGCTTCCTCCACGATACGGGGATAGCGCTGGGTCCAATTCCGTTCATTGTGTAGAGCCGCACCCGACCGTCGCGGACATGAATCTGTAGTCGATGGCCATCATGCTTGAGCTCATGCGCCCACCCGGGACCGGATGGCGGTTCCTTGGCGACGGTCGGTTGACAAGGATGAATGAAAGGAGCAGGCGCATTTGGCGGCCTGCCGCGAGAGTTACGCCACAACATGTCGCGGATATAACGTGTGCGACCCGAAAAATGAAGAAGGGATTTGCCCTACAAATGCCGTGTGGTGGGCATTTGTTTGACTAACGGCTCCAACGCTCCCCAGTATCTTCATATGACCGAACTGTACGCACTCATTTTCTTTTCGATAGTGATTGTCACGCTGGCGCTAATGTTTGGCGCGGGCTTACTGTTCTGGACCCGCTATCCGCGTGACTGGCGATCTTCGGCTGAATAAGTAGGCGGCGCTATTGCCTTGGGACTAAATCGACATAACGAACCATGCGGGCGTCGTGCAGGAAGAAGCGCCGCCGCCGCCATCACCAGCCGGACGTGGACGTTGGAATTTAAGCAGAGGTTAGTAGCGATCGGGATCGCCATACGGTCTATCCGGATAGGGGAAGTTGATACCCGGACCATACGGATACCTCGAACTACCGCCGGGAGCGAACGCTGGCATCCGCGAAACATCGTCCCGAGACGTTGTGACACTGTGGTGTTTCACCACTACACTCCGCGAATGTCGTGACCCTTGGGCTGCAAAGCTCGCTCCCGAAATCGAAAGCAGTAAAGCAAAAGCGAGTGCAAGAATGTGGAATCCCGTGAGCACTACCATAGCTGCCTCCATCGCCAGATTCCGCGGAATGGAGTATGTAGCCCCATCAAGTCCGGAAGCGAGTTGGACGCTGGTCCAACAAACGACGGGTAAAAGACGCGCTTCCGCAAAGAAAAAAAAGCGTTGACGAGACTAGACTTCGGTCCAACTTGGCTTCGTTCACTCCTTGCCCCGGAGCGTCATCCAGCGTTGCGGGGCCTCTTGTTTTCTGAATGTCCGCTATTGGCCCAAAGCGGACATCGCTTAGTGCACTGCATATGTCTGCTTTCGGGGGCAAAACGGACATGGGCTGGTGCAGTGCATGAGTCCGCTTTTGACCCAAAGCGGACATTAAATGATCACTCAACGGTTGCTAATTCCGCACTTGGCAGCTGCATAGCCAGCCGCTTGCGGTCGTTATACCA
>Ga0182041_10000155_pt1 | contig 30417 bp, 23 predicted proteins | sample flu12Cox44000178_FD_125967 | JGI IMG/M metagenome (GOLD analysis project Ga0182041, IMG submission 125967) | Lab enrichment of tropical soil microbial communities from Luquillo Experimental Forest, Puerto Rico - flux8day.12C.oxic.44.000.178 | ecosystem: Environmental > Terrestrial > Soil >...
CCTATAGTGCTCCCCGGTAGAGGAAACGGGAGACGGCCCCGCCTCCTGGAGAAACAAAGCAGGCGGCGGAGTAGAGCCCTTTGGCTCTGCAGAGGGCTGAAGGGTGAAGCGGCAACCGGCTCCATTGCCTTCCCTGGCTCTCACGAGCCGGTTGCCGTCCGTTGAAACCCGGCCGTTAGCGGCCTGCCAACCGCAGGCAGGGTGAGGAGTCGGTAGCAAGGGCGATCCCTCGACTCCGGAGGCGGGCTCGAGCCGCTTGGCGTCGCTCGGACGACAGTATACGCTGCCCGCTTTCTTGCTGTGACCGCTGCGCGGAGTCATAACCACTAGGAGCCGCCATGGACATCTGTGTTGAGAACGAAATTCCCGCTCCCACCCTTGAATCCGAGCGGGCTGATAGAGTGGGCCAGCCAGGCGATCGCCCTGCGGCTTCATCCGCCGAAGAGGAAAACCGCGAAGCAGGCGACCGCCCTGCGGCTCCGTCCCACACGGCTTCGCCGCAAACGACGCAGCCCGAACCGGCTGCGGAGAAAAACCCCTGGTCTGCCTGGGCCTGGCTGGGACTATGCAAAACTCCCGCCCGCAAAATCCCCAACATCGTCCACGTGGACGTGGACGCGTTTTTTGCCTCGGTCGAGCAGGTGCTGAATCCTCGCCTGCGCGGCAAGCCGGTGTTGGTGGGGCGCGGCTGTGTGGCTTCCGCGAGCTACGAAGCGAAGGCGCTCGGCGTAAAAACCGCGATGAGTTTCCGCGAAGCCCTGCGTGTATGCCCCAAAGCCATCGTTGTCCCGGGCCAATACGAACACTACGCTGATTCAGCCGAACGTGTGCGCCGCATCCTCGAAACCTATACCCCTGCGGTCGAACCCGCCGCGGTCGACGACTTCTACCTCGACTTTGCCGGCACCGAGCGGCTCTACCCCGATTACGAAGCCACACTGCGGCGATTGCAGGCGGAAATCTTCGCCCGGACGGGCCTGCGTGTTTCGCTTGGTGCGGCGCGCACGAAGGTAGTCGCCTCGATCGCCTCGCGGCTGGAGCGCCCACGCGGCTTCCGCATGGTCGCGCCCGGCGAAGAAGAATTTTTCATGGCGCCACTGCCGGTCGAGAAGCTCCACGGCATCGGACACGTGCACGCCGACGCGCTGGCCGAACGCGGCATCGCCACCATCGGCCAACTGCGCCGCGTGCCGAAGGCCGCTTTGCAAGCGGCCTTCGGCGAAGCCATCGGCCAGCAAATCTGGGAGCGCGCCCGCGGACTCGACGGCCGCGAGGTGCTCCTGCCTTCCACGCCGAAGTCCGTTTCCCGCGAAACCACCATTGAAGGCGGCACCATTGACACAGAGTTTCTTACCGGCCTGATCGAGTATCTCAGCGAGCGCATCGGCTCGACGCTGCGCGAATACGGCAAGCAGGCGCGCACCCTCGGCTTGCGCCTCGGTTATGTCGACGATTTTTCCGTCCGCCGGACGGTGCGGCTCAGCAAACCCACCAACGACGAGCGCGAATTGCTCGCCGGCGCCAAGGACCTGTTCGCCAAACTGTTCACGCGGCGCGTGGCTGTACGGCTGGCCGGCATCAGCGTCATCAATCTCGAAGCCGACCGCCAGCAAAATGAATTGTTCGATACGCGCGCGAACCGCCGCTGGTATCTGAACCGCGAAATGGACCGCGTGCGCGGCCGCTTTGGTTGGAACGCCGTTTTTTACGGCAAAGGCCTCACCCTGCGCGAGCATTACGCCACCAAGCCGAACGGCCTCGTGCTGTCCACGCCCTGCTTGTCTCGGTGAAGAAGAAGCCGAGGATTCACAGATCCCGGGTTCTGGCAGTTCGGAACTCTTCCCGGTTCTCTACTCCCGTTTCGGCTGAGGAGGGGCAACACCGCGCGCGGTGTGATTCCATACACGGATTTCACGAGTCACATGTTCGTCCACCTTCATTGTCACAGCCACTATTCGTTCCTGCGGGGCGTGGCTTCGCCGGAAGAGATCATCGCCGCTGCGGTGGAGCAGAAAATGTCCGCCGTGGCCCTAACGGATACGAACGGCATGTATGCGGCGGTGTCGTTTTACCAAAAGGCCAAGAACGCCGGGATCAAGCCGATTGTCGGCGTTCGACTGGATGTAGCGATGCCACGAGGAGAAACAGAGCTTCTTCGACTCCCAGCCCATGAAAGCTATCGGCCCTCACCTCGGAGTGACAGTTTCAAGAGTCTGTCGGTCGTGCTGCTGGCGATGCACATGGAGGGCTACCGCAATCTCTGTCAGCTCGTCACGCTGCGGCACTTGGGAACAGCCAAGCTCGCCTGCCTTCCTGTCCGCCAAACAGGCCCCGATGGGCTGGCGCCCGATGCCGCGCCTGCAGAAACCGATGGCCGCCCTGTTACAATCGAGGAATTGGCGGCGCATAGCCGCGGCGTCATCGCGCTGTGCCCGTTGCCGGCGCAGGCACGAGATGCGAACAACACTAGAGGAACCCTACATCGTACCCCTCACTCCTCACCCCCCGCCGGTCCCTTCTCACAACTGCAAGACATATTCGCCGACCGCTTCTACATCGAAGTGCAGCATCTCTCTCCCGGCGACGGTCGCACTCTGCGGGAAGCCGAGCGCCTCGGCCGCGAACTTGGCATCCGGCTCGTCGCCACGAACAACGTTCACTTTCTCCGGCCGGAAAGGCATCTCGACCATCGCGCAGTAAATGCCGTTCGCACTGGCGGGCTATTAACAACCGTCGCTCCGCCGGAGATCACCTCCGGCGAAGCCTGGTTTAAGCGGGCCGCCGAAATGTACAGGTCTTTTCCAGATCATCCCGAGTGGCTCGAGGCCACACTCGAAATCGCAGGCCGCTGCAACCTGCAACTCGAACTCGGCAAACGCATTCTGCCGGAATGTTCAGTTCCCGACGGCGAATCGGCATTTTCCTATTTGTTAAAACTAAGCTTCGAGGGCGCGCACAAACGTTACAACCCGCCGCGCCCGGAAGCGCTCTCCCGCCTCAGGCACGAACTCGAAGTCATCGGGCAGTGGAAGCTCGCTCCGTATTTCCTTCTGGTGTGGAATATCGTCGAGGAAGCCCGTCGCCGCGGCATTCCCGCGGTCGCGCGCGGGTCGGCCGCCAGCTCTATGGTCACCTATTGCCTTGGCATCTCGCGCGTCTGTCCACTCCGCTGGGGGCTCTATTTCGAGCGTTTCCTGAATGAACAGCGAGGCGATTGCCCGGACATTGACATCGATATTTGCGGCGCGCGCCGCGATGAGTTGCTCGACTATGTCTACGAGCACTGGGGCGCAGAGCACGTCGCCATGATTGGAAGCTTCATCACCATGCATGCGCGGCTGGCCGTGCGCGAAGTGGCAAAAGCATTCGGCGTGCCCCCGGGAGAAGTCGACCGCTTCACCCAACGCCTGCCGCACCGCCCGGTGCGCGAAATCTTGCGAGCGATTCGCAACCTGCCGGAATGCCGCGACCTTCCTATCGACGAGGAGCCTTGGAAAACCATCCTGCAAGTAGCATTGCGTCTCGACGAAGCTCCACGGCATATGGGAATTCACCCCTGCGGCACGGTCATCTCCGCACGGCCATTGGCGCACCTAACTCCTCTCGAACGCGCCACCAAAGGAATCGTCGTCACGCAATACGACATGAACGCTGTCGAAGCGCTCGGGCTTATCAAAATGGACCTGCTCGGCCAGCGCGGCTTCACCACCATGTCGCTCGCGCTCGACAACATCGACCGCGCTCGGCAACTTGCCGGGGCACCGCCGGTCTACACTGCGCCCGCCTGCCGAGGCACGCATACCGCCCCGCCCGCTCCTCGAGCGTCAAACCTAGCTCCCGACGGCGTAACGCCCTGCCCCAAGCCTCGCGAGCTCGATCTCGACGCCATTCCCGAAAACGACCCTGCGACGTGCGACGTCATCGCGGCAGGCCGCACCATGGGCGTGTTTCAAATCGAGTCCCCCGCCATGCGCAGCATGCTTCGCATGATGAACGCGCGGACGCTAGAGGAAATGGCCATCGCTCTAGCAATCATCCGGCCGGGGGCCGCGGAATATGGCTCGAAGGAATTGTTCGTCAAGCGGCTTCGCGGCAAAGAAAAAATCGTTTACCCGCATCACTCGCTCGAACCCATCCTGCGCGGCACGCTGGGTGTCTGTATTTATCAGGAGCAGGTGATGCAGATTGCGCAAGCGCTCGGCAGCATGTCATTGGCCGAAGCCGATCTCGTGCGGCGGACTTCCGCAAAGTATTCCGGCCAGGCCGATTACGACCGCTTGCGCGGAAAATTTGACAAAGCTGCAGCAATGATGGGGCTGACCAAACAGCAGCGCGAGGAATCCTGGCAGATGGTCGAAAAATTCGCCGGCTTCGGCTTCTGCAAAGCCCACGCGGCGACGTATGCGGATGTCGCATACCGCATGGCGTACCTGAAAACGCATCACCCCGCGGAATTTCTTGCCGCCATGTGCAGCGCCGGAGCGGGGTTCTATCACGTTTCCGCGTATGTCGAGGAAGCCAAGCGCTGGGGCATCGCGGTGCGCCTGCCTTCCGTGAACCATTCGCGCATGGAGTACACTGCCGAAACCGGCCAGGACGGAAAACGCGCGCTCCGCGTCGGGTTGATGCAGGTCAAAGGCCTGCGCATCAAAACCATCGCTGGCATCGTCCGCGCTCGCGAAGAAGCCGGGCCGTTTCTCTCTCTCGAAGATTTCCTGCGCCGCGTTCCGCTCGAACGCGATGAAGTCGAAGCCCTCATCAAATGCGGCGCCTGCGATGAGGTGCGTGACGAGACCCACGGCAACGTGCGCAGGATGACTCGTCCCGAAATGCTGTGGCAATGGAATCTCTTGCAGGCGTCCGGCAAAGGCCTGCACCCGGAAGCTTCTTCCTCAGGAACCGTGCCGCCTGAAAAAACAGAAACCTTGTTCGCCGAATCCCGCATACGAGATCCGGTTGCCGCGACTCTCGCTGAAATGCAGATGCCCGAGTACACGCGCGAACAAAAGCTGCGCTACGAACGCGAAATCCTGGAAGTCTGCGTCAGCGGCCATCCGCTCGATTTTCTGCCCCACAACGGCGAAGTCTGGAGCGACGAACTGCCCGGCCGGCACGGCAAGCGCGTCACCCTGTGCGGTTGGGTCATCACCTACCGGCACGTCGGCACGAAAAATTTCCGCAACATGATGTTTGTGACGCTCGAAGACCAGCGCGGCGTCTATGAAGTCGTGCTCTTCCCCGACGCTTACGAGCGCTATGGCGGCCTGGTCTTCGAGACGCGCACCATGCGCGTGACCGGGCGCGTCGAACCGGATGGTCAAATCAATGGCGAAAAGCTCGAAGCGTTATGGAAATAGCGGGGTATTTCATGATTCGCAATCGAACACCGGCCGCGCCGCCGGCTGCGGAACCCGAAACCGGGCGTCCCGCCGGAAGCGGCGAAGCATGGCTGGGGCGAAACCGCAGCGCCAAGCGAAGGCTCTGGGAACGCCTCAATCCGCTTAGCCGCAAGCAGCTTCGCGTCATTGCGGAAGCGTTGGCACTCCAGCAAACACACGCGCGATTGCCGGAACCGCTCCGCGCGCGCCTGAGCGCCGCCCTCCAGGAACTCGACCGCCTGGTGACCCGCATCCGTGCGCTGCTGGTGGAGGTAGCACGCCGGACACCGCCCGGCGCATAAAAGTTGCGGGCTGCTTTTGCCGGCGGGATACTTTTTCTATGTATGTCCCCACCCAGCGCGGCCCCCTTTTCCTTGCGGCGGCAGCTTTAGCGCTCTCGGCTCTGGCTTGCTCTGCGCGCGCGGACGAAATCCGCTTGAAAGACGGCAAAAAACTCTACGGCGTGATCGTCGCCTACGAAGAGAACATGTTCAAAGTCAAAACCGACTATGGATACGTGCTCGTCGAGAAGGACAAAATCGCCTCCATTCTTCCAACGACGCCCCCGGCGAAATCGGAACCCGATCCCGCCGCGAAAAAAGATGCTCCTGCGCATCCGTCAAAGCCAGCCAGTGAAGCCGAAACCAAAACCGAACCGGCTGTCGCATCTGCCGCGAATACCAAAGATGGCGCTATGCCCGCTCGCGCCAGCCTAAAAACGACGGCCCCCGGGTCGGGCTTGAAATCCGAAAAAACGTCACCGAAGACCGCAAACGCCACCGCGAAAGCGGACGCTCCCGCCAACCCATCTGCATCGGCAACCGCAACGGCGCCAGCGCCTGAGGCAACAGCTCCCGCTCCGCCCAAAGAGCCTGAAGTTTCCGAAAATCGCGAGGCCATCAGCGGCAATCTGTACACCAATTACACGCACGGCTTTCGAATGTATAAGGCCCCGAGCTGGAGCCTCATCGAAGAAGCGCGCAGCGCTCTTCCCAACGCCATCGTCGCCATGGGCACCGGCGACGAATCCACGCTCATGGTAGTCGGCGAGGAAAAAAACAAGGAGTCGCTGGATGCGGCAGCTGCCGCCGTCGAAAAGCGCCTACACGACGTTTACGTCAACTATCAACGCGTCTCTCAGAAGAAAATCCTCGTGGGCGGAATGCCGGCGGTTGATTATCAATACCGCGGCAAGGCCGACGACCATGATTGGTCGGGAAGGCTTGTGGTCATCGCGCGCAGCAAGGACATCCTCACCGTGCTGGCCATGACCTACGCCAACAGCGATCTAATCCAAATTCAGGAAAACGTCATCGCCCGCTCCATCGCGAGCCTCGACTTCAGCGTCCAGTAGGGGGCATCGGAAAAATCAGACTAGTTCCAGCGCGGGAGATTTCTGGCCTAGCTGGCAGCCACTATGCTCGGTTCGGAAGGTTTGCGCATCTCGCGAATCATGCCAATCAAGGCGTGCGCGGCGCGCGGCAAGCTGCGGTCGCGGCGGTAGATCAATCCCAGCTCGCGCCAAAGATCGAGCCCCTCAACATTCAGCAGCTTCACTTCCCCGGCTTTCACGTAATCCCGCGCGAAGCTTTCGCTGATGAACGACACTCCCGCGTCGGCCACCACGAACCGCTTGATCATGCCCACGCTTGGCAATTCCATCGCCACGTGAATCTGCGAGCGGTACGGCCGGAACAGTTTATCGAGCACCTGTCGCGTGTAGCCGGTGCGCGGAAAAATCAGCGGCTGGCCCGCCACTTCTTCCAGGGTAATCTTCGACCGGTGCGCCAGCGGATTCCGTGTGCTGACCATAAACCGCAAGCGGTCCCGGTAAATGCTGTGCACCTTTAAGTTCGGAGACTTCACCGGCAGCGTCACGATGCCCACGTCGACGGACCCATCTTCCACGCGCTGCAAGATCTTGTGGCTGAAATTCCGGTAAATGCTGATGTGCACCTGCGGGTAGCGGTGCTGAAATTCCGCAAAAATGTCGGGCAGTAGATACAGGCACGTCGCCTCGTTCGCGCCGAAAACCACCGGGCCCTGCACCACGTCACCGCGGTCCGCAACGATTTGAATCGATTCATCCCGCAGCTTCAGTAGCTTCTCCGCGTACTCGAAAAGCACTTCGCCGGCCGGCGTTAGCTCTACGGACTTTGCTGAGCGGTCAAGTAGCTTGGCCTTATAGGCCTGCTCTAGTTGGCGGATTTGCGCGCTCACCGCGGACTGCGAGCGGAACACTTTCTGTCCCGCGCGCGAGAAACTCTTCAGCTTGGCAACATAGACGAAGGTCGTAAGTTGGTCGAAGTCCATAGTGGGTTTGCCAGATAAGATTATAAGTGAATCTTCTCGTCTAGCGAGTATGTATTATCCTGTCTTTCAGGCTGGTAGGGCCGTACGCGAAACGGCCGCCGTTGGCGGTGCCGGCAAAATTTGCTGCCGCTGCTCGAACTGGGCGAGAACGGGTTTCCACGTGGCTTCCACGGAACCCTGAAAGTGCACGGGCTCGACGCGCAGCAGCGGAAGAGAGCCGCGGCGCCCGAGCAACCGCGCCGCGCGAGGGCTCCGCGTATGATGAACATGCTCTTGAAGCGCTTGCCTCAGCCACTCCTCCTCTTGCGGCTCGATCTCCTCGAGGGTGACAAACTCCGGGTGCAACACGTCTTGGGCGTCTGCGCTCATCACGTAAGCCAGGCCGCCGGTCATTCCCGAACCAAAGTTCAATCCGAGCGGCCCAAGGATGATGGCCACGCCTCCGGTCATGTACTCACAGCCATGCTGCCCCACCCCTTCCACCACCGCAAACGCGCCGCTGTTGCGAACCGCAAACCTCTCGCCGGCTCTTCCAGCAATAAACAGTTGGCCCGACGTCGCGCCATAAAGTACCGTGTTCCCAGCAAGAACATCGCCCCGCCGCGAAGCCGCTCCTCCGGCGGTGATGGCAATCGTGCCGCCGGACAAGCCCTTGCCCACATAGTCATTCGCTTCGCCGGTGAGTTTGACGGTCACTCCTTCAGCTAGAAACGCACCAAAGCTTTGTCCCGCCGCGCCGCGAAATTCCTGCCTGACCTCCGCATCGCCGGCCCGCCCATTCTTCTTCCGCCGCATCAATTCTCCGCTCAGGCCCGCGCCGACGCTGCGGTCTGAGTTCTGAATCGCCCGCGCCGCGCCTTGCATGGCCAGCGTGCGATCGAAATGGACCGCATCTTCCAGCGCCGACACGTGCAACCCGGGCTCTTGCTGCGGATCTACGCGATTCGACGGCGAGATCGGCACAATCAGGAACGGATCCATCCCCGACCGCGCCCCCAGCCGGTCGTACCACCCGTTAAGCTCGCGCAGCGAGCGAACGCCAAGTTGCGCCAGCCGGCTGCGCACTTCATCGGCAAGCGCCCGGAAGTAGGCCATCACCATTTCCGGTTTGCCTTGGAACCTCGCGCGAAGCACTTCATCCTGCGTGGCAATGCCGACTGGGCAGGTATTCAGATGGCATTGCCGCGCCATCACGCATCCGATCGCCAGCAACGACGCCGTGCCGAAGCCGAATTCGTCGGCGCCCAGAATTGCCGCGAGAATAATGTCCCGGGCGAATTTCAGGCCTCCGTCCACACGGAGAGAGAGCCGTGAACGGAGGCCGGCGCGAACCAGTGTGTCATGTGCTTCGCGCAACCCGATTTCCCAGGGAAGCCCGGTATTCTTGATGGAAGTGAGCGGTGACGAACCCGTGCCGCCGTTGTGCCCGCTTATGGTAATGACGTCCGCGCCGGCTTTTGCGACCCCGGCGGCGATGATGCCCACGCCCGCTCCGGAAACCAGTTTCACGCCGATGCGCGCATGCGGGTTCACGGCGCGCAAATCGTGAATCAATTGCGCCAGGTCTTCGATGCTGTAAATGTCGTGATGCGGTGGCGGCGAAATCAGCGGCGTTCCGGGCGTCGCATGCCGGATGCGCGCAATGTATTGACTGACTTTCTTCGCCGGGAGTTGCCCGCCCTCGCCCGGCTTAGATCCCTGCGCCATCTTGATTTCGAGTTCTTCGGCGTGCACCAGGTAATCGGTGGTGACGCCGAACCGCGCCGAAGCCACTTGCTTGATTTTATTGGCTGCGGCCGGCTCATACCTGTAGGTATCAGGATCTTCCCCGCCTTCGCCGGTATTGCTGCGCGCCCCAAGCTCGTTCATCGCCAGAGCGATCGTGCGATGCGCTTCCGGACTTAGTGAACCGAGGGACATCGCCTGAGTGCTGAAGCGCTTGACGATGGCTTCGACGGGCTCGACTTCCTCAAGCGGAACCCCGGGTTCCGTCGTGGTTTCGAGCAAATCGCGGAGAAAAATTGTCCCTTGCGTTTCCGCCAGTTCCTCAAAAACCGAATATTCCTTGGGGCTCGGCGCCTTCACGAACGCATGGAGCCTGCGCACAACCTCCGGCGAAGTCGCGTGCAATTCCGCCCCTTTTCGGAAGCGGTAAAGTCCCGCGTCGGCCAGCTCTTCGGCCTCGGCAGAAAACGCGGTCTTGTGCATGTTCAGGTAGTCGCCCAGCAAATCGTCGAGCGATTTCTGCCCCGGATAGTCGGAAGCGTCTTCGAACAGCTGCTCGGCAAGGTCCTCGGAAAGACCCACGATCTCAAACAAATGGCTGTTGCGGTAGCTTGCCAGCGTCGACACTCCCATGCGCGCCAGCACTTTGCGCAGGCCCGCACGAATGGCCGCGCGCGCCTTCTCTGCCCCTCCTGGCTCCAGAGATTCTGCAAACTGGTCCGCGAGGTAAGGCACCACCGCGCTCGCCCCCGCAGCTACGAGCAGTGCGACGTGATGGGTGTCAAAGACTTGCGCCGACTCGACGATCAGGGGCACATCCCACAATCCTGCGCGCACCATTGCCTTCCACACTGCTGCGGTCGCCAGCAACGCCGGCAGCGGCGCGCGTTCCCGGGAAATCGCGCGGTCGGAAAGGAGGAGGAGCCCCGGCGGGGCGCTGCTGCTCAGCGGGGTAGTGGAAAGCTGAGAAAAGCTGCAGCGCGCCCCCGGGACTCCCGCGGCGGCAGGAAACGTAAAGTCGATGCGATCGACGGAGCCAAAAATCCCAGTCAATTGCGACAATTGTTCGGGTGTCGTCAGCGGACTCGGCAGCGTCACCCCATCTTTCAAATGCACCTCGAGTGACATCACATGTGTTTCGCGCAGGGGATCGATCGGCGGGTTTGTCACTTGCGCGAATCGCTGCTTGCAGTAGTCCCACAATGTTCTGGGCAAGGCCGAAAGAAAGGCCGGAGGCGCATCGTCTCCCATGCTCCAGTCCGCCTCTTTCCCGCGAAGCAGCGGCGAAAAAAGAATCTTGAATTGATCTGCTGTCCAGCCCGCCGCGCCCGCAACACGCTTGGCATTGCGGATCGGCGTCGGGCGCGCACTGAAAACTTCCGCAACCTGCCGTTGCGGAACGGCATTCTGCGCCTGCCGCATCGCCATCCGCTTGAGGACGTCGCGCCAGCGTAAAAATTGTCCAGAAACCGGATTGGCCAGAATCATTTCGCCGGGGCCAAGCCTTTGCCGCTCGGCGATTCGTGATTCGTCTAAATCGACAAGCCCGGTTTCCGATCCCGCGATCAACAGTCCGTCGTGCGTCAGCGTGTAGCGCATCGGTCGCAGACCGTTGCGGTCCAGCTTCGCTCCCACCGACTGCCCGTCAGAAAACACCAGCGCCGCGGGCCCATCCCACGGCTCGGTTTGCTGCGAAAGCGCGGACAGCGCATTGCGGACATCCCGCGAGAGCAGGGGATCCTTTTCGTACGCCGGCGGCACCATGGCCAGCATTGCTTCTTCCGAAGAAAGCCCGTCGAGCAGCCGCAACTCAAAACCGTTGTCGAAACTCGCGGAGTCGCTGACGTGGTCTTCCAATATCGAGAACCATGGCCCCACTCTGAGCCGTTCCTGAATCTCCCGTTCCTTGGCGCGGAGCCACCGCCGGTTCGACACGATGGTATTGATCTCGCCGTTGTGGGCCACGTAGCGGAAAGGCTGCGCTAGATCCCACGAAGGCTGCGTGTTCGTCGAATATCGCTGGTGAAAAACCGCGAAGGCCACGGCAAAGGAAGGATCGCGCAAATCCTCGTAAAATTGCGGAAACTGCCACGGTGTGAGCAATCCCTTGTAAACGATGGTCTGGGAAGAGAGCGAAGAGAGATAACAGCGCGGCGGCATCAACGATTCCGCGCGCTTCCTTAAGAGCATCAGACGCCTCTCGAATCCCTCCGCTTCTTTCGCACCATCAGAAGCCGCGACGAAAAACTGCCAGATTTCCGGCATGGTTTCGAGGGCCTTGCGCCCCAATGCATTGACGTTCACCGGCACGCGTCGCCAGCCCAGCACTCGCAGCCGCCCGGTATCCGCCGCAATTTCAATCGCCGCGCGAAATTCCGTGGTTGCCGAACCAGGAAGAAATGCACACCCCACGCCAAAATGCTCGGGCAGTTCGATCTGCAGTTCCCGCGTGCGCTCGCGGAAGAAGTTTTGGGGCAGCGAGGTTAGCAATCCCGCGCCGTCGCCGCTGGCGCCGTCCGCGTCCACACCGCCGCGGTGCGTCAGCCGTTCTAAGGCTGTCAGCGAGATTTGGATGATTTCGTAGCTGGGAGCGCCGCCAAGGCGAGTGACAAAACCAGTGCCGCAGGCATCGTGATCGGGGTGGCTCCAATTCGGGTGGCGTCCCCGGGCAGACCCGAGCCGCATACGCCTAGCGCCAATGTGGCTTCGCCGGTACCACATATCAGTTTATTAAACGGGCAGCCCATTGATGTACAACGCAGAATTTCGATGCACTGCATTGATTTCTTGACGGATGGAGGCAGGAGAGACTTGCAGGGGGGCGCTTTTCAGAACTTTGTAACTTCAGAGAAATGGAAGTTGCCGATCTTCATCGCCGGCACCACCATTTCAAACGATTCTTCTCCGGTTGCGCGCACGGCGGGACTCATCCGCTCGACATGGTTCAGCATTTCGATCAGCGACTGATTGAAGCGGAAGTTTCGTACGGCGCGTGTAAGTGTCCCGTTTTCAATAAGAAACAAGCCATCGCGGGTCATCCCGGTCATCACTTTCTCGTAGGGATCCACCTCGCGGATGTACCAGAGCCGCGTGACCAGCAACCCCCGGTCGGTCGAAGCTACCATCTTCTCGACCGAAGAATCCCCGCCGCCAATGACCAGATTCATTGGCGCTTCGCCGTATTCGTTCGGTAACGCAAACCCGTGGCCGGTCGGCCGCTGGCGTGCGATCTTGGCCGACGCACGCGAATACACCAGGTTCTTGGGAACACCGCCATCGACAAGCAGCACCCTCTGGCGTGGCATGCCCTCGCCATCAAACGGCGCGCCCTTCTGCAGCGGATGATACACGTCATCGCTGATGCTGATGTTCTTCGCGAAAAGCTGCTTCCCCATGCGGTTGTTGAGGCAGGATCGCTTGTCCTCGACTGCGGTAGCGGCAAAGTCGTAAAACAAGAACCCGACCAGATCCAGGACCGCGGCCGGTTCTAGAATCACCGTGTACCGTCCCGGGGCCAGCTCCAATGTCTTGAGGGCAAGGTGAGCTTTTTTGCTAGCTCTTTCTGCCAGTTTTTGCGGATGAATCTCCCGGACGTCGGCGCTATCCGCTTTGGCCCAACTTGCCGCGGGATCTTCCTGCATGGTAATCGAAAATTGCGAATGCGTTTCGCGGTAGGTGGCGAACAGACCGCGCGAATTGCCCACCGTCGTCTGGCTTTGTCCGCTCGAAAAGATTCCCGCCGCCGCTTGACCTTTCTTCGAGGCCAAATCGCAAGCCAGTCGAACGGCGCGCGCCCGCTCTTCGGGCCTGAGCGCCGCCGTTGCCTTGACGAAGCGATCGACGGTGCGGTACCGCTGCCGTCCCGGCATCGGCAGAAGCCGCGCATCTCGCGGCTCGCTGTGCGCCAGCGAAAGCGAGGCCTCGATCGTTCCGCGTAAAGAGTCTTCGTCCAGCCGATTGGTCGTGGCCCGCGCCGTGCGGCCGCCGGTCACGGTGCGAACCGAAACCGTCAGGCTATGCTCAAAGACGTTTTGGTGGATGCCATTGTTCGCAAACCGCGTCAGCGCGTCCGCAACTTCATCAACATGAACTTCCGTCTCTGAAGCGACTGTAGATTTCGCCAATCGCAAAACGGTCTCGACAATCCCTCGCAGGTCGCGTTGCGGCAGCAGTTCGGCGTGCTCTAGTTTTTTTTTGCTGAATTTTTTTGGCGCGCTGGGTGCGATGGTCATTGTTTTGAAAAAGCCGTTCCGATCCTGATGTTGCGAAACCGCGCGGGAGCCGCCCCGTGCCCTGTGCCCATCGTTTGCATCGGCTGCCCTTTGCCGCAGTTCGGCGTCCCCCACAACGTCCAGTGGTCAAACTTGCAAATGGCGTCGCAGGAATTCCAAAACTCCGTGGTGATGCCGCTGTAGCTCGGATTTTTGAGCATTCGCACTTTTTTCCCGCCCTTGATCTCCCAAGCGATTTCCGTGGAGAACTGGAACTGGTATCTCCGGTCGTCAATGGACCACGACCGGTTTGTGTCCATCAGGATTCCGTCTCCCGTATCGGAAATCAGATCGTCGTAGTCCCACGTGCCGGGGAGCAAGCTCACGTTGGTCATGCGAATAATCGGCAAGCGGTTCCAGCTTTCCGCGCGCATGGTTCCCGACGAGCGCTCCAGCCCGATGAAGTGTGCCGTCTCGCGGTTGGACAGATACCCGCGGAACTTTCCGTCTTTAATAATGTCCGTGCACTGCGCGGGAACGCCTTCGTCGTCATAGGCAAAGGTGCCCAGCCCTGGCCCGTGATCCAGCCGCGCATCCGCAACCACATTCACGATGCTCGACGCGTATTTCAGCTTGTTCAACTGGTCGAGCGTCAGAAAACTCGTGCCCGCAAAATTCGCTTCCTGGCCGAGCACGCGGTCCAGCTCAATCGGATGCCCAATCGATTCGTGAATCTGTAAGCCCAGTTGGTTCCCCGCCAGAATCAACGTGCCGAACTTTTCCGGGCATTGCGCTGCCGCATGCAGCGCTGCCGCTTCTTCCGCAATGACTCGCGCATGCTTCAGCAACTCCAGCGACTCGACCAACTCGTAGCCTTCGAGCGCATGCTGCCCGCCAAAACTGTTGGGATACGACCGCTTTTGAATTTCCTCGCCCTGAAAGGAAGTCGCGCCGATTCCGCATCCCGAAATCACTTTGCGCTGATGAATCCGAGAGCCAATACTCGACGCAAACCACGAGTCGATCTTGCGAAACTGCATGTTTGTTTCCGTCAGCGTGACGCCTTTCACTTTGCGCATTTCGCCGTCGGCCGCAAGCAGCAGCGCAAGCTGAGTTCCCAACGGAATTTCGAAGGGATCTTTCCGGAAAGGACTCTGCCAGCTATCGACGTAGGCTCTTTCCGGCGCCAGCACGACGTTGCGGCGATTCGCGAGTGCCGATGCCTTCGCGATGGAGACGGCCTGCGCCGCACAAGCCGCTACGCCGTCGCGCGTCAGCCGGTCGGTCGACGCAAATCCCCAAGCGCCGCTGGCCAGCACGCGAATGCCAACGCCAACCGATTCGCTAAGTGCCAGCGTACCGACCTGGCCATTCTTCGTGGTCAGGTCGCGCTGCCGCAGATGTATCGCGCGCACGTCGCCATAGGACGCGCCGCGCAGTTTTGCTGTATCCAACGCGTTGGTGCACAAATCCCACATAAGCATCATTCAAACGGAATCGGTGTGCCGGTAGAAAAATTAAGGGCGACCGCCCGAGCGAACGCCCTTAAGAAGATAGCACGATGGCAATCAAAGCTTGGCCGCGAAGCGGTCGCTGCTTAGGTCCCTTCCTGCCACGATGCCAGATAGTGCTCCTGCTCCGGCGTCAGCTTATCCAGCTTGTGCCCCATGGATTCGAGCTTCAGCCGCGCAATCTCTTTGTCGAGGTGCTCGGGAACCACGTAAACCTGCGGTTTCAGCGTCTTCGCACTCGAGCGCAGATACTCGAGAGAAAGCGCCTGATTTGCGAAGCTCATGTCCATCACCGCCGCGGGATGCCCTTCCGCTGTCGCGAGATTCACGAGCCGCCCCTCCCCGATCAGATACGTCTTGCGCCCATCCCGCAACTGGTATTCATCCACGAGCGGGCGCACTTGGCGCTTACTTGTGGACAGTTTTTCGAGGGCGGGAATATCAATCTCCACGTTGAAGTGTCCGGAGTTGCAGACAATCACTCCGCCCTTCATCCTCTCGAAGTGCTCCTGGCGAATCACGTTCTTGTTTCCCGTCACGGTGATAAAGACATCACCTTCTTTCACCGCTTCGGCCATCGGCATGACGCGGAAACCGTCCATCACTGCCTCAATGCCCTTCACCGGATCAATTTCCGTAACGATCACGTCCGCGCCCAGGCCCTTCGCGCGCATGGCCACGCCGCGCCCGCACCAGCCGTAACCCGCAATCACCACCTTCTGCCCGGCCAGGAGCAAGTTCGTCGCGCGAATCACGCCATCCAGAGTCGACTGCCCCGTGCCGTAGCGGTTGTCGAAGAAGTGCTTGGTCATCGCGTCGTTCACGGCGATAATCGGGTACTTCAGCGTCCCGTCCTTGGCCATCGCGCGGAGCCGAATCACGCCGGTGGTCGTCTCTTCCGTCCCGGCGACGACGTTGGGAACCAGATCGGTGCGCTTCGTGAGCAGGGTCGTCACCAGGTCGGCGCCGTCGTCCATGGTGAACTGCGGTTTGTGGTCGAGCGCCGCGCTCAAGTGCGAGTAATAGGTCTCGTTGTCCTCGCCTTTAATCGCATACGTGGGAATATGGAAGTCGCGGTTCAGCGACGCGGCAACTTCATCCTGTGTCGAAAGCGGATTCGACGCACACAGCACGGCTTCCGCGCCGGCATCGCGCAGCGTAATCATCAAATTCGCCGTTTCGCTCGTTACATGCAGGCACGCCGACACGCGCAATCCCTTCAGGGGTTGCTCCTTCGCAAGACGCCGGCGAATAATTTCAAGCACCGGCATCTGCCCGGCCGCCCACTCGATTTTCCTTTTGCCGGCGTCGGCCAGCCCGATATCTTTCACATCACCTTTCTTCAATTCCGCGGTTGCCAAGTTCCTGCTCCTCTTCTTTGAATTCCATGCGGGACCCGTAGAAGCCCTGTTCCAGCAGCTTGTTACGCAAGGCCGTTGTATGTCATCCCGGACCCGCTCGCCTTATTTGAAGACGGCGGCGAGGGCTCGCTTCTCGCCGTTTGAGGATTAGCGCCGCGCGGCAACTTCCGCGGCCGCTGCCGCACCAAGCCCCGCAGCTTTGCGAAGCGCGTCCGCGCGGTCCGTGCGTTCCCAGGTGAACCCAGGCCCGCTCCGCCCGAAGTGTCCATAGGCCGCGGTAGCTTTGTAAATCGGCCGCCGCAGGTCCAGCGCCTCGATGATGCCCGCCGGCGTCAGCTTGAAGTTTTCACGGATCAGCTCGGTAATTTTCTCTTGCGGAATCATCGCCGTTCCGAACGTTTCCGCCATCACTGACACCGGCTCGGCCACGCCAATCGCGTACGCCAACTGCACTTCAGCCCTGCGCGCCAATCCCGCAGCCACAACGTTCTTCGCGATGTATCGCGCCATGTAGCACGCCGAGCGGTCCACCTTCGACGGATCCTTCCCCGAAAACGCGCCGCCACCATGCCGGCTGTAGCCGCCGTATGTATCCACAATGATCTTGCGGCCGGTCAACCCCGCATCGCCCATCGGCCCTCCAATCACGAAGCGCCCCGTCGGGTTGATGTGGTATTTTGTGCGGGCGTCCAGCATTCGCGCGGGCACGATCGGCCGGACGACATGCTCCATCACCGCCGCGCGCAAATCCACGTTGGACACCTTTTCGCTGTGCTGCGTGGAGAGGACCACGCACTCCACGCGGGCCGGCTGTCCGTTGCGGTACTCAATCGTGACTTGGGATTTCCCATCAGGCCGCAGGAAATCAACGAGCTTGGCCTTGCGAACTTCGGCGAGGCGTTGCGTCAAGCGGTGGGCCAGTTGGATGGGCATGGGCATCAACTCGTCGGTTTCATCGCACGCAAAGCCGAACATCAGCCCCTGGTCGCCCGCGCCGCCGGTGTCCACGCCCATGGCGATGTCCGGCGACTGCCGCTTCACCGTGCACATCACCGCGCAAGTGTCGGAGTCATAACCGTACTTCGCGCGGTCGTAGCCCACTCCGCGAATCGTCTCGCGCACCAGTTCGTCATAATTTACGTGTGCGGTCGTGGTAATCTCTCCGGCCACCACGGCGAGTCCCGTTGTAACCAGCGTCTCGCACGCCACGCGCCCTTGCGGGTCTTGGCGCATCACTTCATCGAGCACCGCGTCAGAAATCTGGTCGGCTATTTTGTCGGGATGGCCTTCTGTGACGGACTCTGAGGTAAACAAGTAATTCCGTAAGGCTTCGCTCAAAACAATTTCTCCTTCTGGCTTTGCTCAGGATCGACGATTTTCCAAGGGTGCTTGCCATCCCCGGCAAACCGACCGGGTTCGCCGAAGGATTTGGAACGTGCGCCCCACTTCGGCCTGCGCACCACCACGCGACTAGTTATCCCCACTAACCTCCCAAAGTTAACATCCGCTCGCGCGCCGAGTCAACGCGCTGAATCCAAATGCCTTGAACGCAGGCCGAACGGTCATTTTCCGTCCCTGAACGGCTTCTCTGCACGGCGATCGCCCGCCGGTCGGCTCCTCCACTCCCCGGCGCAGATCCACGGCGAGCTCGCGAAGCGTTCGCTACGGTGCCGTCAGGTCACTGCCCGCGGCATAGCCCACGCAATCGGTCAGGAGAGCGCGACTGCGCGCGGCTCACCGACTTGCACGCCGCCTGCGCCCCGATCGCGGAACGATCGCCCTGCTTCCCTTTCAGCCGCAACTGCAGCCCGTGGCGTCGTGGGCTTCGGTTGCACCACCATGGAGTGCGTTCGCCAGGTGATCAGCGACGCTTGCTGGCACCGCGGCTTCGGCGCCGACACGAACGTCGTCGGCAAGGAAATTCGCGTGGATGGCGACCTTTACACCATTGCTGGCGTGCTGCCACCGGACTTCCACCCTCCTGGTCGCGCTGACCGCCGACGTCGATCTGTGGGCCACCACCGGGTTCGCCGCAATTTCCGGCGCCTCCCGTTCGCGCCGTCCGCCTTCTTCCCGGGTTATGGGCCGCCTCAAGCCGGGACTTAGTTTGGCTCAGGCGCAAGCGCAACTCGACGATCTCGCGGCACAACTTACGCGCCAGTTTCCCGACGAGTATCCCGTGGCCGCGGGATGGTCCATCCGGCTGGTTCCGGTTCAGCAAGATTTGGTCCGCGAGGTCCGTACGGAGCTGCCGCTGCTTTTTGCGGGCGTGGCTTTCCTCCGTGAATCTTGCCAATTTACTTCTCGCGCGCGCCACGAACCGGCAGCGCGAAATGGCCATTCGTCTCGCAGTTGGCGCCGGCCGCTTGCGACTGATCACTCAGCTCCTCACCGAGAGCATTCTTCTCGCTACGATCTCCGGTGCCGCGGCACTTATCACGGTTGTCTGGCTGAAGAGTTCTCTGCTCCACCTCGCGCCAGCGCATCTGCCCCGCCTCAGTGAAGTCAGCGTCAGTTCCGGCGTGCTTTCATTCGCCTTCCTGATCTCCATTCTCACCGGAGTCATTTTCGGGCTCGCTCCGGCTTTACAAGCGGCGGGCACCAGTCATGCTGGGGCGCTTCGCGAGGGCACCCGCGGCGCCGGCACCAGCCACGCTCAACTCAAATTCTCGCGCATTCTTGTGGCCTCGGAGATTGCCCTCTCGCTCGTTCTCTTGATCGGCGCAGGTCTTCTGATCCGCAGCTTCGAGCGCGTTCTTGAGGTGCAGCCTGGCTTCGAACCTCACCAGCTCGTCACGGCAAAAATCTGGCTGGCTGTGCCCAAGGATCCGAAAGATAACCCCTATTTCACTCCCGAAAAGCAGGCCGCGTTGCACCGCGAAATTCTGCAGCGCATCGAGGCGCTCCCAGGAGTCGAGCAGGCCGCAATTGGCGGCGGCACCAGCCTGCCTATGGATTTCAACCATTTCCAGTCTCCCTTTCTCATCGAGAATCACCCGCTCGATGTCGAGTGGACTCCGACGGCCGAAATCGCGAGCGTCAGCGCCGCGTATTTTTCCGTCCTCAGAACCCCTCTGCTCACAGGCCGATTCTTCGTTGACTCCGAAGACACCAAAGGCCAGCAGGTCGCTCTGATCGATGAAACACTTGCGCATCGCTGCTGGCCGAGGTCAGATTCCGACGCCATTGGCCAGCGCCTCCAGCTTGCAGTCGCCCGTCGCGGCCAAACTTCCGCCGCGCAAAACCCCTGGGTCACGATCGTCGGAGTCGTCGGCAATATCAAATCCGACGGCTTCGATACGGCTACCGCTCCCCATATCTGTTTTCCCGTTCTTCAAACCCCTCCCTACAGCGCCGTGGTTTTTCTTGGGCGAACCAGGGGTTTTGGGCGAGGCCGTACGCACGGAGATTCAGCACGTGGATCCGGGCATTCCCGTCTTCAGCGTGCGCACCATGGACGCTGTGATTTCCACTTTTCTTGCGGAGCGGCGCTTTGCTCTCCTCGGCCTCTTCGCCGGCGTTGCTCTTCTCCTCGCTTCCGTCGGCATCTACGGCGTCATGGCCTACACCTTCAGCCGACGCACCAACGAAATCGGCATTCGCATAGCCATGGGTGCACAGCGCACCGACATTTTTAGAATGGCGCTCGAGGAAGGCGCAGTGACCATTGCTTTGGGCGTTGGCGCCGGACTGCTTGGCGCGCTCGCTTTGACGCGCTTCCTTGAGTCCATGCGGTTTTCGGTCAGAGCGACCGATCCGCTCACGTTCGGCGCCATCGCCGCGCTGCTCGCGGCCGTCACGCTGCTGGCCTGCCTGCTGTCGGCCGAACGCGCGACGCACGTCCATCCGCTGGTTGCGCTGCGGCGTTACTGAGAAGTGAACAGGCGGTCGCGCATCCCAGCGTGGTTTTTCTCGAAGAGAGGCGATTCCTTGTAAGTGAACCTTGCCAAAGTTTGGCGACTGGTTAGAAATGAGGCGCAATGAAACTCGAGCATCCCATCATTCCGCTCACCGGACGTTTGATGATCACCTACATCTTTGCCACCATACCAGATCCGCATCGCTGCATTCGTCATGTTTCTCTACACGACGGTGGTCACGGTATTGTTCCACAATTATTGGTCGGCGAGTGCCGCGATGGCGGGCAGACAGGAAACACATTTTCGGAAAAACTTGGCAATCATGGCGGTCTGTTAATGGTTGCGTAGGGCGGCGGAGGAAAATGGGCGCTAGGCAAGGCCGACTGGAGGCCAGAAATGGGCTCCTGACTGGCGCTATCCCAGTTCGCCGTTGTCATCGGGCTCGACGTCGAGCCGACCCTTGGTTTTCTTGGCCATGAGGTAAGAGCGTATGAAAGGATCCAAATCGCCGTCGACGACGCGGTTGACGTCGCCGACTTCGAATTTCGTGCGGTGGTCTTTGATCATCTGATAGGGCTGCATCACATACGAGCGAATTTGACTGCCAAACGAAATATCCATCTTGGTTTCGTCCAGCTTCTCGGTTTCCGCCTGGCGCTTTTGTAGTTCCATGTCATAGAGGCGCGAGCGCAGCATTTTCATCGCCAGTTCGCGGTTTTTATGTTGGCTGCGCTCGGCCTGGCAGCCGACCACGATGCCGCTCGGGATGTGTGTGATGCGCACTGCGGTTTCCACTTTGTTGACGTTTTGGCCGCCTTTGCCTCCCGACCGGAAGGTGTCGACCTTTAAGTCCTCCGGCCGAATGTTGATCTCGATTTTGTCGTCGATTTCGGGAATTACGAACACCGACGCAAAGGAAGTGTGACGCCGCGCCGCCTGATCGAAGGGAGAAATCCGCACCAAGCGGTGAACGCCGGTTTCACCGGCCAGCAAACCGTACGCATTCTCGCCGGCAAATTCGATCGTCGCCGATTTGATCCCGGCTTCTTCTCCGGGCATCTCATCGAGCACCGAAGCCCTGATGGCTTTTCGCTCTGCCCAACGCAAATACATGCGCACGAGCATCGAGGCCCAGTCCTGCGACTCGGTTCCGCCCGCGCCGGGCTTGATGGTCATAATGGCGTTGAGATGATCCTTCTCGCCGGAGAGCAGCGTCTTGGTTTCCAGATCCGAAACGTAAGTATCCGCGGCGCCGAGTTCGCGCTCCAGCTCTTTCAAGAGCTCTTCCCTTTGCTTCGGATCCCTTTCCTCCTGCGCGAGGTGGATGTACGTTTCCAGGTCGCCGCTCAGGGCGGTGAGCTTTTCGTCCGCGGCAATCTGTTCTTCGGCGCGCTTGCGCTCGCGCAACACCCCCTGGGCGGCTTCCTGGTCGTTCCAGAAATTGGGGCCCGCGATGCGGGTTTCCAGCGCCTTCAGGCGCTCGCGATTGCTAGGCGCGTCAAAGATAGCTCCGCACCAGCGCGCTGCGCTGTTTCACCGTTTCGTAGCGATCTTGCAAGTCTTCGAGGTTCATTGGTTTCTTTCTGAGTGATTTTCGTTATCGCCTTGCGTGTTTACTTCCCTGGCTCGCAGTGGCCAAGAGAACACCAACAGAATAACGGAAACGATGACGCACATCCATGCGAACCAGTTCCCGAACCGCGTGTAGATGGTCCTGTCGGATCGAAAATCATAAGGCAGGTCGGTTTGGGCGCGCACGTCGGGCGGAAGGGGTTCGATGATGCGGCCGTAGGGATCCACGGAAACGGTGTAGCCGCTGTTGGTGGAGCGCACGATCCACCGCCGGTTTTCGACTGCGCGGACGCGTACCATGTGCAGATGCTGCTCGGCAGCCGCGGAGTGTCCGAACCAGCCGTCGTTCGAAATGTTCAACAATAGCTCGGCGCCGTTCGCCGCAAAGCGGCGCACTTCGCCGGGATAAATCGCTTCGTAACAGATGAACACCCCCAAGGTGTGCCCATCGGGCAAGCGGCCCACGACATACTGGTGGCCTTTGTGAAAACCGCCGACCTCGTCGGAAATGTTGGCGACGACCCGATGAATGAGCGGAAACGGTTCGTACTCACCGAAGGGCACGAGGTGAATCTTGTCGTAGACAAAAACGCGCTGTCCCTGGGCGTCAACGAGGATCGCGCTGTTGTAAGGCACCAATCGCCCCGGCGGAACTTTGTCCGAAAGATCGCCGGGCGTCTTCCATTCGATGACACCCGCAAGAAAAGGATGGCCAAAGCGGACCGCCAGACTCGATGCCAGTTTTGCAAATTGCGAGTCCTCAAACGAAAACGGCGCGGGCGCTTCCGGCCAGACCAACAAGTCCGGCTTCTCCTTGCTCGACGCAAGGCTCATTTTTGAGACCTCGTCGAGCTGCTGCACATTCTTGGCAAACCAATCCGTTGGATATTCAGGTACCTCGGGAAAATTGAGCTGCACGGCGCGCGCAAAATGCTGCGCCCTGGCCTGCGGCACCAGCCGCGGCCCAACCAGCGTTGCCACTACCAGAATGGCCGTGACCATTGCCGCGATTCCCAGGCGTTGCTTTAACTCCATCCTTTTCGACGCTACCACCCATCCGAGCAGCGCATTGAACCCCGCGGCGAGAAACGACAAACCGTAAATCCCGGTAAGCGCAGCGATTTGCAGCAAGCCGAGATTTGCCGAGGCGGGATAACCCAGCAAGTTCCACGGAAAACTGATCTCCGGGAGATGCGCGCGGACAAATTCGAACGTCACCCACACGAACGGCGCCGCAATCGACGCACGCTCGATGCTGCGGCGAGATATGCGATGCACCGTCAGCGTGAACCCGCCAACGAGCACACCCCACGCCGCGGCAATCAACAGCAGAACACCCCACCCGCCCGCGACCGGCAAACCGCCGTGAACGCTAAGCACGGTCGCAACCCAGGGCACGGAAGTCACCACAAACAGCAGCGCGTGCAAGAAACCACAGGCAAACGCGACGCGAGTGCTCCCGCCGATCACCGCCAGCAACAGCGCGGCGACACAAATCCAGGAATAAAGGCTAAGGTACAGCCCGGTGAAGGAAAGAGACAGAGCCGCGCCGGACACCGCCGCGATCGCCAGGCGCAGCCAATCCGGCGTCTTCGCCCCGGTCTGGGAAGCAACCAGCGTGGGCCCCGCGAATCGAGACATCAGTGCTTCACGAAGGCTTTGAAACCGGCGGCTTCCAGGCCTTTCCGGGCGGCGTCGGTGGCCTTCAAGTCCGCGTAGGGGCCCACTTGCACGCGGTAATATTTGTCGCCATGCGGCGAGAGCACATAGGCGGGAAACTTTTTCTTCTGCAAAACCTTTGCGAGGTCCAGCGCATCCGCCTCTCGGTTCATAGCGGCGACCTGGAGGGAATAACCATTGACCGGCGCGGCAGGCACACTCGAGCCCTTTGACGCTTTCAAACCGCCGGCGTTCGCTCTCGGCGGCGTGGGCGACTTAACGGGATCGCTCTTTGCCTTCGTCCCCGCCACCGCCGGGCCAGGTTTCAGGAGGTCTTCGTTTTTGTCTTTTTCACCCGCGTGGTAAAACTCCCATTCCGAACTGTTTGGCGTTCCCTTATCGGTCGAGGGCTGCCCCGGAGTGGTTTTTTGCGGATGTTTTGAAACGGTTTCTGGCTTCTGCGCGCTGCGCAACTCCGACTTCGCCGACGAATCGTCGGCGCTTGCTTCCGCCTCGGATTGGTGCAGCCCCATGACGTAGCCAAGGGTGAAAAACAGACCCGAAAGCAAGATCACCGCCAGGAACAAGCCAATGACGTGACGGCCTTCGAGTACGCGTTCACCGGCACCCCGTTTTCCTTCATAACTCATTGCTTATTTTTGCGTTCCTCCCAACGCCTGCACCCACTTGTTAATAATATCGATGGGCAATGGAAACACAATCGTTGTGTTTTTCTCGACACCTATTTCCGTGAGAGTCTGCAAGTAGCGCAACTGGATCGCGGAAGGCTGCGTCTCGAGCACTTTGGCGGCGTCGGCCAGCTTCGAGGAAGCTTCGTACTCACCGTCGGCATGAATGATTTTCGCCCGTCGCTCGCGTTCAGCTTCCGCCTGCTTGGCGATGGCGCGCTGCATCTGCTCGGGGATGTCAACCTGTTTCACTTCTACTTTGGTGACTTTGATGCCCCACGGCTCGGTGTCCTGGTCCAGAATCACCTGCAGCTTGGCGTTCACTTTTTCGCGTTGCGATAAGATTTCGTCCAATTCGAATTGCCCGACTACGCTGCGCAGCGTGGTCTGCGCCAACTGCGACGTCGCGTATTGATAATTCTGCACCTGGGAGAGCGCGAGGTTCGCGTCCACGACCCGGAAATAACACACGGCGTTCACTTTTACCGAGACGTTGTCGCGCGTGATGATGTCCTGCGGCGGAACGTCAAGCGTCTCCAGGCGCAGGCTAATGCGATACAGCGTTTCGATCGGCCACATCACGAGTCGAATGCCGGCCCCCTTGGCTTCCGGCAGCAATCGCCCCAACCGCAGCACCACGCCGCGCTCCCACTCTTTTATGATGTAAATCGAATTCCATAACCAGATCAGAACGATTCCGACGATGACTGCGATCCCCACGAAACCGATCTCCATCTTTTTCCTCCTAACAACACACGCCTTAGTTGACCGGCGACGCGGCCACTTCCACCGGCTCGACGTAGAGCTTCAACCCTTCCACTTTGGTTATGCGAACGGTCGTTCCTTCCGGCACCGGCTGTGACGACGCCGCTCGCCAAAGCTCGCCATGGACGCGCACCAGTCCCTCCTCGCCCCCCTTCAATTCCACCGTTACCGTCCCCTGGGAGCCGATCAACTCCTCCTTTCCCGTGGCCGTTTTCCATTTTCGCGACCGCAGCACCAACTTCATCAGCACAACCGCCAAAACGCCAAACGGTAGCGTTGCCGACAGCGCCACGCCGAGGCTCACGCCTCCGCCCGTCAACGGCGAGCGGATCAGGAACACCGCACCCAAGAACATGGAAACGATTCCACCAAGCGCGAGGACGCCGTGACTTGGCGCTTTGGCTTCCAGAATGAAAAATGCCAGCGACAACGCAATGAGGAACAATCCCGCCAGGTTCACCGGGAGGAAATGCATCGCGTAGAGCGCCAGAATCAGGCAAATTCCGCCGATCACTCCCGGGGCGATGACGCCCGGATGAGTGAACTCGGTGTACAGCCCGAGCACCCCAAGAATCAGCAGGACAAAGAAAACGTCCGGCTCGACAATGCGGGCGAGGAACCGTTGCCGCGCGGACAGCTCGAAAGGCGCGCGGACGGCGCTTTTCAACACTAGCGTGACTTTCGTACCGTCAAACCGCGTGATCGTTCGCCCGTCAAGCTCCCGTATCAAATCATCGGTGGTGTTGACGATCAAATCGATCATCTTGCCATCCAGGCATTCCTTTTCCGTGAACGCTTTGGATTCGGTGATCGCCTTCTCCGCCAGTTCGGGGTTGCGGCCACGCTGCACCGTGAAGCTCCTCAGAAAGGCCATGGCGTCCTGATTGATTTTTCTGCGGAAGACTTCGTCAATTTGCTGAGGGAATCCGCCAATGGCGATGATGGGGGAAGCGGCGCCGGCGTGCGTACCGGGGGCCATCGCGGCGATGTCCGCGGAAAGAAGAATGTAGAACCCCGCCGAGGCGCCGCGCGCTCCCGTCGGCGACACGTAAACGGCAACCGGCACGGGTGAAGCGAGGATGTGCTGAATGATATCTTTCATCGAATCGCTCAGGCCGCCTGGCGTATCCATGGTGATCAAGACCAGCGAGGCGTGCCGCCGCGCCGCGTCGGCGAGTCCCTCGTCGATGTACGTCGCCAGGATCGGCTCGACCTCACCGTCGAGTTTCAATTCCAGAACGAGGGGACTGCTGGCGGGCATGTCGGCGCTGGACGAAGGCGGGAGCAACGTGGCTTGCAAGGTGCCAATCGCGCTAAAAACCAGAAAACCTGCCGCGGCGGAAGCCCGCCGGAAGCGAAAGGCTCTTCGCTCGAATGACCCTAGAGCGGTCATGGCCCACCCCCGCCCGGCTTCTTTGCAGCGGCTTTGGAATTCTGCAAATGCTCGAGCAACTGCTTCGCCTCCGCATAATTAGGTGCAAGCTTCACTGCTTTTTCGGCCTCCGCCCGCGCCAGCGCGGGTTTCTTCTGGTCCAAATAGACTTTCGCCAGCATGGTACGGACTTCCGCGGAGTCGCGAGTCGCTAGTGACGTCTGCAATTCCCTGACCGCCTCGTCCATCCGGCCTTGGCGGCGCGCGATCTCTCCCAAGCCGCGATGCGCCGCGGCATTTGCCGGTTCCGCCGCAAGCACCGCACGAAATTCCTTTCCGGCCGCATCCAAATGCCCGACGGCAAGTTCTTGCCTGCCCCGGCGGACGCGCGTGGCCGGCGTGTCGTTCCCCACGGGAGCGGAGGCGGCATCCGCTGGCGCTTGCGCCGGTTCGGAGCGGAGTTCGGTTACCTCCAGTTCTGCCTTGATCCGCGTCAAACGCGTCAGCGCTTCGTTCTTTTTGTCCAGCGAATTATCCAAGCGAATCACCGGCAACCCGTTTGGGCCAAAGGCTTCTTTCGCCGCTTCGCGTTCCTGGTCGGCTTCCGCATTCCTTTGCGCTTTTTCGAGCGACAAGATCAGCAACGCGCGGTCTTCCGCGCTGTCCGGCTCGCGCTCGGCGGCCTCGCGGAAGTAGTCGGCAGCGGCCCGGGCGTCGTCGCTCCCGAGAGCGAGCAAGCCGAGATTGAACGCATAGTCGTCTTCTCCCGGAGCCAGTTCCGCCGCCCGGCGAAGGCTGGCTTGCGCGGCCGCCCCCTTGCCCTGCCGGGCTTGCGCAATCGCCAGGTCATTCAGGACTTCCGGCAAGTCGGCACCATTCCCGGTCGTATTCTTTAATGTTTCCTGGAGCGCATGGAAAGCCTGCTCGGCAAGGTCCGCTTGATTCAATTGCAAGCGGCAAACTCCGCTGAAGAAAAGCGCTTCGGCATACCGGTCATACGTCTTGGGAATCTTGAAGAACCAGGCCAGCGCCGCGTTATAGTCCTTTTTTGCAAAATAGGCTTCTCCCAGCGCGAATATCGGATCGAGCCATTCCGATTCCAAGCGCGCCGCTTCGTGCAAGTGCGCCAGCTTGGCTTCGGGGTCGCCTGCCTGCAGCCCGCGTGCGTATTGCTCGAACGCATCCATGCGCAGCGGCCGCTGCCGCCTGGTGAAATCCGCAAGGCTCATCGCGTAGTGTCCGTTGCCGGAAGATAGCGTCCGCCAAAGCAGACGGGTGTGCAGTTCCATCAGCGATTCGAGCGGGCCGCTTTCCTGTAACGGTGCACGCAGCGCCAAAGGATTCATCCTGAGGACGCGCATTTCGACGGTGAGCGTGGCGCCTTTGGCGGCATATTTACCGTAAATGACGTAATCCGCGTCCAGATCTTCCGCAACCCGCAGCATCGTCGCCCGGCTGAACGTGGAGCCGCTCGGCAGACCGTAGCGTTCGAGTTCGGCGGCTCTGCCCGCGTGCGAATAGACCTGTTCTCCCGCGGCGGTAAGGCGCTCGATGGTCAGCTCTTCCAGCCCTTCGCCAAGCCAGTCAAGTTTGGCCGGCGCACCCGCATTCTCGAAAGGCAAAACCACGTAGATTTTCTGTGAATTTGCGGCGGGCGCGGGCACCTGGGGGGATGAAGCAGATGGTTGCGGTCGGGAGGCTGCCGCTGCTACCAGCGAAACGAGTAGTGTTTTGACAAGGAGTTCACCAAAACGCGGCCTGCTAAAGGTGCGCGCCATCTTGCCTGCATTGTAGCAGAGCAGCCACGGGTTCGGTTGTCAGGTGGTCTGCGCAAGACCCGGGGTTCTGTAGGCCCAAAAGGGGTTCCACTTTTCCTCCGGCCGGGGTCTAGCCCGGCAGACCCATCACACCGCTGGCTAGGCCGTAGGGCGGCGGGCGACTAGTTTTTTGACCGCCTGTGCCGGAAGCAGCGTGGCCATTTTGCGGATCATGGCTAAAACCAAGCGCTTGTCACCTTCGGAAAGCGTGGTGCTGTACTTTTTGATTTCCGCAAGGAAGCGAATTTCGTCCTGGGAGAGCTCGCCCAGCGCTTTTTGCGTCTCCCGATCGCGCGGGGTCTCCGTGCCGGGGAAAAAGTCGGCGAGCGAAATGTCCATGGCCTCGGCGATTTTGGCCAGCGTTTCGAGCGACGGCACGGTGTGGCCGTTTTCGACACGCGAAAGGTAGCATCGCAGGAGCCCGGTACGGCGCTCGATGTCCCCCTGCGACAAGCCGCGCTGGCTGCGATAGGTTTTGATGACTTCTCCGATGTTCACCCGAGGCTTTTCTTTTGGCATGGTCTCTCCGCCTTGAAATAATCACCCCAACTTAGGTGTTATCTTAGTGACTAACAGCAGGAGTGGCAAGGGGGAAAGTGTGGTGAATGGTTCCAATCCGGCAATGCGGCCAGGCAGACGAACGGCTGCAGAAATGACGAAAGGCGAGCCGTAGCTCGCCTTCCTCCATCCTCGACCAAAGTCCGTGTCAGATCCGGGCCTTAACTTTGACTGAGCGTGACGCTCACGGGCTGTTGCAGGCGGAATTCCAGTAGAGTTTCACTGGGCACCTTGACCTGCGCACCCTTCGTCAGGACTTGTACCGCACCGCCGGTGGCTCCGCCGGCCGCAGCGCCAATCGCGGCGCCCTTGCCGCCGCCTGCGATGGCGCCGATAATGGCCCCAACAGCGGCGCCCCCACCAACTTTTTTGGCCGTGGACGAACCTTGTCCCTTGCCCTGCACCGTGTAGTCACTGCTGACGACCGGGTAGTCGTGCCCGTCAATGACCAGGCGCGTCAGTTCCAACTGCAACTCCGATCTACCGGAGAAGTTTCCACTCTTCTGCGCTTCGGCCAGCCGGCCGTAGACGTCAGTTCCCTTGCGCGCGACGAGGGTGTCACCAACGGTCAGGTCCGTCTCAAGGCTGGCGTGGAAGACGTCGCCGACATGGTTTTTCGCGGAGTCCACACCGTCGATCATGCGAATCAGCATGGATTGTCCGGCGGGAATGGTGACCACGCCATTCGCAGCGGCAGGTGCCGGCGCAGGGGCAGCGGCAGGTGCGGGCGGTGGTGCAGGCGCGGGCGCCTCGACCGGTGCAGGCGCCGGACTCGAGGACCGGCCCGTGAAGGTCAGCGCGACAATGTCGTTGGTGTTAAAGGTTTGAACTTCGCCGTTCACTTCAAAACGAAGAATGTGCTGCGTGCCACCGAGAAACTTTCCCTGCACAACTTTGCCGCTCTTGAGCTCCAGAGTGTCGGCGGCGGCCACACTCACAAAAAACAGCCCCACGATAATGGTAGCGAAAAAACGCTTCACGTTAGGCATACCTCCCTCTCTCAAACCGATTCTTCAAAGCTTGCCGCTCTCCCAGGCGGAGTTGCTTACCCCCATTCTACCGCATTGGATGTTCGACGAGCGGGTAATGGTTGCGTGAATCGGAAATAGAACCGTGGGAAACGGGAGGAAAATCCGAGCTAAAGCAGCAAAGCGCCATGCCTAGTGATTCTAATCGGCCGGGCTTAGAAACCAAGAAGTGGTCCGAGCTTAGATTGAATTCCGCCCGGACGCACAAGTTGCCGCAGATCCTTTCGAAACGGGGGTCGCCAGGCAAGGCGAATTCTAGCGCCCGGCGAGCGGCGTCGGCCTCCTCCGCCAACCGGAACATCGCGTTTCAGGAAGGCTCGATCCTTTTGCACGATGAACAGCCCGTCATCCACGAAGCTCTGGATAGCCGCCACCGCGCCGTTGAGCCCGGTCGAGGTCGGGCGAATGATGGCCACCGGACCCCAAGCGGGGTTCAGGAAATGACAGGGCTCCGGCATTCTTCCAGTTGGGTTTCGACCCAGCAAATTCGCCCAGCTAAAACGGCCTCGACATCAAACAAACAACTCGCTTCGCGAAGCCCCGAGTCCGTGACCTCGAGCTCCCTTCTCCCTGGTCCAGGTGAGGCGCGGCTATGGCC
>Ga0182041_10000158_pt1 | contig 30218 bp, 26 predicted proteins | sample flu12Cox44000178_FD_125967 | JGI IMG/M metagenome (GOLD analysis project Ga0182041, IMG submission 125967) | Lab enrichment of tropical soil microbial communities from Luquillo Experimental Forest, Puerto Rico - flux8day.12C.oxic.44.000.178 | ecosystem: Environmental > Terrestrial > Soil >...
CGGCCGCCCGACTTCCGGCTATTCGCCGGCGCTGACGGTCGGCGATTTCATCTTCCTGCCGGGCATCACCTCGCTTGCCGTCGGCGACGAGCCGCGGCGTAACGGCGTCGCCGCCGCGGCGCTAATGAGCGAGGGCGCGCAATGGGGCGGTCAGCCGATCAAGCTCGAGACCGAGTTCATCATCGTAAAGCGAATGACGGCGTCGCTGGCGCTCGCCGGCGCCACGCTTGCTGACGTCGTCCACGCGCAGGTCTATCTCACCGACCGCGACGACTACTCGGCGGTCAATGAGGCATGGTGCCGGCATTTCGGCGCCAACGGTCCCGGCGTCTCGATCATTCCCTGCATCGAGCGCGGGCTCGCGCCCTATGACGGCAAGATCGAGATCAACGTGATCGCGGCGAAGCCCGGCAGTGCGGCGAGCAAGCGGCGCATCGATGCCGGGATCGCAACGGCTTTCCGCTATCAGCCCCAGGCGGTGAAGGCCGGCGATCTGCTGTTCATCCCGGCGTCGATGGCGGCGGACGCTAACGGGCTCGCGCCTGCGGCCGCGGTCGATCCGCGGCAGCCGCATTTCTCCTCGTCGTCCGAGGCGCAGGCCAACATCATCATCGACAATATGGCGCGGTTGTGCGCGGCCGCCGGTACGTCGCTCGCCAACGTGGTGCGCGTGCTTTTCTTCCTCACCGATATCGGCGCGTTTTATCCGGTCTACAAAGCGTGGGAGCGCCGGCTCGGCGGCCGGCCGCTGCCGTTTTCCGCCATCGAAGTGCCGACGCCGCTGCCGGTGCCGGGCGCGACCGTGATGATGGAGGCGTGGGTCTACGCGCCGTAAGTGATCGCGGGCGCGTCAATCAATCATTCGCTGTCGCGGCGTCGCGCCCCGCGATGAATCCCTGACACACCGCGCGCGGCAGACCGTGCATGGAGAAGCCGCCAGCGGATTCGCCGCCGCAATAAAGGCCAGGGATCGCCTCGCCCTTCATGTCGATCACCTGGCAGCGCGCGTTGATGCGCAAGCCGGCGCGGGTGTCGTGGATCACCGGCGTCGCCCACGCGGCGTAGAACGGCGGCTTTGCGATTTTGTAAAGCGGCTTCGGCTTGCCGAAGTCGGCATCCTTGCCGGCCTCGACGAAGGAATTATAGCGCGCGACCGTGTCGACGAGATTTTGCGGCGGCATCGCTACGCGCTGGTATTTCATTTTGATCTTGGCGGCGAGCGCCACGATGCTGGCGGCTTCAAAGAAGAAGCCCTCGGCAGCGTCGACGTGCGGCGGCCTCGGCGTCCAGCCCTCGCGCGCGCAGGCGTTGGCATCGAAGATCGCCCAGATCGGGCCGCCGCCGTTGCGGCCGTCGCCGATGCCGGCAAGCGCCGCGTTGATGAAATTGCTCGGGTCGTATTTCTGGTTCTTGGCGTTGAGGTAAGAGTGCGGCAAGTACGGGTCGGTGCTCCGATAGGTGTTGTAGTTGAAGTGGCCCGCGGTCTCGTCATAGAAGCGCTTGCCGATCATGTTGACCAGGATGGCGTCCTGCCAGTCCTTGACCGGCAGGCCGATGGCGCGCGCCTTGTCGAACACTTCGCTCGTCGGATACCAGCGCACATTGACGTAGCCGTACTGGCAGCCGATGGCGCCCGGCTTGGTGATGCCGGAGCCGAACTCGCCGGTGTAGTTGAACAAGCCCCATAGCGCGGCGCCAACCTCGATCGCGGCGATCTCGCCGCTCGCATCCTGGTCCGACCACGGCATGCCGGACAGGCCGCAATATTCTTCCGTGAGCCGCGGATCGAACATGCGGCGGAAATTGACATTGCCGGTCGAGCCGCCGGTGGCGACGATGACCGCCTTGAAGGCGCGGATGTTGAGCCTGCGGCCCTTGTGGTCGACGGCGATGCCGGTGACGCGGCCGTCGCGTTGCGCCTCGCGGTGGATCGCGGTCATGCGATGCTCGAGCAAAATGTCGATGCCGACCTGGCGTGCGCACGCCTCGAGCGGCCGGATCAATCCGGCGCCCGCCCGGATTTCGTCGTCGCCGGGCGCGGCCGGGCCGCCGGTATGCACCATCGGCCAGTCGGCGACGTCGATCTGCATGGTGCGCCGAACCGAGACGCCGATCTCGTGGCCGACCGTGTTCGGCGGTCGGTCGATGACCTTAACGCCGTGCGCCAGCAGGAACTCGAACGCCGGCACGCTGTTGTCGGCGAAGGCTCGGATGATCTCGCGGTCGTTGTAGCGGTAGGGCGGAAAGCCGTTGGTCTCGACCACCGACCAGTCGGTCAAGTCCTGGAAGAACAAGTCGGGCGAATCCGTGATGCCGTATTTCTTCTGGTAGCTGGTGCCGCCGCCGAGCGGCAGGTTGCCGCCCGAGGTGATGGCGTGGCCGCCGATGTGGTTCTCGGCTTCGACGACGATGACCGAGGCGCCGGCCTCGCGCGCCACGATGGCTGCAGGCAGCCCCGTCGCGCCCGAACCGATGACCACCACATCGGCCTCGCGATCCCAGTTCACGGCATTCGACATTTCGGGTATGTCCCCCGATTACGGGCGCGACACTAACAGGATTGTCGATTTTGTGTCATTGGGGATGATCGCGCCGCGATTTCGAGGATTGCGCCATGGCCGACATCGTTCCCACCCACCGGCTGACCCATGCGGCGAGCCTGAAGATGCTCGCCGCCGGCGTCGCCAAGGCCGATGCGCTCGGCTGCAAGGTCTCGCTCGCCGTGGTCGATCAAAGTTGCCGGCAGATCGGATTCCTGATGATGGACGGCGCCCGGCACTTCTCCATCATCACCACCCAGCGCAAAGCCATCACCGCGGCGTCGCAGCGGCAGCCGACCGGCTACGCGCTCGAGGAGAACGCGCTGTCGATGACGGTGCGCATGGGCGACTTCACCAACGTGCCCGGCGGCTTTCCAATCGAAGTGGACGGCGAAGTGATCGGCGCGGTCGCCGCCGGCGGCGCCAAGATCGAGCAGGACGTCGAAGTGGCGAAAGCGGCGCTCGCGGCGCTGAATTTGTAGCTACATTTTGCGCAGCTGATCGCGCGCCGCTTTCACCGCCTTGATGATGTTCTGATAGCCGGTGCAGCGGCACAGGTTCGAAGCCAGCACGTCGATCAGCTCTTCGTCGCCGATGTTAGGCCGCTTCTCCAGCACATTGGTGGCGAGCATCAGGAAGCCCGGCGTGCAGTAGCCGCATTGCAGGCCGTGATTGTCGATGAAGGCCTGCTGTAGCACGGTGAGCTTGTCGCCGTCGGCGAGCCCCTCGACGGTGCGAATTTTCTTCCCCGCCGCCTGCACCGCGAACATCAGGCAGGAGCGCACCGCCTCGTCGTCGACGATGACGGTGCAGGTGCCGCAGACGCCGTGCTCGCAGCCGATATGGGTGCCGGTCTGGCCGCAATCGTCGCGGATCGCGTCGACCAGCGTCTTGCGCGGCTCGACCCGGATCGGGTAGTCGCGGCCGTTGATGGTGAGCGTGATGTCGGTTTTGTCGTTCATTGCACTTTGCTACTTCGGCAGCACGTCGGAGAATTTTTCGCGGACGTGGTCCTCGACCTCTTTGCTCGCGCGCACCACGACAGGGAAGGTGTCGCGACGCTTGAACGGCTTGCAAGCGTCGATGACGACGCGAGCGTTGCGCGGGTCGTCGCTGCCGTAGGCCATCGGATCGAGCGCAGTCGACCAGCAGCCGCGCAGCGTCTCCAAGCCCTCGCGCGGATCAAACCGCGTGCACATCGCCCAGACCACCTTGTCCATGTCGGCGGGATCGATGTCCTCGTCGACCACGACGACGAAGCGGTTGGCATAAGCGCCGGCGTGGCATTGCGAGGCGATTAGGCCTGCCTGCTTGGCGTGGCCGGCATATTGCTGCTTGATGGCGACTGTGAGCCACAGTCGGGAGCCGCCCGCGGCGTGGGCCCAGACGCCTTTGACTTCAGGCACGCCGGCGGCTTCGAGCTGATTCCACACCGCGCCTGAACGATACGTGCCGCGATAGAACGAATCATCGTCAGGCGGGATGCCCGGGATGGCGCCGAGCAGGATCGGATAGTCGCGGTGCATGAAGGTTTCGATCCGGATCGCCGGCTCCTTCTTCAGGCCGCCGGCGTAGTAGCCGGTCCACTCGCCGAGCGGGCCCTCATCCAGCAGGTCGTTCGGGTGGATGAAACCCTCGAAGGCGATTTCGGCGTGGACCGGAATCGGCAGCCCGGTGCGCGGCCCGGCAATCACCTCGACCGGTTCGCCGATCAGCCCGCCGGCGGCGTCGTATTCGTTCTTGCCGTAGGGAATCTCCAAGCCCGCGATCATGAACAGCGCCGGATGCATGCCGCACACCACCGCGATCGGGCACGACTCGCCGCGCTCGTGGTAGCGGCGCTTGATAATGTCGCCGTGCTTGCCCTTGGAGAACATCACGGTGGCAACGTTGCGCTCCTGGGCCTGCACCCGATAGGCGCCGTAATTGATCCAGCCGCTATCCGGATCGCGCATGATCACCATGTCGCCGGTGCCGATGTAATAGCCGCCGTCGCGCTCGTGCCAGCGCGGCACCGGAATCTGGAAAATGTCGATATCTTTGCCGGTGTGCACGTTCTCCATCAGCGGTCCGGTCTTCACTGTCGCCGGCGCAATGGCGCGCGCCTCCTTCATGTAGCGGCGCCAGTAGTGCACGAGGTCGATCGGGCTTGCGTTCGGGTCGAGTCCGAGCGTGAGGTTGATGCGCCGCACCGAGGTCAGGATGTTGGCGAGAATGCGGTGGCCGCGCGGAAAGCCGGCGACGTCGTCGAACAGCACTGCCTTGTTGCCGATCTGCCGCTGATAGATGTCGACGATGCCGCCGATCTCCTTCTCGCGCTCGGCGCCCTTGATGTCCTGCACCTCGCCGGCCGCGCGCAGCTGCGCGATCCAGGCGCGCAGGTCCTGACGGCTTTTCACGGCAGGCTTTTCGGCGGCAGGCTTTGACTTGGCGCGGGCTTTGACGGAGGTGTCCATGCCGGCAGTGTATCGCAGCCCGGCGCGCCGGGTCGAGGCCCGGCGAAGTTGCGGAATTACATATCCAAAACCAGCCGCTCGGTCTTGCAGCTGCAGCAGCAGATCATGACCTTTTCGTTAGTCGCCTGCTCTTCCTCGCTGAGCACGGAGTCATGGTGCACCGGGGTGCCGGAAATCACCTTGGTCTCGCAGGCGCCGCAGATGCCGAGCTCGCAGGAATAATCGACATCTACGCCGGCGTCGAACAGCACTTCCAGCACCTTCCTACCGGGCGGGATGAAATATTCCTCGCCGGAGCGGGCGAGCTCGACCCAGAAGCCGCCGAGGGCGTCTTCCGCGTTGGCGTCCTCCTTGGGCGTGAAATATTCGATGTGGATGTTCGCCTTCGGCCGGCTCGCGGCCGCCGCCTCAAAGGCTTTGAGCATCGGATTGGGGCCGCAGCAGTAGAAGTGCGCTTCGGCCGGCGCCTCGGCGATCGCCGCGGCCATGTCCAAGAACTTGCCGCCTGCCTCGTCGTCGAAGTGCAGGTGCGTGAATTTCGCGTCGAGCTTTTTCAATTCGCTCAGAAACGCCATGTCGGCCTGCGAGCGGCAAGCGTAGTAAATCTTCCAGGAGTGGCCGAGCGCCGTAAGCTGCTGCGCCATGCACCAGATTGGCGTGATGCCGATGCCGCCGGCGATCAGCACCACATGGCCGGCATTCTCGACCAGCGGAAAATTGTTTCGCGGCGCGCTGATCTTGATCTGATCGCCGACTTTCATTTCATCGATGATGTAGCGCGAGCCGCCGCGGCTGTTGTCGTCGCGCTTGACGCCGACGGTGTAGCTCGAAGGGTCGGACGTCACAGGCACGGTGAGCGAGAATTGGCGCGTGAGCCCGTTCGGCAGATGTAGGTCGATATGGGCGCCGGGCTTGTAGGCCGGCAGGCTTCCGCCATCGACACGCTCGAAGGTATAAAGCTTGGTGTCGCGCGCCACGTCCTCGATCTTGCTGACGCGGGCGTCGATCAGGTGGTGAGCGGCGGCCGGCGTCGCGGCGGCGGGTACGGTTGCGGTGTCCATGTGCGGCATAGATAGGCGGCCGGGGTGGGCCTGCGCAACCGTTCTCTGGCCGGAATAGTCCTGTTAGGCGCCGGCTGTTCCGGGGGACGAGGGCAGCGGAAATTCCCGGAGATAGGGCAGATAATCGTCTTCGACGTCGATCTGCAGCGTCGCCAGCACGCGCACCACGGCGCAGTAGAAGGCGATGGTGAGAACGAGGTCGGTCAGCTGCTCGGTGTCGAGGTCTTTGCGCAGGGCCGCGAAGGTGGCGTCGGAAATCGCCAAATCCGTTGTCATTTCCCGCGCCGCCTTGAGCACGCTCCTGGCCAGCGGCTCGAGTTCGCTGGCGCTACCTTCCGTCTCGGCGATCATGGCACGGATGTCGGCGTCGCTGACGCCGAAATCGTGGCCGATCTTGACGTGGTGGGAATATTCGTACGGCGAGCGCGTGACGTAACCGACCTGCAGGATCGCAAGCTCTCGCAACCGCGGATCGAGCTTTGAGCCGTGCCGGATGTAATGGCCGATGCCGCTCCAGGTGCGCGCGGCTTTCGGGCTGTTCACCAGCGCGCGAAACAGATTGATCGGCCGGTTGAGCAGATCTTGATGCTCGGGCGGCAAATCGGCGCGATCAAAATAGGGAACGCGTGCCATTGTTGTTGGACCTTAGATGCTATGCCGTGCTCAGTTTTCGTCCGGCGTCTCGATGGCGCGCGTCGAGGTTTCGGGCATGACGCCGCTGCGTTGGCGCTTGAGCGTTTCGAAGCCAGTCAGCTCCCAGTCGCCGGCCGCAGCGCGCTTCGCAAATGTCTCCCACATCTCGGTCCAATCGCCGAGATGGTAGCCATGCCACGGCGATGTCACGGTCAGCGGATGTAGGCCGAGCCGCTCCCAGAGCTGCCGCGCGTGCTCCATGTGCTCGCGGGTCGGCAACGCGAGCGGCGCCATCGGGCGCTTGCGCGTGGCGTCGATCAGCATGGTGGAGTCCGACTGATCGGGGCCGTATTGCGCGCCCTGCACGCCGCCGCGATTCGGCACCAGCAGCACGTCCTCGATCGGATTACTCCGATAAGCGAGCGACCACAGCACGGCGTCGACGCTCTGCGGATCGATGTCGTCGGACACGGCGACGACGATCTTGCCGCAATTGGACATCAAGGTTGAGGCGCCCTGCAGCGCCCGCCACACTTCGGTGCGCGGCGTCTCGGCCTTGAGCTGCACGAAGATCACCGGGCGCAAGTTGGTCAGCCGCTCGTGCATGGCGACGCGGGAGACGCCCTTGATCGCCAGCTGATCGCGCAGGTGCGCGAGGAACAGGGGCTCGTAGGCGACCTTCTTGATCACGCTCGATTCGCTCGGCGTCACCTGGCTGATGATCGAGCAGAACACCGGCTTGTTCTTGCGCGTGATGGCGGTGACCTGCATCGGCATGTTGAAGGCTTCGAGGGCGACGTAGCCGTTGCTCTCGCCAAACGGCGCCTCAGGCTCGAGTTTTTGGCAATCGATCAAGCCCTCGATGACAATCTCGGCATCGGCCGGGACGTGCAGATCCACGGTCTTGGCTTTGACGATGCGGATCGGCTCGCCGGCAAGGCCGCCGGCGACGCCGAGCTCGTCGAGATCGATGGCGAGTTTCTGCGGCCCGGTGAATGCCACTACGGGCGCCGCGCCGATAATGATGGCGATCGGCATCGGCTCGCCGCGGTCACGGTATTTGAGCCAGTGGCGGAAGCCGCCGGCGCCGGTCGCTTCGCGCGCCACCATGCGCACCGCGAGGCGATCGGCGGCTTTGAGCGCGGCGCGGTAGGTGCCCATGTTCTGCACGCCGGACTCGGGATCGCGGGTGATGCAGAGCGTCGCGGTCAGATAGGGCGCGGAGTCGAAGCCCGGCGTCGATACCGGTACCGGCAGTGTGTTGAGCCCACCCGGCGCTTTCAGATCCTTTCCGGCGATGACGATCTCCTGGCACGCCGCCGATGTGACGACGACCGGCGCGATCGGATGGGCGATCGCCTGCATCCAGGCGTCGCCGATCTCTTCGACCTTGCGGCCCATGCCGATGGCGTAAATCTCCGGCGATGCCGACAGTGCGCCGACCACCACCGGGATGTCGTATTGGCGGCCCTTGGCGTCGGTGACATTGGTGAAGACGAAGGCGCGGCGTTTTTCTTCCGGTACGCCGCCGACGAACTGCCAGCGCACCAAGGGGTGCAGCTCAGTATCCTTATTGACCGGCGCATCGATGCGCTCGATCAGGCCGGCGGCTCCGAGATCGGCGAGATGCTCCTGGAAATCGAGGCGCGGCCCGGTGCGCGCCGTGCGCGTGCGTGCAGTGTCGGCTTGGTCGAGCATGGTGGCGCGACATCCTTGGCGTGATGCCGCGACGGTATCACAGCCGGCGCATGGTGGACACAGCAGGCGCCGCGCCTTCGGACGATGCGGCCTCGGCTACGTAGTCTGCGAGCGCGCGGCCGATAAGCACCACGACCGGACCCGAGGGCGGTTCGGCGGCAAGCCGCGCCGGCAGCTCGGCGATTGTCGCCGCGATGACGCGCTCGTCGGCGCGGGTGGCGCGCTCGACGGCGACGGCCGGCGTCGCCGGGTCGAGACCCGCCTCGACGGCGTTCGCGACCAGTGCGGGGAGCGTCTTGGTCGGCATGTAGACCACGGTGGTGACCGCCGGGTCGGCGAGGCTCGCCCAGTCGATATCGGCGGGCAGTTTGCCGTCGCGTCCGTGGCCGGTGAGATACTGCACGCGGCGGGCCTGGCTGCGGCGGGTCAACGACACCAGAAGCCGGCTCGCGGCGCCTTGCGCCGTAGTGATGCCGGGCACGACCTCGACGGCGATCCCCGCGGCGCGGCAAGCCGAGATTTCCTCGTCGGCGCGGCCGAAGATCATCGGGTCGCCGCCCTTGAGCCGCACCACGCGGCGGCCGGCTTTGGCAAGCGAGATCATCAGCGCGTTGATGTCGTCCTGCTTGCACGACGGCGCGTGGCCGGTCTTGCCGACCAGCATTTTCTTCGCTTCACGGCGGGCGAAGTCGAGAATATCCGGCGCCACGAGGTCATCGAACAAAATCACATCGGCCGATTGCAGCGCGCGCACCGCGCGCAACGTCAACAATTCCGGATCGCCCGGGCCGGCGCCGACCAGCGTGACCGCGCCCGCGTCGGGCGCTGCCGTCGGCGAAAAGAGCGCATCGAGATCGGCGTCGCTCGGCGCCGCGTCGGGCGCCGCGATCGCGCGGGCCGTGAAGCGCTCCCAGAAACTACGTCGGCCGCGGAACGGCAGCGCGAGCGCTCGCACCCGCGGCCGCCAGGTGCGCGCGGCTTCGGCCCAGCGCGCAAAGCCCTTCGGGATCAACGCCTCGATCTTGGCGCGGATCGCCTGGCCGAACACCGGCGACGCGCCGTCGGTGGAGATGGCGATCACTAACGGTGAGCGGTTGACGATGGCGCCGAACGAGAAATCGCAAAATGCCGGGCGATCAATGACATTGACCGGCACGCCGGCCGCGCGCGCCGCGGCAGCAAAGCGCGCGGCTTCGGCGTCGTCGGCGCAATCGGCGACCGCGATGGCGGCGCCGCGAAAATCATCGGCCCGCCACGCGCGTTCGTTGACCATGACCGCGCCGCGCGGCGGCGATGTCGCCAGCGCCCGCATCTCCTCGCCGGCTATGTCCGCGAAGACCTCCACCGCGGCGCCGGCGGCAGAGAGGAGTTCAGCCTTCCAGGTCGCTGCTGGGCTACCGCCGGCAACGATGGCGCGCTTGCCCTGAAGGGCGAAGAACGCCGGCAGGCGCGCCAAGGCGCCGATCCGACTGGTCGCGATTTCGGCAGGCGTACGGCTCATGAGGTCGGCCCGATCATGCCGCAGGAGATAGAGTCTTCTCCCATATGCGGCAATTGGAGGGCCTCAAATTGCAAGAAAGCTACTGCTGAGCTCAATTTCATAGGAGATTCATCTTTACCGGCACCCGGCGGGGCAAGTTCGAACCCGCCGTTCTGAACTCAATTCATTCAAATGGCGTGCCAATCGGCTGTGCCTCCGAAAACTTGGCGGGCGCCCGGCGGGATTCCGCCGGGCGCCCTTAAGTACACGTCAGCCGGTCTGTAAGCCGGGTTCTGGATGGTCTGCGGGCTGAGCCCGCAGACGTGACGGCCATTCCTCTCGGACGCCGGTTGCCCGGCGCCTCAAGCAACCAACCCGGACGGCAGGATCTGGACATCGATCCCGAAGTTTTGGCGCTCGCGCGCCAAAGCGCCGCGCCGTCCCTATTCGGTCTTGCTCCCGGTGGGGTTTGCCGTGCCGCCGGCGTTGCCGCCGGCGCGGTGCGCTCTTACCGCACCGTTTCACCCTTACCGCAGCCAAAACGCAACGCGCCGCGGCGGTCTGTTCTCTGTGGCACTATCCCTGGGCTCGCACCCGCCGGATGTTATCCGGCACCGCTTGTCCATGGAGCCCGGACTTTCCTCCCCGGCACCCTTTCGGGTCTTGCCGGAGCGGCCGTCCGACCGACTGACATAGCAGGGAATGGGGGCGCCGGCGGCTGCCGTCAAGAGCCGCGGCTGTCAGGAGGCAACCACCAGCCGATCGAAGTTAATGACCCGCGCGGCGATTGTGCGGGGCCGACCGCGATGGGCGCGCAGCTCCTGCAAGGTGTTGCGGGTGGAGGTGTCGATGACGCCGTCGACACGCTCGGGGCGGAAGTGGCGCTGGAACGCCGTCACCACCTCGTGCATGGCGGAGTCGTAGTTGCCATTGATGGCGACGCCGTAGCCGTATTCGGCGAGCAAGCGCTGCATGGCGGTCACGCCATCGCCGCGGTCGCCGAGCGCGAGCAGCGGGCCGTCGAGGATCTTCGCCGGCCGGACCCAATTGCCGACGCCGGATTCGTACAGCGTCCGCCAGGGAAATTTCTCGCCGGGATCCTGCTTGCGCCCCGGCGCCACGTCGGAATGGCCGAGCACTCGCTCGGGCGGAATGGCGTTGCGGGTGAGGATGCCGCGGCACAGCGCGGTGACGGCGGCGATCTGCCGTTTGGGAAAATCGCGGTAACCGAATTCGTGCCCCGGATTGGCGATCTCGATGCCGATCGAGCACGAATTAATGTCGGATTCACCGGACCAAACCGCGATTCCGGCGTGCCAGGCGCGCTTTCCTTCCTGCACCAATTGGATGACGCGGCCGTCCTCGAACACGAAGTAATGCGCCGAGACTTGGCTCGTCGGCGAACGCAAGTGCTCGAGCGCCCCCGCCGCGTTGGGCGTGCCGGTGTAGTGCAGCAAAAGCATATCGGGCCGACGGCCGTCTTTGCGCTCACCAAAATTCAGCGAGGGCAAGACCTCGGTAACGACGCACGACTCCGAATGAAACACGCTTTACGACATCCTCGGGACATTAGATCGCCGCGTAAGGCCGACAAGCCGATTTGCATTTGTGTACAGGCCGCAAACGAAAATAGGTGGCGGTCGTGTCGCGCGTGCAACGCAGGCGCTCGCGGCGCGACGTTCGGGTTCATCGCGCGAGCGTGACGACACTCTTCGTCACCGCCTTCGGCGCGCGGGCTCTTCTCACCAAGGCGCGACGGCGTGCCGGATTCGGCCGGCCTCTGCCGGGCGATGCAAAAGGCCCGCCGCTCGCCGCAATCCTTCAACCATTCCTTAAGCTTACACCTCGTTAATCGGTATTGAGCGGACCTGCGGGATTGGCCGGGGCAGGTCCGTTGACGCCCATATTGTCCCATGATAGCCCATTCATTCCCACCCACTGGCGTGACCCTGAGATCCGGTCTGGGCTGCACCATGGGCGGCGAGGGTGCACTGGGCGTTGGCCCGTTGCAGCGGCGCGTATCGCGTCCGCCGCGCGACGAGGGGCGAGATGGACCGGTTTGTGTCCCACTACATGCTGCGTCTCGATGCCAAGGGTCGCGTCTCGGTGCCGGCGCCGTTTCGCGCCGTGCTGGCGCGCGACGGCTTCGAAGGCCTGTATTGCTACCCGGCGCTCGACCGGCCGGCGCTCGATGCCGGCGGCAATGCGCTCTTGAGCGAAATCGAAGCGCTGATGGGGGTCTTGCCGCCCTATTCGGACGCGCGCGAGCAATTTTCGCTGGCGCTCTACGGCACCAGCGAAACGCTGAAGATCGACGGCGAAGGGCGCATCGCGCTGACCGAAACGCTGAAGAGCCATGCGGCGATCACCGACTCGGTTCTGTTTGTCGGTCTCGGCCACAAGTTTCAGATCTGGGAACCCAGGCGCTTTCGCGCCGGTCTTGCGGAGGCCACCGAGAAGGTCCGCGCGTTCAAGTACGACCTGGGCACCCGGATAGCGGCAGCGGACAAACCGCTCGGAGCACGGGAAGAATGACGGGCAGCGACAGCCATGCTGTCGCTGGCGGACTGGCTCGTCATATTCCCGTGCTCGGCCGCCGCGCCGTCGCGTGGCTCAACGTCCGCGACGGCGGCCTCTACGTTGACGCGACCTTCGGCGCCGGCGGCTATACCAAGATCATCCTGGAGACAGCCGGCGCCCGCGTCATCGGCATCGACCGCGATCAGCGCGCAATTGCGCTGGGCGCCGATCTCGTTGAGGCCGCCGCAGGCCGGCTTGATCTGGTCGAAGACAAGTTCTCCAACATCGAAGCAATCGTCGGCGGCCGCGGCACGGCGACGGTCGACGGCATCGTGTTCGACGTCGGTGTCTCCTCGATGCAGCTCGACGAGGCAGCGCGCGGCTTTTCGTTCCGCCTCGACGGACCACTCGACATGCGCATGAGCCGCGTCGGTCCGAGCGCCGCCGACATCGTCGCGCGTGCCGGCGAGCGCGAGCTTACCGCGATCATCGCCACGTTGGGCGAAGAGCGGCACGCCCGCGCTGTCGCACGCGCGATTACCAAAGCGGGAGGCGAGGCTGCGATCGAAACGACGCATGCGTTGGCTGAGATTGTCGCGCGGGTGGTGCACAGCCGCGACAGCACGATCCATCCCGCCACGCGTACCTTTCAGGCGCTGCGGATTTTCATCAACGACGAGCTTTCTGAATTGGCACGCGCGCTTGCCGCCACCGAGCGCGTGCTCAAGCCTGGCGGGCGCTTGGTCGTGGTGGCGTTCCATTCGCTGGAAGACCGTATCGTCAAGACGTTCCTCGCCGAGCGAAGCCGGGCGCCGGCGGGCTCGCGCCATCGGCCGGAACTCAAAGCGGCGGCGCCGAGCTTCCGTATCCTGACCAAGCGGCCGGAAACGCCGGATGATGCCGAGACCGCAGCCAATCCGCGCGCCCGCTCGGCGAAACTCCGCGCTGCCGAGCGTATCGACTCGGGTGCGCGCTCGTCAAATATCGAGCACCTGCTGCCGCGACTGCCGTCGGTCGCCGACATCATGCGGGGACGGCCATGATCTTCCGCATCTTCAATATTGTGGCGATCGGCGCGCTGATCCTGGCCGCGGCCTATGTCTATCGCATCAAGTACGATTCCACGGTGCAGGCCGAGCATCTCGCCAAGCTGCGCACCGAGCTGCGCAAGGAACGCGACCGCATTGCTTCGCTGCGCGCCCAGTGGGGTGAGCTCGATAATCCCGCCCGCATCCAGGCACTGGCCAACCGCTTCCTGCAGCTCAAGCCGATGGCGCCGACCCAGTTCGATAGCCTCGACCGCCTGCCGGAGCAGTCGCCCGACGATGCGCACACCGCCAACAACGATCCGATCGCCGGCATGATCGACAATTTGGACTCGCCCGATGGCGTGACTGGCACCATTCCGGGTTCGGCCGGAGTCTTGCTGCCGCCTCCGTTACCGAGGGAATCAGCCGGATATCAAGGCGGAGCGCCAAACCAATGAGCGCGACCGCCGAGACCGCTGAAGCCCTGCTGCCGGCGCCGGCCGTGGCCGTGGCGCCGGCCGAGCCGTGGCGCCGGCGCGTGCTGCGCCGGCTCCTTTACGGCCGCGATGTCAATCGCGCCGTCAAGGCGCGGGCGCGCGTCGGTCTCGCCATCGTCGCGTTCGCGGTCGTCTACGGCATCATCGCCGCGCGTCTGGTGATGTTCGCCGTCGTCTCCGACAGTCGCGTAGCTCACCGCGTGGTCTCCGGCGACGCCATAGCCACCGCGCGCCCCGACATCCTCGATAAGAACGGCGAAGTCCTGGCGACCGACGTGCGCGTGCCGTCGCTCTATGCCGAGCCGCGCCGGCTGATCGACGTCGACGAGGCGGTCGAAATGCTCACCGCCGATCTGCCCGATCTCGACGCCACCGAGTTACGCGAGCGACTGGCGTCGCGGCGCGGCTTCGTCTGGCTCAAGCGCGACATCAATCCCGAGCAGCAGCGCGAGATTTATCGCCAAGGCCTGCCGGGCATAGGCTTCCTCAATGAGAACAAGCGCGCCTATCCGAACGGCGCCGAGGTCTCGCATCTGATCGGCCGTGTCGACATCGACAATCAGGGCACCGCCGGCATCGAGCGCTGGCTCGACAATCAGGGCCTTGCCGCGCTGCATCTGGCGGGGCTCGCCACCGACCGACTGCAAACGCCGGTCGAGCTCGCGGTCGATTTGCGGGTACAGCACGCGATGCGCGACGAGCTCGCCAAGGCGCGCGAAAAGTTCAAGGCGATCGCCGCCGCCGGCCTCGTCCTCAACGTCCGTACCGGCGAGATCGTCTCGATGGTGTCGGAGCCCGATTACGACCCCAACGTTCCGCACAATCCGCGCGATCCAAGCCTGATCAACCGGCTCACCACCGGCGTCTACGAGATGGGCTCGACGTTCAAGGCGTTCACCGTCGCCATGGGGCTCGACTCCGGCAAGGTGACCTTGAAGTCGTCGTTCGATGCCCACAATCCGCTGCATTACGGCAAGTTCGACATCCACGATTTCGAGCCGATGCAGCGCTCGCTGACGGTGCCGGAGATCTTCACCTATTCGTCGAATATCGGCGCCGCGCGCATCGCCATGGCCATGGGCATCGACGCGCACAAGACATTCCTGAAAAAGATGGGCCAGCTCGATCGGCTGCGCACCGAGTTGCCGGAAAGCGCCGAGCCGATCGTGCCGAAGCGCTGGGGCGAGCTCAACACCATCACCATCGCGTTCGGCCACGGCCTGTCTGTGGCGCCATTGCAGGCGGTGATGGGCGTCGGCGCGCTGATGAACGGCGGCATCCTGCTGCCACCGACATTCCTCAAGCGCACGGAGGCCGAAGCACAGTCGCTCGGCAAGCGCGTCATTAAGCCCGAGACCAGCCGCCTGATGCGCTATCTGATGCGGCTCAATGTCGAGAAGGGCACCGCCGGCAAGGCCGACGTCGCCGGCTACTATATCGGCGGCAAGACCGGAACCGCCGACAAGGTGGTGTTCGGCCGCTATTCCAAGACACGCGTACTAACCGATTTCATGGCGGTGCTGCCCGCCGATCAGCCACGCTATCTGCTGTTGATCATGCTCGACGAGCCGAAGGCGCTAACGGAGACCCACGGCTTCACCACGTCGGGCTGGAATGCGGTGCCGACCGGCGGCGCTGTGGTGGCGCGCATCGCGCCGCTCCTTGGTATCGAGCCGCGGCTCGACCTGCCGCCGGCCGATCAGCTGATACTGGCCTCGATGAAGGAAAGCAGGTAAGGCGTCTGACGACTTTGACCTGCCAAGACCTGCGAAGAAGCTCGCCAATGAAGCTTCGCGAGATTTTGCCTGCCGACGCCGAGTTCGATGCCCACGACGCCGACCGCGACGTTGGCGGCGTGACTGCGGACAGCCGCAACGTCAAGCGCGGCGATATCTTCGTCGCCATCGCCGGCAACAAGGCCGACGGCGCGCGCTTCATCGTGCCCGCGATCGCTGCCGGCGCCGTCGCGGTGCTCGCCGAACAGCCGCCGGCCGCGCCACTTCTCTCCGGCGTCGCATTCGTGCGCGTGCCGAATGCGCGGCGCGGGCTGGCGCTGCTCGCGGCGAAATTTTTCCCGCGCCAGCCGCAGACCATCGCCGCGGTCACCGGAACGAGCGGCAAGACCTCGGTCGCGGCCTTCACGCGGCAGATTTGGAGCGCGCTCGGTCATCGCGCGGCCAGCATCGGCACCATTGGCATCGTCTCGCCGCGCGGCGAGACTTACGGCTCGCTGACCACGCCCGATCCCGTCGACCTGCATCGCTCGCTCGATGCGCTCGCGGGCGAAGGCGTCACCCATCTTGCCATCGAAGCCTCGTCCCACGGCCTCGACCAGTTTCGTCTCGACGGCCTGCGCCTTGCCGTCGGCGGCTTCACCAACATTACCCGCGACCATCTCGACTATCATCAGAACTTCGAGGCCTATCTCGCCGCAAAACTGCGCTTGTTCGAAGCGCTGCTGCCGCGCGGTGCCGCGGCCGTCATCGATGTGGACCACGAGCACGCCGAGGCGGTGCTGAACGCTGCCGAGGCCCGCGGCCTCGCCGTCTTTCCCGTCGGCCGCAACGGATCCAGTATCCGGCTGACCGAAGCGAAGATCGACGGCTTCGCCCAAACGCTGCGGCTGCGACACGGCGGCAAGGACTTTCACGTCCGCCTGTCGCTGGTCGGCGAATTCCAGGTCGAGAACGCGCTGGCGGCCGCGGGTTTTGCCATCGCGACCGGCAGCGACGCGGCTTCGGTCTTTGCAGCGCTGGAAAATCTCAAGGGCGCCAAGGGCCGGCTCGAACTCGTCGGCGCGAGCAACGGCGCCCCGATCTTCGTCGACTATGCGCACAAGCCCGATGCGCTCGCCAAGGCGCTCGATGCGCTACGGCCCTACGTCACCGGCCGGCTCGCGGTGGTGTTCGGAGCCGGCGGCGACCGCGACCGCGGCAAGCGGCCGTTGATGGGCGCGGTAGCGGCCGAGAAAGCCGACCGCGTCATCGTCACCGACGACAATCCGCGCAGCGAAGATCCGGCCGCGATCCGCGCCGCAATCTTGGCGGGGGCGCGCGGCGCTGCCGAGATCGGCGACCGCCGCGACGCTATCCGCGCCGCCATTGTCGAATTGCGCTGCGGCGACGTTCTGCTCGTCGCCGGCAAGGGCCATGAAACCGGCCAAATTATCGGCGACCGGATCGTGCCGTTCAGCGATCACGAGGCGGTTGCCGCGGCGCTCAAGGAGCTGGCCGCATGACGGCGCTGTGGACCACCGACGCAATGGCGACCGCGACGGCGGCCGCGCGTCAGGGCGTGCTGCCGCCGTCGATCTCCGGAATTTCGATCGACAGCCGCAGCATCGAGCCGGGCGAAGCGTTCTTCGCGATCCAGGGCGACAACCGCGACGGCCATCAGTTCGTCACCGCGGCGCTCGCGGGCAAGGCCGGTCTCGCCGTGGTCGCCGCCGACCGGCGCGACCAATTTCCTGCCGACGCACCGCTCCTGGTCGTGCCCGACGTGCTGGCCGCGTTGCGCGACCTTGCCGGCGCGGCGCGGCTGCGCACGCATGCCAAGGTGATCGGCGTCACCGGCTCGGTCGGAAAGACCAGCACCAAGGAGGCGCTGCGGCTCGCGCTGGCCAAAGACGGCGAGACCCACGCCTCGGTCGCCTCCTACAACAATCATTGGGGCGTGCCGCTGTCGCTGGCGCGCTGTCCGGCGAGCGCGCGTTATGTCGTGCTCGAGATGGGCATGAATCACGCCGGCGAGATCGCGCCGCTGTCGCGGCTCGCCCGGCCCGATGTGGTGCTGATCACCACCATCGCGCCGGTGCATCTCGAATTCTTCGGCTCGCTCACCAAGATCGCCGACGCCAAGGCGGAGATTTTTCTTGGGCTTAAGTGGGACGGCGTCGCCATCCTCAACCGCGATATCCCGCAATTCGCCCATCTGCAGCGCCACGCCAGCGAGGCCGGCGTTTCGCGCGTCGTGTCGTTCGGCGAGCACGCCAAGGCCGATGCCCGCCTGATCAAATGCGCGTTGCAGCCGCACTGCTCGACGGTGCAGGCCGACATCCTCGGCACCGAGCTGACCTACAAGATCGGCGCGCCGGGCCGCCACATGGTGCTCAATTCGCTCGCGGTGCTTGCGGTCGCCGCTCTGGTCGGCGCCGATCTCGCGCTGGCGGCGCTGGCGCTCGCCGAGCTCAAGGCGATCTCCGGCCGCGGCGCGCCGATCGATCTCGATCTGCCCGGCGGGCACGCGCTAGTGATCGATGAGAGCTATAACGCCAATCCGGCGTCGGTCGACGCCGCGCTCGCGCTGCTCGGCCAGGCGCCGGTCGGCACGCAGGGCCGGCGTATCGCCGTGCTCGGCGACATGCTCGAGCTAGGGCCGCAGGGCAAGGCGCTGCATCGCGGGCTCGTCGCGCCGGTCGAAGCCAATAGCGTCGATCTGGTATTCTGTTGCGGCCCGCTGATGCATTCTCTGTGGCAGGCTCTTCCGGCGAGCCGGCGCGGCGGCTATGCAGAGGACTCCGCCGGGCTCGAAGCGCAAGTGGTGCCGGCGATCCGCGCCGGCGACGTCGTCATGGTCAAAGGCTCGCTCGGTTCGCGCATGGCCCCCATCGTCAAGGCGCTGCAACGGGTGTATCCGCACCACGACACGATGGAAGAAGCGTCCGCATAAGGTTGATGGCATGCTGTATTGGCTGGTCGAACTGTCGGACAAGCTCTCCGTCCTCAACGTCTTCCGCTACATCACGTTCCGCACCGGCGGCGCGGTCATCACGGCGCTGTTATTCGTCTTCCTGTTCGGCCCGCACATCATCGACCGGCTGCGGATGTTGCAGGGCAAGGGTCAGCCGATCCGCAGCGACGGTCCGCAATCGCACATCGTCAGCAAGGCCGGTACGCCGACCATGGGTGGGCTGATGATCCTCTCGGGCGTGCTGGTGTCGACTTTGCTGTGGGCCAATCCCGCCAACCCATATGTCTGGGTGGTGCTCGGCGTGACGCTCGGCTTCGGCTTCGTCGGCTTCTACGACGATTATCTGAAAGTCAAAAAGCAGACGCATGCCGGCTTCTCCGGCCGCACCCGGCTCGGCATCGAGGCGATCATCGCGGCGCTCGCCTGCATCGCGCTCGTCGAGCTCGGCCATACGCCGTTCTCGACGTCGCTGGTGTTTCCTTTCTTCAAGGACCTGTTGCTCAATCTGAGCTGGTTCTTCGTATTTTTTGGCGTGTTCATCATGGTCGGCGCCGGCAACGCGGTGAACCTGACCGACGGTCTCGACGGCCTCGCCATCGTGCCGGTGATGATCGCCACCGCGAGCTTCGGCATGATCGCGTACCTCTCCGGCAACGCAGTGTTCGCCGACTACCTGCAGATCCACTACGTCGCCGGCACCGGCGAGCTCTCGGTGCTGTGCGGCGCTGTGGTCGGCGCCGGCTTGGGTTTTCTCTGGTTCAACGCGCCGCCGGCGTCGATCTTCATGGGCGATACCGGCTCGCTTGCGCTCGGCGGCATGATCGGCGCCGTCGCGGTCGCCACTAAGCACGAGGTCGTGCTGGCGGTGATCGGCGGCCTGTTCGTGCTCGAAGCGGTCTCCGTCATCGTCCAGGTGGTGTCGTTCAGGCTCACCGGCAAGCGCTTTTTCAAGATGGCGCCGATCCATCATCACTTCGAGCAGCTCGGCTGGACCGAGCCGCAGATCGTGATCCGCTTCTGGATCGTCTCGGTGGTGTTGGCGCTGGCGGGCCTGTCGACCCTGAAGCTGAGGTAGACGTGATCCCGATCACGACCTTCGCGGGGAAAAAGGTCGCGGTATTCGGTCTGGGCGGCTCGGGGCTCATTGGCGCGAGCGCGCTGCTTGCCGGCGGCGCCGACGTGATCGGCTTCGACGATTCACCCGACAGCGTCGCCAAGGCCAACGCCGCCGGCATTCCGACCGCCGATCTGCGCCAGGCCGATTGGGGAAAGATCGCGACGCTTGTGCTGGCGCCTGGCGTGCCGCTCACCCATCCCGAGCCGCACTGGGTCGTCGCCCGCGCCCAGAGCGCGGGCGTCGAAGTGATCGGCGATATCGAGCTGTTCTGCCGCGAGCGCGCTGCGCTCGCGCCCGGCGCGCCTTTCGTCGCCATCACCGGCACCAACGGCAAATCGACCACCACGGCGCTGGTCGCGCATCTTGCGACGTCCGCCGGCATGGACGCGCAGCTCGGCGGCAATATCGGCACCGCGATCCTGTCGTTGCAGCCACCGCGCCAAAGTGACGTCAAACCTTGCCGCGTTCACGTCATCGAATGCTCGTCCTATCAGATCGATCTCGCACCCTCGCTCAATCCGTCGGTCGGCATTTTGATCAATCTCAGCGAGGATCATCTCGACCGCCACGGCACCATGCCGCACTACGCCGAAGTGAAGGAGCGCCTGGTCGCCGGCGTGCCACGCAACGGCACGGCCGTGGTCGGCGTCGACGACGACTGGTGCCGCGCGATCGCCGACCGTCTGGAGAAGTCCGGCAAACATCTGGTCCGGATTTCCGTGCTCGGCGAAATCAGCGACGGCATCTCTATCGCGGGGCCGCGCATCATGCGCCGCTGCGAAATGATCGCCGAGCTTTCCGGGATCGGCTCGCTGCGCGGCGTGCACAATGCGCAGAACGCCGCCTGCGCGACGGCCGCGGCACTCGCTCTCGGCCTCGACGCGGCGGCGATCCAAAGGGGCCTGCGCTCATTCCCAGGGCTTGCGCACCGGATGGAAGAGCTCGGTCGCCGCGGCGAGGTTCTCTACGTCAACGATTCCAAGGCAACCAATGCCGACTCGGCGGCGCAGGCACTGGCCTGCTTCGACGATATTTTCTGGATCGCCGGCGGCAAGCCGAAGACCGGCGGCATCGAGTCGCTGCGCTCATTCTTTCCGCGCATCCGCAAGGCCTATCTGATCGGCGAGGCGGCGGAAGAATTCGCTGCGACGCTCAAGAGCGGCGGCGTGGCGTACGAGATCGACGGCACGCTGGATAAAGCGCTCGCCGCCGCGAGCCGCGACGCCGAAGCTGCGACCGCGGCCGAGCCGGTGACGCTCCTCTCGCCAGCCTGCGCCTCGTTCGACCAGTATCGCAATTTCGAGGTCCGCGGCGATGCGTTCCGGGCGCTGGTGCTGGCCTTGCCGGGTCTCGTGCCCATCAAGCGGTAGCCGGCCGGCAATCTTAATCCCTTGGAAACCAAGGCAGTGTCACGTGTAGGCGGGGACCTCCCGGGGACGGACCATGGCCTCGCGCGCGCAACCGACGCAGTTTTCCGAATGGTGGTGGACGGTCGACCGCCTGACCTTGGCGGCGCTCGGCGCGTTGATGCTCGGCGGCATCATCCTGTGCCTGGCGGCAAGCCCGCCGGTCGCCGCCCGCATCGGGCTCGATCCGTTTCACTTCGTCAATCGCCAGGTGCTGTTCCTGATGCCGGCGGCGCTGGTTCTGATCGTGACGTCGTACTTGTCACCGCACGAAGTCCGCAAGGTCTCGCTGCTGGTGTTTCTGATCAGCCTCGCGCTGGTCGCGGCGACGCCCTATTTTGGCGCCGAGATTAAGGGCGCGCGACGCTGGCTGGTGATCCTCGGCATGAACATCCAGCCGTCGGAGTTTCTGAAACCCGCCTTCGTGGTGCTGATCGCCTGGCTGTTCGGTGAATCGGTCAAGCGGCCGGAAATGCCGGCCAACACCTTGGCGCTGGCCCTGCTGATCCTGGTGGTGGCGCTTTTGGTCATGCAGCCCGACTTCGGCCAGACCATGCTGATCGCGCTCGTCTGGGCCGCGTTGTTTTATATGGCCGGCATGCGGCTGATCTGGGTGCTCGGCCTCGCCGTCACCGCGAGCGCCGGGCTGACCGTCGCATTCTTCACCGTTCCCCATGTGGCGCAGCGCATCAGGCGCTTCATCGACCCGGCTTCGGGCGACACCTTCAATGTCGATATCGCGACCGAATCCTTTATCCGTGGCGGCTGGTTCGGCCGCGGCCCAGGCGAGGGCACCATCAAGCGTATCCTGCCCGAGGGCCATACCGACTTCGTGTTTGCCGTCGCTGCCGAAGAATTCGGCGTCGTGCTCTGCCTCATTCTGGTCGTGCTGTTCGCGTTCATCGTCATCCGTGCGCTCCGGCAAGCGATGCGCACCGAGGATCCGTTCATCCGCTTTGCCGCGGCGGGTCTGGCGATGCTGTTCGGCTTACAATCGACCATCAACATGGCGGTCAATTTGCATCTCATTCCAGCCAAGGGCATGACGCTGCCATTCATCTCCTATGGCGGCTCGTCGCTGATTTCGCTCGCCTTCGGCATGGGCATGCTGGTGGCGCTGACGCGCGAGCGTCCGCGGGCGCTGCTGCCCGGCGCAGTCGTGCTCGGCGGGAGCACCGCTTGATGTCAACGCCGATCCGGCCGCCGGCGTCACGAGCGCCGGTGCTGGTGTCGGCCGGCGGCACGGGCGGCCATTTGTTCCCGGCCGAAGCGCTGGCAGCGGCGCTCATCAAGCGCGGCATTACGGTGCATCTCGTGACCGATCGCCGCGCCGAGCGCTACGGGGCGGCGTTCTCGGAGCAGACGATCCACGTGGTTTCGAGTGCGACATTCGGCTCGCGCAATCCGATTGCGCTTATCCGCACCGCCGCGATGCTCGGCCTCGGCTACTTTCAGGCGCGCACTTTGCTGGCGCGGCTCAAGCCCGCTGCCGTGGTCGGATTCGGCGGCTATCCGACCGTGCCGCCAGTTTTGGCGGCAGCACGGACCGGCCTGCCGAGCCTCATTCACGACGCCAACGCGGTGATCGGCCGCGCCAACCGGTTCCTGGCGACGCGCGTTGCCGCCATCGCGACGAGCTTTCCCGATGTGTTTCGGGCGGCCCCCGAGCTTGCCGCCAAGGCGACGCTGACCGGCAATCCGGTACGGCCGGCGGCGGTGGAGGCGGCGGCGACGCCCTATCCAGCGCCCGCCGATCCGCTGCGGCTCCTCATCTTCGGTGGCAGCCAGGGCGCCCGCGTCATGGCCGACATTGTGCCCTCGGCGATCGGGTTGCTCGATGCGCCGCTGCGGGCGCGGCTCGCCATCGTCCAGCAGGCCCGCGACGAGGATTTGGCCCGGGTCCGCGCCGTCTACGACAAGCTCGGCGTTGCCGCCGAGACCGCGCCGTTTTTCGCCGATCTGCCGGCCCGCATCGCGGCGAGCCATCTGATCGTGTCACGATCGGGCGCTTCCACCGTCGCGGAGCTCGCCGCCATCGGCCGCCCGGCGATCCTGGTGCCGCTGCCGCATGCGCTCGACCAGGACCAGTTTGCCAATGCGGGCGTGCTGGAGGGAGCCGGGGGCGCCATCCGGCTGACCCAGGACGCCTTTACCCCACGCCGGCTCGCCGCCGAGGTTGTGGCGCTTGCGGCAGCGCCGCAGCGGCTCGCCACTATGGCGGCGGCGGCTAAATCCGTCGGCCGGCTTGATGCCGCCGAGCGGCTCGCCGACCTGGTCCTGCAGGTGGCGGCCAGCGCCGCAAACCATTAAATTCGGGCGCTTGTAGCCGCCAAGGTCTGTAGCCGCCAAGTCGGGGGAAGCGGATGAGGTTGCCGCGCGACATCGGTCCGTTGCATTTCGTCGGCATCGGCGGCATCGGAATGAGCGGCATCGCTGAGGTTATGGTGAACCTCGGCTACACGGTGCAAGGCTCGGACCAGTCCGACAGCGCCAACGTCAAAAGGTTGCGCGACAAGGGCGTGAAAATCTCGATCGGTCATTCGGCCGAGAATCTGACCGGCGTCCGCGTTCTCGTCGTCTCCTCCGCCATCAAGCCCGACAATCCCGAATTGATCGGCGCCCGCGCCCAGCGGCTGCCGGTGGTGCGCCGCGCCGAGATGCTGGCGGAACTGATGCGGCTAAAGAGCTGCGTCGCCATTGCCGGCACCCACGGCAAGACCACCACCACGTCGATGGTGGCGGCGCTGCTCGATGCCGACGGCTTCGATCCGACCGTGATCAACGGCGGTATCATCAACGCCTACGGCACCAACGCGCGACTCGGCGCGGGCGACTGGATGGTGGTCGAGGCCGACGAGTCCGATGGCACTTTCTTAAAGCTGCCGGCCGACATCGCCATCGTCACCAATATCGACCCGGAGCATCTTGACCACTTCAAGACCTTCGAGGCGGTGCAGGACGCGTTCCGCGCCTTTGTCGAGAACGTGCCGTTCTACGGCTTCTCGGTGATGTGCACCGATCATCCGGTGGTGCAGGCGCTGGTCGGCCGCATCGAGGATCATCGCCTCGTCACCTACGGCGAGAACCCGCAGGCCGACGTGCGCATGACCGACGTCTCGCACGCCGGCGGCACCTCGCTGTTCACTGTGGTGTTCCGCGACCGTACCGGCAACTTTCTGCACGAGATCAAGAACGTGGCGTTGCCGATGCCGGGGCGGCACAACGCCCTCAATGCCACCGCGGCGATCGCGGTGGCCCACGAGCTTGGCATCGGCGACGACGTGATCAGGAACGCGCTCGCCAGTTTCGGAGGCGTGCGGCGACGTTTCACCCGCACCGGCACCTGGAACGGTGTCGCCATCATCGACGACTACGGCCATCATCCGGTGGAGATCGCAGCCGTGCTGCGGGCGGCGCGCGAATCGACCAAGGGCCACGTCATCGCGGTGATGCAGCCGCACCGCTACACCCGGCTTGCCGTGTTGTTTGAGCAGTTCTGCGCGTGCTTCAACGACGCCGACGCCGTCATCATCGCGCCGGTCTATTCGGCCGGCGAAGCGCCGATCCCGGGCGTCGATCGCGACGCGCTGGTGCAGGCCATCCGCAATCACGGCCACCGCCAGGTGGTCGCGCTCGACGGCCCCGACAAGCTCGCCGGGTTGGTCGCCGCCATGGCCAAGCCCGGCGATTACGTGGTCTGCCTCGGCGCCGGCTCGATCACCCAATGGGCCTATGCGCTGCCGGGCGAACTCGCCGGCGCGAGCTGAGCCGGCGCATGATCCGCAAAAGTGAGCGCCGGTTTTCCGACAAGATCATGCGCCAATAAAAATCGCTTCCGATGACAAAAAGCTGCGTCGCGGTTCGTCATGTCACCTTCGAGGATTTGGGCCTGCTCGGCCCGCTGCTCGCGGCGCGCGACTACGCCATCCGGTACCACGACGCCGGTGTCGAGCCGTTCGATCAAGCGACCCTGCTTGTGTCCGATCTCGTCGTCGTGCTGGGCGGGCCGATCGGCGTCTATGAGGTCGACGCCTATCCGTTCATCGTCGGCGAGATCGCCGCGGTCGCGGCGCGGCTTGCGGCCGGCAAGCCGACGCTCGGCATCTGTCTCGGCGCGCAGATGATGGCGGCGGCGCTCGGCGCCCGCGTAGCGCCTGGATCCGTCAAGGAGATCGGCTTCGCGCCGTTGACGCTGACGCAGGCGGGAAGGGCCTCGGTGCTGGGGCCGCTGGGTTCGAGTCGGGTGCTGCACTGGCACGGCGATAATTGCGAACTGCCGGCGGGCTGCGCGCGCCTCGCCTCGACCGCGCACTGCCCGGTCCAGGCGTTTGCGCGCACGCCGTCGCAGCTCGCGCTGCAATTTCATCTGGAGACCGAGCCGGCGCGGCTCGAGACCTGGTTGGTCGGTCATACCGTCGAGCTCGGCAAGGTCGGCATCGATCCGTGCGAACTGCGCCGACAGATCGCTACGGCCGGACCGGCGACCGCGCAGCTCGGCCGCAAGGTGCTGGCCCATTGGCTCGATACGGCGGTCGCGGCATGAGCTTTCCCGACATCACCGCCGATCTGAAAGCGAAGATGCCGTCGTTGCGCGGCCGGCTGCTGGCGAACCAATCGCTCGCCGAGCTGACCTGGTTCCGCGTCGGCGGCCCAGCGCAGGTTCTGTTCATGCCCGAGGACGAAGCCGATCTCAGCTATTTCCTGGCCAACCTGTCCGGCGAGATTGCGGTCACCATCATCGGGCTCGGCTCGAACCTCATCGTGCGCGACGGCGGCGTGCCGGGCGTGACGATCAGGCTCGGCCGCGGCTTTGGCGAGGTCGCGATCGAAGGCCTCGACATCCGCGCCGGCGCCGCGGTGCCCGACGTCAAGGTGGCGCGCGCCGCCCAGGAGGCCGGCATCGCTGGCCTGTCGTTCATGCGCGGCATTCCGGGCGGCGTCGGCGGCGCGCTGCGCATGAACGGTGGCGCCTATGGCGGCGAGACCAAGGACGCGCTCGTCGAAGCGCGCGCGGTCGATCGCGCCGGCCGCATCCACGTGCTGAGCAACGCCGACATGGGCTACACCTACCGGCACTGTGGCGTGCCGGCCCATTACATCTTTACGCAGGCGCTCTATCGCGGCAGGCGCGGCGACCCGGCCATCATCGCCGCCGAGATGGACAAGATCACCGAGTCGCGCGAGGCGACGCAGCCGATCAAGAGCCGCACCGGCGGCTCGACCTTCAAGAATCCGCCCGGCCTCAAGGCTTGGCAATTGATCGACGCCGCCGGCTGCCGCGGACTGAAAGTCGGCAACGCGCAGGTGTCGGAAATGCACTGCAACTTTCTGATCAATCTCGGCGATGTGGTCGCAGCCGACATCGAGACGTTAGGCGAGACCGTGCGCCGTCGCGTCAAAGAAGCGTCCGGCGTCGATCTGGAATGGGAGATCGAGCGGATCGGCGTGCCACTAAAAGCCTAACGTGGTGGTCGCCGGGCGGGGTTGGCGCCTTACTCGTCGGCCAAGGTACCCGGCAGCTTGAAGCGCTGGTGCTCGCTCGGGCGCGGATCGAACGCGGTCGGGCTGTCCGACCCGACGCATTTCATCTCGGCGGCGTAGTGCGCGGAAAATCGGCTGCCTTCATACAGGCCGCGCGCGTGGCCATAGACGTGCTGCCGGCCGGCCTTGTTGACGTGGAGCCGAACCATCTGCCGGCAGATTGGACATTGCGCCGCGATCGGATGCAGCCGCCGGCCGCCAAGCAGCTTGAGGAATTCGATAATCCATACCGATAGGTGCCGCATCGCCGCTGCCCTCACGACCTGGCAACATCAGGAAACGCCTGCATCGGTCCGAAATTATGACCGCCCATTTGACCCGTGAAGCGCCTCCGCGGCATCGTGGCGTCACAAAGTCTTGAGGTCCTTAACATGTCCTTTGCCACGCTCCGCATCGATCAGCCCCGGCCGCATGTCACGCTCGTCACCCTCGACCGGCCCGACTTCGCTAACGCACTGAATTCACAGTGCGGGACCGACCTCGTGACCTTGTTCGAGGGCCTCAACCTCGACAGCAGCGGCGCCCGCTGCGTGATCCTCATGGGCTCAGGCGACCGCGCCTTCTGCGCCGGCGCCGATCTGAAAGAGCGCAAGGGCATGACCGACGAGGACTGGACCCGCCAGCACCTGATCTTCGAGCGCATGGCGCGCGCGATTCTGGCATGCCCGGTCCCGATCATCGCCGCAGTCAACGGCGCGGCTTATGGCGGCGGCTGCGAATTGGCGCTGGCCTGCGATTTCATCTACGCGGCGGACCATGCCCGCTTTGCGCTCACCGAAGTCACGCTCGGCATCATGCCGGGCGCCGGTGGCACGCAGACGCTCCCTCGTGCCGTCGGCGAGCGCCGCGCCAAGGAAATCATCCTCACAGGCAAGCCCTTCACCGCCGCGCAGGCGTGGGATTGGGGCATGGTCAGCAAGGTCGTACCGGGCCCGCAGCTCCTCGCCGAGGTGCTGACGACCGCCGAGACCATCGCGCGCAACGCGCCGATTTCGGTGCGGCAGGCCAAGCTCGCCATTAGCCGCGGCATGAACATTTCGCTGTGGGACGGCCTCGTCATGGAAACCGAGGCCTATTACCGGATGGTGCCGACCGAAGATCGCCGCGAAGGCATCTTGGCCTTCAACGAAAAGCGCGCGGCGAACTTCAAGGGAAAGTAGCCTTCATCGATGGCGCGCAGCGATCCGATCCTCATCGTCGGCGGCGGGCTCGGCGGCCTGACCACGGCGCTTGCGCTGGCGCGGCGCGGCCGCGCCGTGTGCGTGCTCGAGGGCGCCAGCGAATTCGGCGCCATCGGCTACGGCATCCAGTTCGCCCCCAATGTCTTTCACGTGCTCGACCAGCTCGGCATCAGCGAGCAGGTGATGGCGGTCGCCGATGCGCCGCCCGCGGTGCTGATGCTGGACGCGCTCGACGGCAAGGAGCTGGTTCGGATTCCGACCGGCGGTATCGCGTTCCGTAGCCGCTTCAAGCACCCCTACATCATCGTCCACCGCATCGATATTCATAACGTGCTGCTCGATGCTTGCCGCGCGAGCGACGCCGTCGAGCTCGTATCCGACGCCATGGTCGCCAGCTTCGAAGAGCGTGGCGAGGCCGTCGCCGTGACGACGGCGGACGGCCGCAGTTTCGCCGGCCCGGCGCTCATTGCCGCCGACGGCGTACGCTCGCTGTTCCGCGAAAAACTGATCGGCGACGGCGAGCCGCGGCCGATCGGCTATGTGGCGCTGCGCACCATCGTGCCGATCGCCGAGCTCAAAGCCGACGTGCCGCGCGATTGCGTCGTGCTGTGGAGCGGGCCGGGGCTGCACATCGTGCATTATCCACTGCGCCACGGCACCGAGTTCAACATTGTTAACGTCTATCGCACCGCGGCCCACGCCGAGCGGCTCGACGGCGCGGCGGCGCGCGCGGAGCTCGATCAGGCCTACCGCAACACCCATCCGGCCATGCGGGTACTCGTGGCCATGATGGATTTGCGCTGGCGCCGCTCCATCGGCGACCGCGATCCGATCCGGCCCTGGCACCGCGGCCGAATTGTTCTGCTCGGCGATGCCGCCCACGCCCCGTTGCAATCGCTCGCTCAGGGCGCGGGCATGGCCATCGAAGACGGCCTCTGCCTCGCCGAATCGATTTACGGCAGCGCCGGCGATTTCGCCGTGGCGTTCCGCCGGTTCCAGGCGGCGCGGCTCGTCCGCACCGCCCGCGTCCAGCTCGAATCGCGATGGCTGTGGGATTTCTTCTACCACCTCGACGACGGCATCGCCCGCGACGTGCGCAACACCACCGTGGCCGCCTGGGACCAGGCGCACCTGTTTGATTGCCTGGCCTGGCTCTACGACGGCACCCCGGTTCCGGCCTGAAGGCGGCCGCAAAAGCCACAAGACTCTCGATTTTTCGCCAATTGTGGATTCTATTGCTGTGCCATGCGAATCAGCGGACCGGCTGAGCATGGCTAAGCACGTGGCCGTCCTTATGGGTGGCTGGTCGGCCGAGCGCGAGGTGTCGCTGCGCTCCGGCAAAGCCTGCTCCGATGCGCTCAAGCGGGGCGGCTACCGGGTCACCCCGATCGATGTCACGCCCGATGTCGCCGCGGCTTTGCGCGCCGCCGAGCCCGATGTCGCGTTGAATGTGCTTCACGGCCGGCCCGGCGAGGATGGCACCCTGCAGGGCGTCCTGGAGGTGCTCGGCATCCCTTACAGCCATTCTGGGGTGCTGGCCTCGGCGCTCGCCATGCAGAAGGACTTTGCCAAGGTCCAGCTGCGCGCCGGTGGCGTGCCGGTCGCCGAAGACCGCGTGGTATCGCGTTTCGAGGCGGCTAAGGCCCATCTGCTGCCGCGCCCCTACGTGATCAAGCCGATCGCCGAGGGCTCCAGCGTCGGTGTTTTCATCGTCACCGAGGCCCACGCCAACCCGCCCCAGGAGCTTTATCGGGACGACTGGGCGTTCGGCGAGCGCGTCATGGTCGAGCGCTACATCCCCGGCAAGGAGCTGACCTGCGCGGTACTGGGGGACCGCCCCCTCGATGTCATCGAAATCGTGCCGGCGGCGAGGTTTTACGACTACGAGGCCAAATACGCCCCGGGGGGCTCCAAACACCTGCTGCCGGCGCAAATTTTACCAAATGTTTACCAGGAAGTCCGCAGATTAAGTCTGGCTGCCCATAAGGCGCTTGGCTGCCGCGGCGTGAGCCGCGCGGACTTTCGCTACGACGATCGGGGAACGGGTGAGCTTGTCTGTCTAGAGGTCAATACGCAACCGGGCATGACTGAGACGTCGCTCGTGCCCGAGCTCGCCGCGTATGCGGGCATCACGTTCGATGAGCTGGTGCGATGGATGGTGGAGGACGCCTCGACCAATCGCTGATGCGGTCGGGGGTTTTGCAGGTGGGGGACGCCGGCGCGCATGACGGGCCGGCTCGTTCGCGCGCGTTCGCGGCCTATCGCAGCTTCGCGGCGCGCTGGCGCTCGCGCCTGGCGCGGCTGCCGTCCGGCCTCGGCTTCGCCGGTGCGGTGCTGCTGATCGCCGGCGCGCTGTGCTACGGCGTGGTCA
>Ga0182041_10000167_pt1 | contig 29116 bp, 18 predicted proteins | sample flu12Cox44000178_FD_125967 | JGI IMG/M metagenome (GOLD analysis project Ga0182041, IMG submission 125967) | Lab enrichment of tropical soil microbial communities from Luquillo Experimental Forest, Puerto Rico - flux8day.12C.oxic.44.000.178 | ecosystem: Environmental > Terrestrial > Soil >...
CCAAGGGCGTCATTAAGGTAGCCTGCCCGCGACATCATGTAACACATCGCGCCCGGCTCCGGCGCCGGTAGCTCTTTATGGTCGAATCCGGCCTTGATGCTGTCGATCATTTGAGCTTTCGACATGCCGGCTAATACCATTTCCGTCCGCTTGAACGTGAGAGGCAGAATGGATCGCGCGGCTGCGGGATTGAAACACATCGGCGCACGCGTCCTGGGGTTCCAGAACTCCGCGGAGTTGAATGGGGACATCCACGATCGTTCCACCATACAAACAAAACCGTTCCTTCCTTCGATAGCCATCTCATAGCCCCGCCACCCGAGGACCAGGATCTTTGCGTCGGCGGATATAGCTTCTGGGGCAGCGCTTCGCGCCAAGGCGATCTCGGCATCGCGGTCCGACATGAGGTATTGCTCGATCGAAGCCATGCTGGGATACGCTGTCGGGCGACCCTCATGCCAATTACGGCTGGTAAGCGTCAACTTCAGTCCCACAGCCACGCAGACGATAGCCAAGGCTCCGGCCCAGACCCAGCGGCTCGTCATCACTCTGTTTTTCAATCCCAGCGAGCTGACCGTTCCCGCTTTTCGCTTCTGCAGGCGCTCCTCAAGTGCCGCGTTGATCTCCGAGGGGATGTCTACTTCTGGTGACTCAACTTCCCATGCCACTAGTGCTTGGGAAACGCCCCGGAAATCGGCAGCAAGGCCCTGGCACTCCGGGCACAGTTCGAGGTGCGACAAGGCCTCGGCGGCTTGGTCCGGGGGCAGTTCGCCGTCGAGATAGGCCATGAGCTCTTCCTGTTCGATCGGATGTCTGCTCGTACTCATTGCATGCCTCGTCTTCCCGGGTGCTGCTGCCCGGTACTCGCTCTCAGCGCGGGATTGGTTTTTGCCTCCGATTCTAGGTAGCTCTTCAATGCGAGACGTGCTCGAAAAAGTCTGGAACGGACGGTATTTACGGGAATTCGCAACAGCTCCGCTATGTCGAAGTAACTCAGCTGTTCGTATTCCCGCAGCATCAAGATTTCGCGGTCCGGCGCGTCCAGCTTTTCCATGGCTTGCCGCACCCAAAGCACGCAATCGGAAGTTCTGTTCGTCGTAGGCTGCAGAACGGACTGCCCTGAGGCGCTAGTCGTCAAGAACTTGCGCCGTTCCGCAGCCAGCAGCTTCAGAGCAATGCCATATAGGTATGTTCGAACCAGGGCTCGTGGCTCATAACGGGAGGCTGCGCGGATGACCGCGAGGAAAGTTTCCTGGGCGAGATCCTCTGCCCGCTCGGGGTTGTTCAGCCGGCGCCCGAAGAAGCCGTACAGTGGCTTGTGATAGCGGGCAAACAGCTCCTCGAATGCTGAGCGTGATCCGCACTGGAATTCCAGCATCAAGGCTTCGTCGCTAATCATGGTCGGTGCGCCCGCTCAAACCGTGCAATCCTTTTGCTGCGTTTTTCACCTCGTGCATGCTTCTTTAATGTCGCAACAAGGCCAAAAGTTCCCGCACCTTATTCGGTGGGTAGTTTTGTCCGGGGGTGCCAAGCGGGAGGTGACTCGGGTTTATGACATCTGGAGCTGACATAACATTCCTCAAATGTAGGCCTGAAAACACAAGATGCACTTTCTCAACCGCAACCGCCGCGAATAACTGTGAGTTCATCTCTCCCCATAAGATCAGGTAAAAGGGCCGTTGATTTGTAAACTTCCCGGGATGCCGTATCCAGCAGCAGTTTCATCGTGTGCTCTGGATCGCCCGACCTCCTCTTTCTTATGTGCGTTTGCGAACTAACATACTGGCTAGTATGTATGAGTAAATTCCGCTCAGAGTCAAGAGCCGAATGTGGTGATCGGCGATCTCGACAACGATCCTCGCAGTTACACAATCCCCATTTTCATAACATCGGTGTCCTGCAGATTCCATTCCTAGTAGATTTGCGCCCTCCAAGACTGCGGCGCGCCCTTCAAGGCCGATAGCCTGCGAGTTCCTCAACCTACAGAACGGGAAGTACAAATCCATATCGCGTCGTTTCATCACATTTTCACTAAATGACTTGATCAGAAACTGCTCGCGGCAGAGTGAATGCAATCAGCCACTCGCGTTGCTATTCCTGCATCGAGTTGCGATGGGTGCAGGTGAATGGCCAGGAGGATGTGATTCTATGGCAAAGAAGCTTCTTCAAGTGTTGACGCTTGTAGCGCTGGTCTTTAGCCTCAACTCCTTAAGCTTCGGTCAAGGCGCTGAAGCTTCAGTTAAAGGAAGCATTGCTGGCGCAGTCAGTGATCCGTCCGGCGCCGTGATACAGGGGGCAAAGGTTGAACTGGTCGGTCCCACCGGCACCCGGACTGCCACGACCGATGCAGAAGGCCGTTTCCTCTTCCAAGTGCTGATTCCAGGCGTCTACTCCGCTAAGATTTCCAGAGAGGGCTTCAAAACAAGTGAAGCCAATTCCGTGGAAGTACAAATCGGCCGGACCTCCATCCTGACGATCAAGATGGAACTTGGTACGTCGGCAACAACTGTCGAAGTGAGTGCTTCCTCTATCGCGGTGGATACAACTTCAACGGCGGGCGCTTCCAACCTGACCGATACCTTCTATGAGGCGGTTCCAGTTGCGCGTAGTGTGACTGGTCTCTTTTATGCAGCGCCCGGCGTTGCTTCGGGTTTAGGCACTGGTACCGCGAATCCGTCGATCGCGGGCGGAACGGGACTCGAAAACAGCTACGTTGCGGACGGCGTGAACATTACCGATGGCGGCTTTGGTGGCATCGGCGTCTATTCGCGCAACATGGGTTCGTTGTCGACCGGCATCAATCTTTCGTTCGTGAAGGAGGTGCAGGTTAAGACGAGCGGTTTCGAAGCGCAGTATGGGAAATCGACTGGTGGCATCGTGCAGTTCGTCACCAAGTCGGGCGGCAACCAATTTCACGGCCAAGTGGCGGGCTTCTTCGCACCCCAGTCCCTTGAAAGGCAGCGCTTGCTTCCCGACGATTATGCGCGGGGTGGCACACAGGAGCGCTTCAACCTCATCGGCAACATCCTCCACCAGGGTCAGTACGACATCGATGCTGAAGTTGGTGGCTACCTGCCTCGTTTCAGGAATCACCTTTTCTTCTTCGGATCGTTCAATCCACAGTGGAATACCGACTACGATCGTTTCGCTCAGTTTCGGAATCCCTCCGACCTGGGTACGGCTGGCTCCGTTCCAGGAGGGACCCAGACGTCTCTCGGGAACTTCACGGCGCCTGTGAAAGTGTATTCTTACGCAGGCAAACTGACCTTCCGCCTCAATGATCGCCATCAATTCGAAGGCTCGGTGTTCGGCGATCCCTCCTACGGTCAATTCACTGAGAACAACGCCACTTACAATACAGCCTCGCCGTCAACCTTCGACAAGCTGCAATACGGCACCCGCAACGTAGCGATCCGTTACAACGGCACGTTCAGCCCAACCTGGCTTTTGAATGCCTCCTGGTCGTGGGGGCACAACAACCTCAACGACACAGCGATGGCTCCAAGCACATTTGGAGTGACCGACTACACGCAACGCACGCCCTGCGGCGCCCCGTTGTTCAATCCGGATTGCACGGCAACGACCAACGTGTTACGTGGACAGTTCGTCCGGCAAGGTCTCGGTTACTACGAGAACACCACCGGTGACAATTATGGTGCCAACTTCGACACCACCAAGACGTTCACAGCTTGGGGTGAGCACAACCTGACGTTCGGCTACCGCTATGACCGAGGTCACTATGATGGAACCAAGGCGCGCAGTGGAGGCTACGTCCCTGTCGACCAGGCTCTCGCGGCGGAGGTTACCGGAGACCCAGCTTTGCAGGCACTACTTGTGGCACGTGGGACCAACGCACAATTCCAGTTGCGACCGAGGGGCGGAAGTTCATGCATTACGAACCCGCTGACGAACGCTCCAGGCCAGTTCGCGGCAGAAATTTACGTCCCTGGTCAGTCAGCGCCGCCGTTGATCGATCCGGTTAGCGGTCACCAGGTGAACGACACCTGCCCAGATGGCGGCATTGGCGTGAATCTGCGCCAGGTGCGCGGAGAATTTGGCACCCCGGTCTTCAAGACCACTTCACTTGGTCACACGGTGTTCCTGCAGGATAACTGGTCGCCGAGCAGGTACGTATCGTTGAGCGCTGGCTTGCGTTGGGAACAGCAACACGTCGAGGGTATGAACTCCAAATACACCCTCACCGACAACTGGTCACCGCGCGTGGGTGTAAGCGTAGATCCCTGGGGTAACCGCAAGAGCAAAGTCTATGCCAATTTCGGGCGCTATACCGAAACCCTGCCGCTTGACATAGCGATTCGGAACCTCAGCTCTGAGTTCGATTTCTCGGATACCAACTGGGTACCACCGACCGACGGGGCAGGGCATGCCCTGATCAACCCTGACGGCACGCTGCCGCTTTCCGCCAGTACCCTGGTGGGAACAACCACACCTCGGGCCGCCGGCGGATTCATCCGGAGCTTCAATACAGGTGCTTCGCTGAACGCTGGTGAAGCGTTTGGCCCCGGAACGAGGAGCGAGTATCTGGACGAGTACGTGGTCGGCTTCGAGCATGAGTTCAGCAACTCCGGAGTGGTCTTTAGCAGTCGTTATGTGGACCGGCGCATGAAGCGCATCGTCGAAGACAATGCTGCACTCTCCCCGGAAGCAGCCCAGGCCGGCTTGAACCAAATCTACTTCATCAGCAACGTGAACAAGAAGCAGGATTTGTTTGTCAATGTGCCGCAGATCGATTACGTCCAGGTGTTTGACGCCAAGGGCAATCCCACTCTGCCGCATCCCGCCGGTTGCAATCCCTCGGGGAACAATGCGAGCATCCTCGATGCTCAGGCAACCGACAGCAACGGCAACATTGCCGCGCTGCCCAACGGCGATAACGCATTTTGCGTCCCGAATGCCTATGGCCCTCCCGATGCGAGTGGGAACCGCCAACAGCTCGTTGGCATTCCGGGCGCGGACGGCATCCCGGACGGTTTCGTTGATCCCACCCGCATTTACAGGGCGGTCGAGTTCGAAGTCAACAAGGCGATGTCGAAGGGCTGGCAGATGCGCGCCAACTACCGGATCGCCAAGCTGACCGGGAACTACGAAGGCTCCTTCCGGAACGACAATGCGCAGAACGATCCCAACGTCAGCTCGCTGTTCGATTTCACACGCGGTGACTTCAACCTCCTTGGACAGCAATTCGTGCCCGGCGTGTTGAACACCGACGTTCGTCACCTGGTGAACGGATACGTTAGCTACACACTTAACGGGAATCGCGCCAAGGGTCTGACGATGGGTACCTCGGTGCACTTCCAAACGGGTGTCCCTATCAACAATCTGTTTGCGCACCCGGTTTACGCCAACTCTGGCGAAATTCCGTTCTGCGCAGATAACACCACCAATTGCCCCTCGGCTCGTGGCGCCCTCGGCCGCGAGAAAGACTTTGGCTCGGTGGATGCCCATCTCGACTATCCATTCAAGGTCACCGAGAATGGCCGGCTGAAGATTGGCGTCGACCTGTTCAACATCACCAACAACCGCACCCTGCTCCGCGTTACCCAGACGGCGCAGCGCACGATCGGGGTGCCAGACGCGGACTTCCTGAAGCCCACGGGCATCGGGCCGTCCGCTGTCACTGGCAACACCAATCCGGGCTATCTGCGGCCATTCAATGCCCGGTTTAGTGTGCGCTATGAATTCTAGGTAGTCGCTACTGTCGGGGGAGGCTCTTGTCCTCCCCCTCTACTTTTGAATCAGCGGCTCTGGTGAAAACGATAAGGGCGAGCTCCAACAGAGCGGCTGAAGGGGCGTTTCCCAACGACAACGGCCAGAGCGACCCGAACATCGGTTTGATCTCCGCGGTGTGACCGTACTTCCTCGGACCGACTCGATTGCCGCACCCAGCTGGCTCGCGATGCAGATCAAACGGGATAAGGGACTCGGCGGGGGCGTGCCCGAAGAAGCTGACGAGCGCAAAACACCAAGACACCGTCTGTTGTGCGTGCGTGTTTTGTTGAGTGCGAGTTCGTTTTTCCGGCACCAGCCAGCGCGATCCGATGCAAGGAAGACCGCCGTGCCAACCACGATCCATCGCGGTGCGCGCTACGGGTGGCGAAGGGTTTTGGGAGCAGCTCGAGAAGGTCGAAAAGCTCTTTCTCTCTTGACACTGGGATGGCGAACATACATACTGGTTGGTATGTTAAAACCGCATGGCGGGAAGCGAAGGATGCGCGATCCACTGCGCACGCGGCAACGCCTGCTGCAAGCGGCGTATCGGGAGGTGTACCGCTCGGGCTTCCAGGGAGCCGGCCTCGATAGCATTTTGGCTGCCACCGGAGTCACCAAGGGAGCGCTTTACTACCATTTCGAAAGTAAGGAAGCCCTAGGATATGCCATTGTCGAGGAGATCGTCGCAAAACTCACTCGTGAGAGGTGGTTGCTTCCTCTGCGACGGAGCGAGGACAAGGACCCTGTCGATGCGTTGATCGGCATTGTGCAGGCGATACCAGTTCGGCCCCGAGACGTAAAAGGCGGTTGTCCTCTGGTCAACTTGACGCAAGAGATGTCTCAGCTCGACGAACAATTTCGCAAGCGATTGGAGAAGATCTTCCATGCCTGGCAAGAAGGAGTTGCCACGGCGCTGCGGAGGGGGCAATCTCAGGGAACAATCCGCCGCGACTTGGTTCCAGAAGAGACTGCGAGCTTTCTCATCGCGATGGTCGAAGGCTACCAAGTGTTGGCAAAGAATGCGCAAGATGCGAAGGTATGGAGTGTGGGAATCAGAAACATTGTGGCGTGGCTCAAGTCGCTGCGCATGCCGGGCAACGGAAGGCGCGGCTGATCGCATCGATCGCAAGGTGGGTGGTGTTGCGGCAATTGAAATACCAACTAGTTTGTATGTCCGGATTCACCAAACCCTAGGGAACGATGATCAAGACCCTGAAAATGAGTCCAGTCGGACATGCAGTCTCGACGTGTCCAGAAAGCGCCGGGGATTCCTTGGTGGACTGCGGAGCGCAGCATTTCTGTGCAACTTTGATTCTGACATGCGACCCGACAAAACAAGCACGGAAATCACCAAACGCCTTCCTGGGCTTGCAGCGTAGCCGAGTCCCGCAGCGACCGCGCTTTTTCCAGCACATTGGTCGGCAAGAGATCAGATGGGATCGCCGCACCCACACAGAGGAGCGCCAGCGCCCTGGAGTACAGCCATGAACCGCGAGGCGGATTGCTCTGTACGCTATGGTGCCATCCACGCTCCCTTTCGTGGCGCAGAACAGGATGCGGGACTTCCACAGGCGGCGGCCAAGCTTAAGACAGAGTCGAAGCAACCCGAATCTGAATTCGATAGGCCGTCGCGCCGCCTGACGATCAGGATCGCGATTAAGGTGAAAGGCCGGATTCGCTTTACCGAAGCGGCCGACGTCCTCGCCATCGAGGCTGCTGGTAACTATGTCACACTCCGCCACAGATCCTGCTCTTATATGCTACGAGAGTCGCTCGCAATTGTGGAAGAAAAACTGACTCCCTATGGCTTTATAAGAATTCACCGATCCGTATTGGTTAATTCCGCTGAGGTCATAGAAATTAAGCCGTTGCTAACCGGAGAATATGTACTTGTGGTTAGCAACGGAAAGGAATATACCGTAAGCCGTACCTATAAGGCGAATCTTAAGTCTCTTGCACTGGTGTGGATCGGAAAGCCTGCGTGTGAGTCTGAGTAGGTGTCACTCGGACACGACAGAGAGTATCTGGCGAGGGTATAGGTCTGGTGAGGTAAGGTGGCATGATACCAGGACTGTGCGTGACAAGGGATGAAAGGAGAACCGACTCGTTAGAGCAAATAACTCGACTGGGGCACGTGGAAGTCCAATGCGGCGTCCGGAGGCGAACGTTGGAAGGCGGGTATTAGTAGGAAGATGCTCAACGAATGTCGCGCAGCGCGATATGTGCGAGTGCGGGCTCCTGATCGCGTGTGATCAGTATGAGCATAAAGTCATTCTTTGTAAATCCAGGCGGCCTGCTAAGTGTGACAAAATCAGTTAAAGTCATCGTCGATCGAAAATGGCAACATCCATGCGGTGCTTTTGTGCAATCGGCGCGAATCATTGTATTGTCGACACAATCGCGCAAACCCTTGACCAAACTGTGATAAGAATGGCTAAGCCACGGTCAAGACGCCAAATGGTAGAAAATCTTAACCTCGTTATTGACTCGTTACGGGCTGAATTGAGGCAGCTCAGCGACCGCTACACCGCGATCTTAAAAAAGACCATGATGGTGAGGCGGACTATTGAAGGTCTTGCTGAAGTATTCGGTCCCGGTGTAATCGATGACGAACTTAGATATTTGCTGTGGCCGCATCGCCATGTCTCCCGCCGCGTCCTGGGTTGTCTTTGTCGACGTTTATTGGGCTCGCGGCAACGCGCGCTGCAGGTTGGCGAACTGTTGAACCTTATTGACAACGAGTATCCAGGCACGTTTAAGTATGTTAAGCAGCCAGATAGGTATCTCCGGTCAGTGTTAGAGATCCTTGTAACATTGGGTGAGGTGGCGCAGGAGCGTACGGAGTCGGGTGTTGCCACGTGGAAAGCCGTCTCGCCTGGGGTCGAAGGGAACGCAGACGGGGCCAGCTCAGTGCTCGCGGAAGTATCCCTGTCTCAGCAGAAGATCAACCCATGACGTTTTTCCGGAAGCTCGACGCGGTGCCAGTTTGCGGGGCGACACTTTTTCTTAGCAAATGTACCGGGCGGAGGAGGTCGATTACGATGAGCGAAAGTAAATCAGGCGCTGCTGCTGTTTTGATGCTGTTGATCTTTGCCTTCGGCGCGCTGTTACAAGCGGGTGCTCAGGACAACAAAGACAAGAAAAACCCATACCCCGGCATGGCCCCGGTGGACCAATACATGATTGCCGATCGGAACGCCGAGATCGCCCTGGCTCGGACCGCCGTTCCCGAAGACATCGGTCGCGACTCGACTGTTTGGGTCCTGGGGCGATACGGATACGAAACCGCAGTTGAGGGCAAGAACGGTTTTGTATGTGTTGTGGAACGAGCGTGGATGGCCCCTTTCGAAAACCCGGAATTTTGGAACCCCAAGAACCGCAGTCCTGACTGCTACAATCCGCCCGCCGCGCGCAGCGTCCTGCCTCTGATCAAGATGCGGACGGAGATGGTCTTGGCGGGCCTCTCTAAGGAGCAGATCGTCGAAAGACTAAAAGCCGCGAAAGCCAAGAAAGAGATCCCGTCGCTGGAGCCGGGCGGGATGGCCTACATGATGTCCAAGCAGGCCTATCTGACCGACCGTGTGCCCCATAATCTCTCCCATGTGATGTTCTTTGTCCCCACCACCGACGCTGACTCTTGGGGCTCGAATTCGGCTCTATCCCCGGTTGGACTTTTGCAACAGGATCCGATAGCGGACATCACCACGTTCATTGTTGCCGTGGGTACGTGGTCGGATGGAACGGCTGTTCCCTCGTCGAATGGAACCGCAGCTCCCTCGTCGGATGGCGGCGCTGTTCACCGGCACTCGATGTAAGGTCTCAATATCGCGGGTTCGCGAACAGCTCGGCCAGAGCAGCAAGCCGGAGCAGCAAGGATGAAGCAAATGCCCACTCAAACCAGAGCCGGGCTTAAGCGGGCACCCGCGGTTTTCGATTTTGACTCTCGGGACGAACGCGGGTGCCAGCCTTGCTGGCTGCGGTAGGTCATTTGTTTCGAGCTGGTTGCAGGCCGCATTTGTCTCCGCGAAAACTACAGCGTCCTCCGTATCGACACACCTTCTTGCCCTACCTACACTCTGAAGATGTTTTTTCCGCCTCTGGCAAAGCCTTGGCGGTAGAAGTGGCGTAAGCTCGATCGTGGAATAGGGATAAGCGAATGTCACTGCGAATTCTGCTTGCGGACGATCATCCCCTGGTTCGCGAGGGAATCAGTTCGGTTTTGAAGGCGCACCCCGGGTGGGAGGTTTGTGGCGAGGCTCTGGATGGCAGGCAAGCGGTCCAGATGACCAGAGAGCTCAAACCTGACATCGTGATCCTCGACCTTGCCATGCCGGTACTGAACGGCCTGGATGCAACTCGGCAGATACTCAAGGAAAACGAGGACCAGAAGGTCCTCATTCTTACGATGAGCGACTCGGAGCAGCTCATTCGCGAGGTATTGGGTGCTGGTGCGAGAGGGTTCGTGCTGAAGTCGGATGCTTCGCGGGACCTGATCGCTGGAGTCGAGGCCCTCGAACGACATCGAACGTTCTTTACTTCACGGGTGCAAAGCATCCTGGACAGCTATTTCACTTCCTCTGATACAGCAAACCTTCCTACGCTGACAAACCGGGAGAGAGAAGTGCTTCAGCTCATTGCTGAAGGGAAAACAACGAAAGAAGTGGCATCCATTCTGGGGTGCAGCGTCAAAACAGCCGAGACCCACCGCAGCAACTTCATGCGCAAGCTTCATCTGCATTCAGTAAGCGAGGTGGTCCTCTACGCAGTGCGCAACTTCATCATTCGGGTGGATCAGTTTGCCAGTGGATGATGACAGGATGTTGCTGTTAGCGAGTTCCTGCTCGTATCGCCCGAACATTCTGCGGAAGCAAACGGGTGCGAAGGCCTAGGCTGCTGCCCCAAAGCGAGAGACGAATTTAGGGGAGTCCAGTGTGTCTCGCGGGTACGTCGCTTCTAATTCAGAGATGGTGTTGAAGGCGGCGATCAGCTGACGCCGTTCTGAAAGGGACACAGTATCGAATGATTCTTCCAGGCGGTCCATCATTGCATCCTTGGCCTGCCATAAGCGATGAGGTAACAGTTCGGGATCAAACTCAAGGAGCGCAGCTTCGAAGAGAAGCTTCCAGCCGCTCAAGGCTGGCATGGTTGGGTGCACCCAGGGTGAATTCATAGTCCTCCGACAATGCTGGTCGAGTGAGTGCTGTTGCCTGGCTGGGAAATCTTTGCTACGAGCCCGAATAGATAGGCCCTTTTAATTCATGCTCTACTCGTCGGCAATCGGGTCTTTCTGGTATTGGCGCAGAACTTGGAGCCCCCCAAGAGCGATCTCCCCAAGAAACCCCGGCGAAAGGGAGGCTCTATAAGGCCGGTGTAAGGGTGCGCGGCTGGGCGGAGGTGGATGATTTCGCTCCGGCGATTCCAGTATTGAAGCAATTGGGAGAGGGCACTAGGTTTGACAATCTGAGGTTCGGTTTGTTTGACATCACGGAACGAACATCGATTGCTAGTCATCGATGCTCAATCAAAGGCCAACGTTTCTCGAGGACACATGCCAGAAAAACCAAGTGCAACTCGTCCCGGCACCGTACGACAGATCATCAAATCGCCCTGGCCACACGAGCCGGAGAAAGCAGAGATCTCGGTGGAAGGTGCCGATGATCTTTACAAGGAAATCCGCATTGAGAACACGTTAGTGACGGACAGCGGAACAGAGGTGTCCCTGAAAAAGGGGGCTGAAGTGGAAGTTATCATCGAGGCTGACCCGGAAGATACGAAGCCCAAGGATAAGCCTAAGCCATAGGACCACGGTTCGAGCGCGTGTAAACGTGCCTACTTTGAGTGGAGGGGGCCGGAAGGCCCGGAAGGCATCGACAGGCTGCTAGGCTGGGGAGCACTCACTATGACATGGGGCTCGCCGCTTTCTCCAGCCCTGGAGTTCCGTTCTGGTGCCGATTGTGCAACTGGTATCTCCGTATAACGGAGAGGATTGACTATGGGGATGGGTTTCGGTTGCTGCATGTCTGATCGCGCGAGCAACGTTGAGTGTCGCCGGTCGGCATGCGGGGTTGGGGCGCTTTTTTCGGGGGCGGAGATTGCCATTTGCGCCATGCCAGCAGAGGTCCCCATGAGAAGCGCCAGTGTGGTGCTTATGACCCTGTACATGGTCGTACCCTTTCCGACGCGGCGCTAGCAATTAATTTTCAGCGTTTCTGCTCCGAACGTCTATACGGTTTCTCGTGTACGCCAGGAGCCTCCAACGAAGCGCTACGGCGAATCTTGCAGAGCAGAATTACAGATGGGAAAGAACATTCTGCCGAGCCTTTCACTCTTTCCTCGCAGCGGTTCGAAAAAACTCCAAAGACTGCAAGGTCGGCGTAGTGTGGCAAGCAGGTTGCAGGGGCAGGGGAAGCGCCGACGTCGAATATCCCTTATCCCAAGGACGCATGGGACTTGTGTAGCGAATCAAGAAGGAGGAATACATGCGAAGAGTTCTGACTTTGGTTTTGGCAATTGGCTTGAGCGGGCTGGGACTTCAACTCGCAGCTCAACAGGGACATCAGCGGCCCAGTGATCAGCAGCCCAGCAGTCAGCAGCCGAGCGATCAGCGCAATTCCCAACAGCAGACAGATGCAAACAGCAACCAGTCTGCCCAGACTTTCCAGGGGAAGATCGCAAGATCGGGCAGCCAATTAGTGTTCCAGGAGGCTTCGTCGCAGACGGCCTACCAACTCGATGACCAGAGCAAAGTTGCCCAATACGAAGGCAAGAGCGTGAAGTTGATGGCGACAATCGACCCAAAGACCAACACACTCCATGTGATTGACGTTGCGCCGGCTGAAAATAAGTAACGCGAAGTTTGAGGCCGGAGGACAAGCCGGGAGGGCGTTTTGGGAAGTACCCCCGGCTGCCTTTTTTTGTCGACCGAATGAATCTTCAACGATCCGAGACGCGTTGGGAATTGACCAGCCTTGGTCCCGGCTCAGTCGCTCGACAGTAAAGCCACTGGAAAACCCTTGAGGACAGACTCGAGAGGAAGTACCCGGTTGTTGCCAACCGGTACATCGATGTGGTGCTCGTCAAGTACATTGGCCCAATGTGTCGGGGCATCCTCAGGCAGACTGATGGCAGTCCCGCGCCAGGCAGGGGCGCTCCCCTGATCCATCGATTTCCCCAGCCGCGTGGTAAAGCGTTGAGCGACCGCAATACACCAATCCCCGCGGTAGCGGCGAGCGAAAGCGATGACAGAGTTCTTGTGTGGGCCCAGCGCACGAAGAGGAATGTAAGCACCCTTCAGGAAAAGAGCAGAGTGTTTTCTTCTGAATTGCAGTCCGCGGGTTGTGATCAGCATTTTGATGCGGCTGTCCTGCCAACTCGAAATCAGTGTGGTCATGGAACCGTTGCGGCTGCCGAGAGCGTCGAGCATTTGTTCGCGCTGCAGGAAATCGACGGCGCCGCGGTTGTCAGGATCCACCAGGCGCAGGTCCCAAGTTTCGCTCCCTTGGTAGAAATCAGCAACTCCCGGTGAAGCTAGCTTGACGAGGAGTTGGGAAAGGCTGTTGAGTGCGCCATGGTAGGCGACCCGCGTGGCGAACTGGCAGAAATTCGGGAGGAATCGATTCTCGGGAACATCCTCCAAGATCCCACGCACAAAGCCCATGAGAGCGCGCTCGTGCTCGAGATTCGGGATGGTCCAGCGGGTATGGACCATAGCCTCGCGCTCGGCCTTTACGATGAACTCCTGAATACGACGGACGTAGCACCGGCAGGCTGGGCCGCTCGCTGGCCAGGAGCCGAGGAGCGTCTGGTAAAGGAGGATTTCCTCGTTGCGCTCTGGAACGCGAATGCCGTTGACCACGGAGCCCTTGGAGTGATTCCACCGGCTCCAATTGTTCAGATGGTGCTCCCATTCCTGAGGCAATTCAGAAAGGACATCGATTCGGGCACGGACGTCCTCGCCTCGCTTGGCGTCATGGGTCATGCAGGTGTTCATCGCGAAGGGCCACTTCCGGCGGCGCTGTTGCAGAAATTCGTCGAACTCGCAAAGGTTGAGGCCCGGCTTTGCGGGTGACCCTCCCACCTCGTTCACAGAGATCAGCGGGTTGTAAATGTACAGGGCTGAGTCTTCCACGCCCTTTGCTGTGATCGGGCCGGTAAATTGCTGCCAGGTCATCACAAACGAAAGGCGAGACTCGCGCTGTTCCGGTAAGAGGTGGGGGCTCGGCTGCAGGAGCAAAACTTCGCTCAGAAAGCGAAAACACGCGGGGTCGATTGAAGTATTTCGCTGCTGGGCCTGGGATAAAGCCTTCTCGATTGCCAAGCGGTCCTGAGTCCGGACCTCAAATCCCCGGACGTAAGTGCGGTACGGTTCCAGGCAGGCAGTCGTTTCCACGAGCGCCCGGCCGAGGTCCGCGCGCGGGAATTCGCGTGCATAGCGGTCGTGTGCTGCCAGAAGACCCAGGTATCGGCCCAGGGTACGCATTTCCACAGAGAGCATGGTGGCCATGACCTGCTTCTTTTTCTCGTACACGAGGTCGGAGTACTCCAGATGGCTGCCGGTGAAGCGAGCGTATGCCTGCCGCAGAGCGGGAAGATTTGATTTATCGACGAACAGATTGTTGACGGCATTCAGGAAGTCATAGCCGGTGGTTCCTTGCACCGGCCAGTCCGCCGGAAGTGATTCACCTTGGGAGAGGATCTTTTCAACGACCACATAAAAGTCCCTCGTTCTACCTCTCGCCTCCGGGTTTACATGGTCTTGCAGACGACGGAGATAGCCGAGCGGATCCCGCAGTCCATCAACGTGATCTACTCGAAAGCCCGTGACCATGCCTTTGGTGGCCAAGCGCAAGGCCACGGAGTGGATTGCCTCAAAGGTCATCGGGTCCTCGACGCGGATTCCCACCAGGTCACTGATGGTAAAAAAGCGGCGGTAGTTGATTTCCTGGTTGGTTGTGCGCCAAAACGCCACGACATAGGCCTGGTCAGAAAGCAGTTGATCCAACAACAGGAAGGTCGCGGGAATCCCTCGTCTACCGTTAAAGAGGCGAACGTTGCCGTCAATGAAGCGCTTGATTTCAGGGGAAGCCGTGTACGCCTGCCAGAGTCGTTCGCGGATGGTCTCGCGATGCTGACGTCTTTCGGCGGGAGCTTCTTGCGCCGCCGTTCCGGGCGGCGGAATCTGTGCGACTGCCGCCTGGATGCCCTGGAACTCCAGCCATAGAGGAGAATTCGAGCCGAGCGTCCGCTCGAGGCGATCCTGACGATAGCCGAGCAGGCGGTTATACGAGTGCACTGCTATGGGAAGAGTGTTGTCGAAGTACCGGACACAGAAGCCAGCGCGAGTATAGGTGAGACGAAGTTCCCGCTGCTCGAGCGCTTCGGCATAAGGTTTGCCCAGGATGGGCAGCAGCACCCGGTTATCGAGCGAGCGACTGGGTGGATGCCAGTCGACATCGAAGTGAGAGGCGAAGGCGGAACGAGGACCGTCTTCGAGCAGGTCCATCCACCAGGGATTTTCGCTATTGGCAGCCATGTGGTTCGGAACAATGTCGAGCAGCAGGCCCATGCCGTGCGCCTGCAACTCATGGACAAGAGCATCGAATTCTTCGTCGGTTCCAAGTTCTGAATTCAAATGGGTCGGATCGGCGACATCGTAGCCATGCGCGCTTCCCCGCCTCGCCTGCAAAAGGGGAGAGGCATATAGATCGGTGATGCCCAGTCGTGAGAGGTAAGGGACCAAAGCTTTGGCATCGTTGAACCGCAGCCGCTGGTTAAACTGCAAACGATAAGTCGATACTGGGATTCGGCTCTCGCTCATCGGGAAGGTCCAAGGGCGGACTCGCACTTCGTGCCTTCACCAGGCGAATCTCCGGGTGCCACCGAAATGCGGCTCAACAAGCAGAAACTCTTGGGTGGGAGGGAAAGTGGAGGACTATTGGGCCAGGCGAAGCGGAGAGGAATGCGACTGCCCGGGCCGCCCCACTGGACTTCGGCGGATTCTAGACATTTCTGCCAGTGCCCGGGAGGGAGGACTTTCAAGTCATCATGTGCCCGATCGCTGAAGTTGAAAAGGAGGAAGACTTCGTCCTCCTGCCAGGTGCGGTGCACGGCGAGCAGGTTGTCTCCCTCGCGGCCCGTCACTTCGGTCGAGGAAGCGTCCAGCTCAGAGAGCGCTGGGAGGTGCTTACGCAACCGGATCAGCTCACGGTAGAAGCTCCAAAGAGCCTGATGTTGCTCGCGATGGCGAAGGCGGTGGTCGAGTCGAGAGCGCGCGAAAGTCGACTTGGCCTGTGGGTCGGGGATTTCTTGTTGGGGTTGAGAGTGGGCAAACGCCGCACGACGTCCCTTGCGCACTGCCTCGCCGAGGGCTTGATCCGCGTGGTTTGTGAAATACAGAAAAGGTGCTGTTTCTCCGTACTCTTCACCCATAAAGAGAAGAGGAAGGAACGGGGAGAGAATTACGGCGGCCGCGGAAAGTTTTAACGCTTCGAAGCTCAACAGTGAGCTGGAGCGTTCGCCCAGCATGCGGTTTCCCACCTGATCGTGGTTCTGAGAAAAGACAACGAACTGGGAGGGCTTGATTTCGTCCGGAGAGTTCCCCTGGCGGCGTTGCCGGTATTCGGAGTACTGGCCGGTATAAACGTATCCACGCTGCATGGCGAATTTTAGATCGCTGAGGGAACCAAAATCGCGGTAGTAGCCGAATTGCTCTTTGGTCTGGAGGCTATGAAGGGCGTGATGGAAATCGTCGTTCCATTGAGCGTGCAGCCCATAGCCCTGAGCGCAACGTGGGGTGACGAAACGTGAGTCGTTAAGGTCGGATTCCGCGATCAGATACAACTGACGATTGCTCGCTTGAGCAAGCTCATCGACAGCAGTGCTGAGCTGAGACAGGAGCGGCTGCGCGCTGCGATCGAAGATCCCGTGTATTGCGTCGAGCCGGAGGGCGTCGATGTGGAAGTCTCTCAGCCAGAAAAGCGAGTTCTCAATGAAGAAGTCTACGACCTCGTCGCTATGCGGCCCGTCAAAGTTGATGGCTTGCCCCCAAGGCGTGCGATAGCGATCTGTGAAGTACGGCCCGAAGTCGGAGAGGTAGTTCCCCTCCGGGCCGAGGTGGTTGTAAACAACGTCGAGCACAACGGCGAGGCCACTCTGGTGGCAGGCATTCACGAGGCGCTGCAGGCCGAAAGGGCCGCCGTATGTGTTCTGTACGGCAAAAGGAAAAACACCGTCGTAGCCCCAATTCCGTGCGCCAGGAAACTGGGACACGGGCATTAGTTCAATTGCGGTGACCCCGAGGGCGTTGAGGTCTTCGAGATGGTCGTGGATCGCCGCGAAAGTGCCTTCCGATGTATAGGTGCCAACATGAAGTTCGTAGAGGATGTAGTCCCTCAGCGGCAGGCCGTGCCAGCCGTGATCGTCCCATTGAAATTCGGAGAGGTTTATGACTTGCGAGGGGCCGAATACGCCATCAGGCTGGTGGAGGGATGCCGGGTCCGCTCTTTCAATCCGGTCTTCGAGCCGGAAAAGGTATCGTTCACCGGGGTCCAAGTCCTGGACGACAGCCGTGTGATATCCCTGCGGACTTCGCAGCATGGGAACACTCCGATTGCCGCTTGAAAGGCAGACTTCAACCCTGCGGGAGTTGGGGGCCCAGACACGGAACTCACACCGATTCCCAGGGGTCATTACAGCTCCGAGCTGGCGCGTTGTTAGGTGGCGCGTAGCGGGCAAGGCTGGCCTTATCGGAGTTGGGCTCGCGCGTGACGACCGCGAGAATCTTTCAAGCATCCAATTATAGAAGCGGTTTGGACGGTCCTTCGGCATCCAGAAAACCCCTTAGTCCAGTTGGTAGGATCCTGTATCGCAAACTCCTTGGGGCAAGGAAGGCATCTCACGACTCCAAGACTTGGATACTCGACAAGACTTGGACAATCGACGAGGATTTGACAGGTGGACAAGACCGCTGTGCAAGAACAGAAAAGACTCGGTGATCCCCTTGATCTGCGGGCTCGAGCTCCGTTTGAGTTCAAGTCAGCAGCCAACCTGATGTTCATCGACCGGGAGCGACCGCGGAATATCGGTGAACTGCTGGATGCGTTTCACACGTGCAGCGAAGAGTCGATCTTCCAGCATACATTTCGGACCCTGGAAGAACACCATTTCATCAAGGAAGGGTTTTCGAACGACTTTGCCCAGTGGACCTATGTAGAGCTGGGCGAGGTGGGGCTGGGCGAGCGTTTGGCGAGCCTTGATGTGCGCGAGTTCACGTCACTCGAGGCTTTACGCTCGCGATTGGCAACGATTGTCGAGGAGTACGGCGCGGAGAACCCTAAAGCACGAGACCGGGAAGCTTCGAAGCCGTTCTATTTCTGTTCATCGAAGAAGATTGTGCTGCCACCACAGAGGAGCGCGGCGACGCTGGGAGAGTTCATCGAGGGACTCAGCCTGGTGAGCCTGCACTCGATTCACTATCACTTTATTGAGGCGCGTCTACGTCGCAAGCTGGAATCGAATGATTTCTCGATCTGGTTGCGGCGGGACATGGGATTGGAGAGGGAGGCCGATCTGCTCAACCAGATCGACATATACACATCCACGCTCGAAGGCGTCAGGCGAAAAATTATATCCATTGTGAGAAATGCAACGCAGCCAAACCAGGCAGGAAGCCGATGACGGAAGATGCTGGTCGTCCTAGCCCTGTGGCGCCGCAGGAAGGTAGGAGCGGCTCGGAACATCCGCAGAGTGGCAAGCAACTTGATGCGCGGCCGGCAGCGCGTCCGCGACCACGAATTTCTGAAACGCCGCCCCCCGCTCCGCCTGCCCCCCACCTCGCCGACTACGCGCCAATCATCGGGAAATCACTCTTGGATGAATTGCGTTTTGTGGCTCGCCCTCTCATTGGGAAGCGGGTGAAGATGGTCAACTCGACAGCGATGGGTGGAGGAGTCGCCGAGATGCTGAGCCGGCTCGTGCCGCTGCTCGATGAGCTCGAGGTCAAGACTTCATGGGAGCTCATGACCGGTGGCAATGACTTCTTTGAAGTCACGAAGAGTTTCCATAACGCGTTGCACGGTGAAAAGCTCACACTGACGCAGCAAGCGCGGGACATATTCCTTCTGAATACCGAACGCAACCGACAACGCATGAGCTTCGACGAGGAATTCGTAGTTATCCACGATCCCCAGCCCGCAGGCTTGGTCGCGGGCAAGGACAGTTCCTCCGCCCATTGGGTGTGGCGATGTCATATCGATCTCTCGCACCCCAATCCGGAGGTGTGGGAGTTTCTCCGGCCGATGGTTGAGCGTTACGACACAGCGGTTTTTTCATCGCCCGCGTTCGCGCGCAGTCTGTCGATTCCGCAGGCTCTTTTCTATCCGTGCATCGATCCGTTGTCGGAGAAGAACAAAGACCTCGACGAGAGCTACATCCAGGCGATCTGCGATAACTTCGGAATCGATCGCTCACGCCCGATTGTTACGCAGATCTCCCGCTTCGACCGACTCAAGGACCCGCTGGGCGTGATCCGAGCTTACAAGATGGCCAAGAAATACGTTGATTTTCAGTTGGTGCTGGCAGGAGGCGGAGCCAGCGACGACCCGGAAGGAGCGATCGTCCTGAAGGAGGTTTACAACGCAACTGAGGAAGACCCGGACATCATCGTGTTGGACTTGCCACCCTGGTCGGCACTGGAGATCAATGCGCTGCAGCGCGCCTCGACGATCGTGGTGCAGAAATCGCTAAAAGAGGGATTTGGCCTGACGGTGACTGAGGCGTTATGGAAAGGGAAGCCGACCATCGCCAGCGCGGTGGGCGGGATTCCAACCCAGGTCATCGACAGACAAACGGGAATGCTGGTGCATTCCGTGGAAGGCTGCGCGTATCAGATCAGGTACCTGTTGACGCACCAGGAATTTGCCACGCAGTTGGGGCGGAACGGACGCGAGCACGTGAAGGAGAATTTCCTGATGACGACGAATGCTCGCAGATGGCTGCTGCTGTTCCGCATTCTTTCAGGCTTGATCTGATGAGGGCCTCCTATTCGCGTTCTCGCGGTTTGGTCGCCGGCGTCGATTTGAACGGCGCATCGATCAAGCAGGACAAGGACGAAACCGCGGTGCTGTATGGCGGCAAGGTGATTCCGTTTGAAAACATCCTTGGAGGCGGGGTTGCCGCTCCGGACGGCGCGCATACCTTCCTCGCTACCATTCGCAAGTACGCGAATCAGGCTGCGGAGGAGCGTCAAGGCAGCTAGGGTAATGGCCCGCTTGGGGTGAGGCTGGTGGGAACAGTGGTAAGAACGACACTTGGGGTGCTTCACCGGCGCCTCGGGTGTCTTCTCTACTTACGGGGCTGTCTGCGAAACAGGAACCCTCGAGTCGATCAACCTCAGTTTAGGCTCGCGGTCGATGGCCGAGAAAATCTCTCCCAGGACATGCTCGTCGATGTCGCCGGCTTTATCCGCCAATACCGGATAGCGTAGCGTCACCTCTACGGCCGAGGAAGTGAAATAGGTTTGCACCCTGGGCTTCAACGCGGAAGTGAGAATCGAAGTGAGGCTCAGCTCCATTTGGCGCCTTTGCCTTTCCAGGGTGTCGGCATAGTCGGCATAAGCGTTGTCCATGGCCTTCTGCAGGCGGTCCCGAATCGCACGATAGTCGGTCTCGGTCGAGAACCTAAGCACGACTTGGTGCCAGATGAAGTTTGTGCCGGGGATCTGCTTGAAGAGGCCGCCGGTAGACTGGAATACGACTGAGTTGGAGAAGGCAACGACCCGACCCGTGGGTTCTGCGCCGGTGGTACCGCCCGCTAGTTCCATGAGGTGAAAGCGGAGCAGCCCGATGTCAACCACTTCTCCGCTGACGGTACCGACTTGTACGCGATCACCCACCCGAATGCCGAATTTACCAATCAGCAAGAAGTAGCCCACGATCGAGACGATGACGTTCTGCAATGCCACTGCAACGCCGGCCGTGATTAAGCCGGCAAAGGTAGCGACCGCACCCAGTTCGGTAACAAAAGCGAACAGGAGGACAATCGCCATGCAGCACCACAGAGAGATCTTCCGGATCAGCAAGAACTGGTAACGGCGTCGGATGTCGTGCACGTAGCGGAAGATTGCCCGTCTCCAGAGTTCTCCGACAAGAAACACGGCTCCGACAGCAATCGCCAATACGAAGAGTCTCGCCAGCAAGCTGCGCACTCGCTCTTTGAGTTCGGAGTTGATCTCATTCTGCCAATTGGCGAGGCTGCCTTTGTAGAGATTGAGCAGGATGTCCTGTTTTCCTAAGGAGGAGAGGTCTCCGGAGATCTGGCGGAACTGGGTCGTCAGTTCATCAAGTTGATGTTTTTCCTGGATTAGAGCGCTCTGGTCGCTCGTGTCTGCTTGCTTGGCAAGGGAGTCACCTTGCTGCAGCAACTGCTTAAGGCGCGAGACGAGGGGGCCGCGAACATGGGCGGCACCTTGCTGAAGTTGTTCGGTCGCTCGAAGTTCGCTCGCCAAGGTACTGCGTTTCCCGCTCAGTTTGAAGAGGTCAGCAGCCAGACCCCAAATGCCACTGGGCTCGGGCCTGGTGGCGGCTTGCCCGAGATTCGTTTTCTGCTGGGGCTCGGAGGTCGCGGTGCTCGAGGTTCCTCCAGCGCCCGTCATGGCGAAGGGCACAGCTTTGGCGAGTTCTTCGATTTGGGAGCGGAGGCCGGTGCGTGAGCCGAAGGCCGAAGCGCCACTGGCGAAATCCAGCATCCCATGCAGGGCTTGTTGTCTCGCCTGATACAGGCCCAGTTCGCTCTGTAGTTCTGAAATTTGCACTTGAAGGCCGTGCCGGACCGCGGGCGATACTGACTCTGATTTTTGTTTCAGGCCGTCAAGCTCGGACTGAGTTTGCTGAACCAGTTGATCAGCGGCAGCCGCCGTTTGCCGCAAATTGTCATAGGAGGAGGGGCCTGTTGAGGAGGGTTCCGAGGGTTCTTTCGTTTGCTTTGCGAGTTGCTGTTCCTGCGCACGTGCGAATTCAAAAGCCAATTTGACGACTTGGGTAGACATGCGCTGGTTATCAACCAGGAAGCCGAGGTCCACTGGTTCCGATACCAGATGTCCTTCCTGTTGAGTTTGGCGATACCATTCGATCGTCTGGCTCAAAAACTGGATAATCTGTGCCGGCTCTGGGGTTTGAGAGGAAGTCTCTTGGGAGACCATTCCACCTTGGAGTCCCGGGAGCATTGCAAAAACTAAGAGCAGGCCAATCGTTATCCATGAGTGCTTTTGAGAATTTCGAATCTGCGTGTCTTGGTACAAAGGATCCTTCGTCCAGGTCGAGAGAAAAGGGGGACCTGCCAGTTTCGCTTACGACAGCACAACAGCAAGAAGGCAGTCGAGCAGAAACGACTTCCACGCTAATCTTAACAGCCGCGGCCGCCAGTCTTGGCGTTGTCAAAGGGAAGCAGGCGAACAGGCCCGAACATTCCCCGGGGGCGTCCTAGGTTAGATCGGTTGTGTCGTGCTTACGCATTGCACGTCAGTCGCTGCTTTGGGTTTGGTTTTCTCCCTACAGGGAACACTGTAGAGCGAGCAAAGGTGGTTTCGTGATAGACGTTCTCGAAGGGCTCCGCCATCCTCTCCCTTTCATTTCTGTGCGCGCTTTCTTGCCGTTTCCCGACCGAAGCGGTACGCAGTTCTGGCGGGGGAACATCCGTAGATGCCGAGCAGGCCAGGTGATGCAAAGATGAAGAAGAATGCGACCAACGCGGCTGTGACGCTGTCGAAGTTGCCCGCTGATACTCCAAGCAATGGTTCCACCGCAACCTCGGTGACCCCTAGTTTGGCCGTGATCCTGGCCGGCTTGCAAACCATGAGGGACGGGGACTTCTCGGTGCGGCTGCCCGGCCATTGGACAGGCTTGGAAGGCAAGATCGCCGACACCTTCAACGAAATTGTTGCTGCGAACGAGCAGATGGCGCAGGAGCTGAAACGCGTCGGAAAAGCAGTCGGGAAAGAGGGTCGGACGCGGGAGCGCACGCGTTTTCACGAGTCCCGCGGGGCGTGGGGTCAGATTGAGGTGTCGGTAAACACGCTGGTCGAAGATCTGCTGCGTCCCACGGCCGAAGTGACGCGGGCCATTGCAGCGGTAGCTCAGGGAAACCTGACGCAGACAGTGCGGCTGGACGTCGATGGGCGGCCGCTGGAAGGGGAATTTCTGCGCTCGGCAAACATCGTCAATACGATGATCCAGCAACTCGGCGTCTTCACAGCCGAAGTGACGCGAGTCGCGCGCGAGGTCGGCACCTACGGCAAACTGGGCGGACAGGCGCAGGTTCCGGGAGTGGCGGGAACCTGGAAGGACCTGACCGACTCCGTCAACCTGATGGCCAACAATCTGACCGGGCAGGTGCGCAATATCGGGGAGGTGGCGACGGCGGTCGCGAGCGGAGACCTCTCCCGCAAGATCACGGTGGACGTGCGCGGGGAGATTCTGCAGCTCAAGGAAGCCATCAACACGATGGTGGACCAGTTGCGTTCTTTTGCTTCGGAAGTGACCCGAGTCGCACGCGAAGTCGGTACTGACGGAAAGCTCGGCGGACAGGCGGTTGTGCCCGGCGTCGCCGGGACCTGGAAAGATCTAACCGACTCGGTCAACGCGATGGCGGGGAACCTGACGGCACAAGTACGCAACATCGCAGAAGTCACTACGGCGGTAGCGCGGGGCGACCTTTCGCGCAAGATCACGGTCGATGTGAAGGGAGAAATCCTCGAGCTCAAGAACACCATTAACACCATGGTGGACCAGTTGAACGGGTTCGCGGGCGAAGTGACGCGCGTGGCGCGCGAAGTGGGCACCGAAGGAAAACTCGGTGGCCAGGCGCAGGTTCCGGGCGTGGCCGGCACGTGGAAGGACCTCACCGACAACGTGAACCTTATGGCCAGCAACTTAACCGGCCAGGTGCGCAATATCGCCGATGTTGCTACGGCGATTGCCAGCGGCGATCTGTCAAAGAAGATCACAGTCGATGTCCGCGGAGAAATCCTGCAACTAAAAGAAACCCTCAACACCATGGTGGATCAGTTGAACCGCTTCGCGGGCGAGGTGACCCGCGTGGCGCGCGAAGTCGGCACCGAAGGACGATTGGGCGGACAGGCGAACGTTCCGGGAGTGGCGGGCACGTGGAAAGACCTGACGGATTCGGTCAACTCGATGGCCGGCAATCTGACGGGGCAGGTGCGAAACATTGCTGAGGTGACCACGGCCGTGGCCCGCGGCGATCTCTCGCGCAAGATCACGGTCGACGTGAAAGGCGAAATTCTCGAACTGAAGAACACCATCAACACGATGGTGGACCAGCTGAACGGATTCGCGGGAGAAGTGACCCGGGTCGCTCGCGAAGTCGGCACCGAAGGGAAACTCGGCGGTCAGGCGCAGGTTCTGGGCGTTGCCGGAACGTGGAAGGACCTCACCGACAATGTCAATCTCATGGCCAGCAATTTGACGGGCCAGGTGCGCAACATCGCGGAAGTGGCGACGGCGGTGGCGCGCGGTGACTTGTCGCGCAAAATCACGGTCGACGTCAAGGGCGAGATTCTCGAGCTGAAGGACACCATCAATACGATGGTGGATCAGTTGCGCTCGTTCGCGTCGGAAGTGACCCGTGTGGCCCGGGAGGTCGGGACCGATGGCAGGCTGGGCGGGCAAGCGCAGGTTCCGGGCGTGGCTGGAACGTGGAAAGACCTGACGGATTCAGTCAACTCAATGGCCAGCAACCTGACCGCGCAGGTGCGCAACATCGCCGAGGTGACCACTGCGGTGGCGCGCGGTGACTTGTCGCGCAAGATCACGGTTGATGTCAAGGGCGAAATTCTGGAACTCAAGAACACCATCAACACGATGGTGGACCAGTTAAACGCATTCGCGGGCGAGGTCACGCGCGTGGCGCGCGAAGTGGGAACGGAAGGGAAGCTCGGCGGCCAGGCCGAAGTCCCGGGCGTGGCGGGAACGTGGAAGGACCTGACGGACTCCGTGAACTTCATGGCGGGCAACCTGACGGCGCAGGTGCGCAATATAGCAGAAGTGACGACGGCGGTGGCGCGGGGCGACTTGTCGCGCAAGATCACGGTCGACGTGAAGGGCGAAATCCTGGAACTGAAGAACACCATCAACACGATGCTGGACCAACTCAACGCCTTTGCGGGCGAGGTCACGCGCGTGGCGCGCGAGGTGGGAACGGAAGGGAAGCTCGGGGGCCAGGCCGAAGTTCCGGGGGTTGCCGGGACATGGAAAGACCTGACGGACAACGTCAATTTCATGGCCAGTAACCTGACGGGACAAGTCCGCAATATCGCGGAAGTGGCGACCGCGATCGCTACGGGGGACCTTTCCAAGAAGATTACGGTCGACGTTCGCGGAGAGATCCTGCAGCTGAAAGAAACGCTCAACACCATGGTGGAACAGCTGCGCTCGTTCGCGGCGGAAGTCACGCGCGTGGCTCGCGAGGTGGGTACCGAGGGCCGGCTGGGCGGGCAGGCGAACGTCCCGGGTGTGGCTGGAACCTGGAAGGATTTGACCGACTCCGTGAACGCGATGGCTCGCAACCTGACAGCACAAGTGCGCAACATCGCAGAAGTGACGACAGCGGTGGCGCGCGGCGACTTGTCGCGCAAGATCACGGTCGACGTGAAGGGAGAGATTCTCGAACTGAAAGACACCATCAACACGATGGTCGACCAGCTCAACGCATTCGCCGCCGAGGTAACACGCGTGGCGCGCGAGGTGGGAACGGAAGGGAAGTTGGGTGGGCAGGCGCAGGTGCCGGGAGTCGCCGGAACCTGGAAAGACCTGACTGACAACGTGAACGTGATGGCTGCAAACCTGACCGAACAGGTCCGCGGTATTGTGAAGGTCGTTACCGCGGTTGCGAACGGCGAGCTGACACAGAAGCTGAGAGTCAACGCCAAGGGCGAGGTTGCGGCTCTGGCCGAGACCATCAACAATATGACCGGCACGCTGGCCACCTTTGCGGACCAAGTAACAACAGTGGCACGCGAAGTCGGCGTGGAAGGACGCCTCGGCGGCCAGGCGAACGTCCCGGGTGCCGCAGGAACGTGGAAGGATCTGACGGGCAATGTGAACCTTCTTGCCGACAATCTGACCAACCAGGTGCGCGCCATTGCCGAAGTGGCGACCGCTGTTACGAAGGGCGACCTGACGCGCTCCATTCAGGTTGAGGCGCGGGGTGAAGTGGCGGAACTGAAAGACAACATCAACACCATGATCGACAACCTGCGGCTGACGACCGATCGCAACACGGAGCAGGACTGGTTAAAGACGAACCTGGCCCGCTTCACCAGCATGTTGCAGGGCCAGCGCGACTTGGGAACGGTGGGCAGGAAGCTTCTCTCAGAACTGGTGCCGTTGGTGAATGCCCAGCAAGGCATGATCTACCAGATGGAAGGCGAGGAAAGCATGAGCCTGCTCGCCGCGTTTGCGGGAGACGGAGAGAACGGGCACCTCCGACGTTTGAGAATCGGGGAGGGCTTGGTCGGTCAATGCGCGGTCGAAAAGCGGCGCATTGTGATCTCGGACCTGCCATCGCAGGCCGCTCCCATCCGCTCTGGTTTGTTCACAGCGGTCCCCCGCAACGTAGTAGTTCTACCGGTGCTGTTCGAGAACCACGTGAAGGCGGTCATTGAGCTGGCGTCTTTGAGCTTCTTCACCGCTTCGCACCTGGCCTTCCTTGAGCAGCTGACGTCCAGCATCGGCATTGTGCTCAACAGCATTGAGGCCACAATGCAAACAGAGGGGCTGCTCAAGCAGTCGCAACAGCTGGCAGCGGAGCTGCAAACGCAACAGAAGGAGCTACAACAGACCAACGAACAGTTGGCCTTGAAGGCGCAGCAGCTTGCTGAACAGAATGTCGAGGTAGAACGCAAGAACCGCGAGATCGAGCAAGCCCGGCGAGCTCTAGAAGAGAAGGCCAAGGAACTGGCCCTCACATCCAAGTACAAGTCGGAGTTTCTGGCGAATAAGTCGCACGAGCTGCGCACGCCGCTGAACAGCATTCTCGTGCTGGGGCAGCAGCTGTCCGACAATCCCGATGGCAATCTCACGCCGAAGCAGGTGGAGTTCGCCCGCACCATTCATGGCGCAGGAACAGACTTGCTGAACCTGATCAGTGACATTCTTGATTTGTCGAAGATCGAATCGGGCACCGTGTCGGTAGAGGCGGACGAGGTGTTCTTCGCGAGCTTGATTGACACGGTGGCTCGCCCCTTCCGCCACGAAGCAGAGAACCGGCACCTGATCTTCGAGGTCAACAGCGATCCTCGACTTGGGCGCAGCCTGGTGACCGACTCGAAGCGTTTGCAGCAGGTCCTGAAGAACCTCCTGTCCAATGCATTCAAGTTCACAGAACAGGGCAGCGTTCGCCTTTCGGTGGCGCTGGCGAACGAGGGATGGGGCGAAGATCACCCGGTTTTGTCGAAAAGCTCATCGGTCGTGGCATTTGAGGTGGCCGACAGCGGAATCGGAATTCCTTCAGATAAACAGCGCATCATTTTCGAGGCCTTCCAGCAGGCCGATGCCGGGACGAGCCGCAAGTACGGCGGCACAGGCCTTGGGTTGGCGATCAGCCGCGAACTCGCCAGCCTCCTCGGGGGCGAAATTCAACTTCGCAGCGCTGCGGGCAAGGGCAGCACTTTCACTTTGTACCTGCCCCAGACCTATGCGGGGCCGGCGTCCGGCTCCCTAGCCAAGGCGTCGGCGCCGAGTATTTCGACCTTTCAGCTCTCTGCGGTCAAGGTGAACGATCAGGAGAACGAGGCGGTGCCTGACGATCGCGCGAGCCTACGACCAGAAGACTCGGTATTACTGATCGTCGAGGACGATCCACACTATGCGCGGGTGCTCGGTGATCTGGCCCGCGACAGCGGCTTCAAGGTCCTGGTGGCCAGCCACGGGATGGAGGCGCTAGCCCTGGCGCGCGAGTATCATCCGATCGCGGTGTCGTTGGATGTGTTCTTGCCGGACATGTTGGGCTGGACTGTGCTCAACCATCTGAAGCAGGACCCGACGACGCGGCACATTCCAGTGCAGATGCTGACGCTCGACGAAGACCGGCAACAAGGGCTCGCGCGAGGGGCATTTTCCTTCATCACCAAACCCACGACCCCGGAAGGATTGTCGGCGGCGATGGGGAAGATCAAGGCCTACTCAGGTCCCCGGCGCAGGCGGTTGCTCGTCGTAGAAGACAACGATGCAGAGCGGTTAACCATCAATGCGTTGCTGGGTCACGATGACATCGACATTGTCACAACAGCAACGGGAAGTGAAGCATTGGCCGCGTTGCAGAACACGAGCTTCGACTGCATGGTGCTCGACTTGCGATTGCCCGATATGTCGGGCTTCGAAGTTCTTGCTCATGTACGAGACACGCCATCGCTCAGCGAACTGCCGGTGGTGGTCTTCACGGGGAAGGAACTGTCGCCCGAAGAAGACGCGCAGTTGCACACCCTTGCCCGGAGTGTCGTCGTGAAAGGGGTTGAATCGCCGGAGCGGTTGCTGGATGAGACCGCGCTGTTCCTCCACCGCGTCATCGACAATCTGCCAGTGGAAAAACAGAAGATGCTTGACCGGCTCCATCGCTCCGACGAGGCCCTGGTGGGAAGGAAGGTGCTGGTCGTTGACGACGATGTCCGGAACATTTTCGCGCTCAGCAGCGTGTTGGAGCGGCGCGGAATGACGGTGCTGACTGCCGGAACGGGACGGGAAGCGATCTCGACGCTGGAATCGACACCAGATATCGCCATCGTCCTGATGGACATCATGATGCCCGAAATAGATGGGTACGAAACGATGGAAGTCATCCGGGAGAACCCCTCATTCCGGCGCCTGCCGATTGTTGCCCTGACGGCAAAAGCAATGAAAGGGGACCGTGAGCGCTGCCTGGAGGCGGGGGCATCCGAATATCTCGCCAAGCCTGTCAATACGGAACAATTGCTGTCCGCTCTTCGAATGTGGTTGCACAGATAGCTTTGGAAAGGCGATCGATGGACACTGCGGCGAACATGAAGGAGCGGGTGAACATCCTGATGGTCGATGATCAGCCCGCCAAACTCCTAAGCTACGAAGCGATCCTAGGAGAACTGGGCGAGAACTTGATCAAGGTGAGTTCGGCGAGAGAAGCGCTCGATTGCCTGTTGAAGACTGACGTTGCGGTTGTGCTGATGGACGTGAGCATGCCCGAGATGGACGGCTTCGAGCTAGCCGAGATGATTCGCGACCACCCGCGCTTCCACCGCACTGCAATCATCTTTATTTCCGCAGTGCATCTGACGGATCTGGACCGGCTGAAAGGATACGAACGGGGCGCCGTTGATTACATATCGGTGCCGGTGGTGCCG
>Ga0182041_10000173_pt1 | contig 28714 bp, 27 predicted proteins | sample flu12Cox44000178_FD_125967 | JGI IMG/M metagenome (GOLD analysis project Ga0182041, IMG submission 125967) | Lab enrichment of tropical soil microbial communities from Luquillo Experimental Forest, Puerto Rico - flux8day.12C.oxic.44.000.178 | ecosystem: Environmental > Terrestrial > Soil >...
CCGCCGCACGCGTGCAAAGATTGATAGCGTTTTCAGCAAGCGGGCTCGCGCTTCTCGTCATAACGGCGACATCTTCATTCGCCCTTGACATTCAGCCCGGCAATTGCGCACCTGCGGCGGCGTATTCGGAAAAAAACCGGGGGTTCTCGGTCTTTGTAATGCAGGGTGGCAAAATCGTTTTCGAGCGCTATGCCAATGGTGGCGGAGTGGAAATGCGGTGCAAAATTTTTAGCGGCACAAAAAGCTTTTGGGGAATCGCTGCGCTCTGCGCCGTTCGCGACGGCTTGATCAAGCTAGACGATGGCGTGGCCGACACCATCACCGAATGGAAGAATGACCCCGGCAGATCGCAGATCACGATTCGTCAGTTGTTGAATCAAACGGACGGAATTGAGCCGTTGCCGCATCTGCACAGCGACTCGATCCGCGATCGCAACGCTGTCGCGGTTCAATTGCCGATCGTCGCCGCGCCCGGTTCGGCATTCGCCTACGGCCCGAGTCATCTCCAAATTTTCAACGAGGTCTTGCGGCGAAAATTACACGGAAGATCGACAATCTCCTACATTCAGGAAAATGTTCTCTCGCCGCTTGGTCTAACAAGTCTCGAATTTAAAAAGGATGGACGCGGCAATCCATTGTCGGCGAGCGGATTCGAATTGACCGCGCGCGAATGGGCGCACTTCGGCGAGCTCGTGCTCGGACACGGCAGCTACAACGGAAAACAAATAGTTCCCACGAACCTGTTGAATCAGGCGTTCACCGGCTCAGGCGCGAATCCATCATACGGATTGACGCTGTGGCTGAACCGGCAAGCGCCCAACGGGCAGGAGATCGATTACGAAAAGGAGCTGGACTTCAAATGGCAACGCGCCAATTGGTTCGGCATCTGTTTCTGCAGGGCTGCGCCGTCCGACATGGTTGTCGCGCTCGGCTCGGATTATCAGCGGTTGTTCATCATTCCCTCGCTGAACGCGCTGATTGTTCGCCAGGGAATGAGCGCAAAGTTTTCTGACTCCTATTTTCTGCGCCTCGCGCTTGGCCGATAGCGGGTTTGACTTAACCGCGGCTTTCTTGAACGATTCCAGCTTAACCCATCGTCGATCTTATGAATAAATTTGCCATCGGTTGCGGCGGATTGCTTGTCATCGTCATCTTTATCGCTTTCGTCATCGGGCTCTTTTTCTGGGGAACGTACAATCGTCTGGTCGGTTTGCAGCAAGCCGTTGATACGCAATGGGCCCAAGTGCAAACCGTTTATCAACGGCGAGCCGATTTGATTCCCAACCTCGTGAACACCGTCTCCGGCGCGGCCAACTTCGAAAAATCGACGCTGACCGAGGTCACTAACGCCCGCGCCAGTGTTGGACGGGTTCAGCTTGATCCAAACAAAGCGCCGACCGACGCCAAGCAACTGCAGGAATTTCAAGCTGCGCAAGGGCAATTGAGCAACGCTTTGTCGCGGTTGCTTGTCGTAGCGGAAAATTATCCGCAATTGCGCGCGACCCAGAACTTTCAAGGTTTACAGGCGCAATTGGAAGGGACGGAGAACCGAATCTCGGTCGAGCGAAACAAATTCAATACCGTAGTGCAGGATTACAACGTCGCGGTTAAACGTTTCCCAACCAACACGATCGCCGGAATGTTTGGATTTTCGCCAAGGCCCTTTTTCGAAGCGCAGCAAGGCGCGGAAAAAGCGCCGACGGTGAATTTTAATTTCGCTTCGCCAGCTGCCTCACCCGCTGCAACAGCGGCTGCCACACCATAAAGTTGTCGATCTTCGTTTAGCGTGAAACAGATCGCGCTCTGCATCGCCGCTTTTGTCGCGGTTCAGTCACAAGCCGCGGAAGTGATTCCACCGAAACCGGCGGCTTACTTCAACGATTATGCCAACGTTGTTTCGAAAGAAACCTCGTCACGCTTCAATCAACAGCTCGCTCAATTCGAGCGCGAGACTTCCAACCAGATCGTCGTCGCAGTGTTTCCAAAGATGCAGAGCGACGATGACATTGCGGCCTACGCACAACGAGTTGCTGATAGCTGGGGGATCGGCACGAAAACTCAACGAAATGGTGTCTTACTTCTTGTGTTTGTCGCCGATCGAAAGTTGTCAATCCAAGTTGGTTATGGATTGGAAGGCGCTCTCCCAGATGTCTTCGCTTACGACATTCGCGCCAATCAAATTACGCCTCGCTTTCGTAATGGAGACTACGAAGGCGGACTCGCAGCCGGGATCGATGGAATCGAGAAAGCGATCCGAGGCGAGTACAAGGGTTCGGGAAGGACAATCACCGAGCAAAGAAGAAACCGGGGCGCTCCGAGTTTCTTCTGGTTCATCATCTTCTTCATCATTTTAAGTCTTATCTCCCGGATGATGCGCCGACTAGGTGGCTACAGTTATTCCTCGCACCGAAGCGGCCCTGTTTTTATTCCAATGGGTTTCGGAGGAGGCGGCGGTTGGTCTTCGGGTGGCGGCGGCGGCTTCAGTGGATTTACCGGAGGCGGCGGAAGCTTCGGCGGTGGTGGTTCGAGCGGGAGTTGGTAAGATGCGAACCAAGGAATTCTTAAGCAAACTTGAGCACGATGAAATCGTACGAGCGATTCGCGAAGCCGAATCGAAAACGTCCGGCGAGATCCGCGTTTTTATCCAGCGCGGAAAGTTGGAAGGCGATCCGCTAATCGCCGCCCAGAAAAAATTTCACAAGCTCGGGATGCACAAGGTGCCGGAACGCAATGCGATCCTTATCTTTGTCGCGCCGCGGGCGCACAAATTCGCCGTCGTTGGAGATAAAGCGATTCACGATAAGTGCGGCGAATCGTTCTGGCAGCGGTTGGCCGACTCGATGCGGGAACATTTTCGGAACGAAAGGTTCAGCCCTGCCCTGGTGGAAGCAATTGAGGAGGCGGGCAAGGCCCTCGCTTCGCATTTTCCCGGGAAATCAACCCCTAACCAGCTGCCCGATGAGGTTGTCGAGGGGTGAAATCGCCCCTTGCAAAAAGCCTCAAATTGTCTTTATTCCACGCTCCGCAGCGAGTTTTTTTAAATTACGCCGTTGGTCCCTGGGTCTCTGTCACTGGACATGAAACCGCACTCGCCAGGGGAAACCCGGCGCTGAGAAAGGAAGAAGTCAGAATTAAAAAGGAGGAAATGTCGTCACGCATTTCTTAATTCATAATTCCTACTTCTTAATTGCCACCATGCCAGTTCGTTACGGTCGTTTTGAAATGCCAAAAACTCTCGCCAAAGACGAGAACACAGCCACCGCCACTTACGCCAAGTTTACCGCCGAGCCCTTTGAGGCCGGTTACGGTCACACCGTTGGAAATTCACTCCGCCGAGTTCTGCTTTCGTCGCTCGAAGGCGCTGCCATTACCGCGGTAAAAATCACTGGGGCGCAACACGAGTTCGCCACGTTACCCGGAGTGGTTGAGGACGTGACCGACATCGTGCTCAACCTCAAGAAAATAAAATTCAAAGCCGACGACCATGAGCCGAAGAAACTTTCGCTCAGCGTGAACAAGGAAGGCGAGGTCACCGCCGGGGACATTCAGGAAGTCGCGGGCTACGAAGTGCTCAATCCAAAACAGGTCATTTGCACACTCGACAAGAAACACAAATTCGACGCCGAGCTCGAACTCCGCGTTGGCCGCGGCTTCGCTACCGGCGAAGAAAACAAGCGCGCAGATCAACCGATCGGCCTTATTCCGATCGATTCAATTTTCTCACCTGTCACCCGTGTGAAATACGCGGTCGAGAACACTCGCGTCGGCCAACGCACCGATTACGACAAGCTTATCCTCGAAATCTGGACCGACGGCCGATTGACTCCGGACGACGCGCTTCTCCAGGCCTCCGCGATTCTCCGTCATCACCTCGACGTTTTCGTGAACTTCAACGAGGAAGTGATCGAGTTCGACGAGACGCCGGCCGGCGTGAGCGAGGAAAACATGAAGCTGAAGAAGCTGCTTAACATGAGCGTGAACGAAATCGAACTCAGCGTCCGGGCGGCGAACTGCTTGAACAACGCGAACATCACAACCGTTGGTCAGCTCGCACAAAAGACTGAGAGCGAGATGCTCAAGTATCGCAACTTCGGAAAGAAATCGCTAAATGAGATCAAGGACAAACTCCAGCAGCTCGGTTTGAGTTTGGGGATGAAATTTGAGCCCGGTTTGGTGGAACCGGTCACCGGTTCCGTTGACGGCGCTTCCGGAAACGGCACCAGCACTGGTGCGACCGAGCGCAAGTAATCAACGCAAAGCAAACCGATGAGACATCAAAAGACAACGGTGCGGCTCGGCCGCAAAGCTGAGCATCGCAAGGCGTTGCTCGCGAACCAGGTCTGCAATCTAATCGAGCATCGCCGGATCAAGACGACGCTCGCCAAAGCAAAAGCAGTCCGGCCCCTCGCTGAAAAAATGGTGACGCTTGGCAAAAGAGGTTCAATTCACGCGCGGCGGACCGCCTTTGCGACGTTGCGGCAGAAAGATGCGGTCAAGAAATTGTTCGATGAAATCGCGCCCGCTTCGACCGAGCGCAACGGCGGTTATACCCGCATTGTTCGGCTCGGCCAGCGCAACAGCGATTCCGCTTCGATGGCGTTCATCGAATGGGTAGACGCTGCGATAGTGGTCGAAGAAAAGCCGGCCGATGAAAAGAAGGCGAAAAAGAAGGAGCCGAAAGCCGAGCCCAAACAAAAAGAAACAAAGCGCGAAGAGCCTAAGGCGAAAGCCGAAGAGAAGCCCGCTGAAGAACCAAAGAAGAAGCGGCGCTGGTTCAGCCGTAAACCGAGCGACGAGAAGTAATTCGCGCGATTATAATTCGACCAATCGCCACTCTATTGTTTCGTTCGCGATCTCAAGCCAAGCGACGCTCGCGGGCGAGCCGCGGCTCGGTCGCGTGACGCAGCCGGGATTTAAAAAGAGAACGCCGCGACGTTTTTCATTCCGCGGCACATGAGTATGACCATGCAAGACAATGTCGACATCAAGCGGGGCAGAATCCGGCGGAAAGTGTTGCAGCCGAAATTTCAAACCCTCACGGGTAAGATCGATAACCAGCGGCCAATCCGAGTTCCAATCGCAGTTACCGCGCACAACAGTGAGCGACGGACCGATCGCCTCGAGATCATCAGCGATCGTTGGCTCGCAAACGTCGCCCAAGTGCCAGATCTCGTCTGCGTCGCTCGCAAGATCGACAATCGTCTGCGGCAACTTGTTATGCGTGTCTGCCAGAACAAACACTCTCATTTGATTAGGCCGATTGCTTCCAACACTCTGCTCCTTAGCCTCTGATTGTGTCATTTAATAATTTCGGCCTTTCTTCGGAAGTTGTGCGCGGGACCCAGGCAATGGGTTTTACCGAACCGACGCCGATCCAGCTCCGCGCGTTTCCTATAATTCTCGCTGGGAAAGATTTAATCGGCACCGCGCAGACCGGCACCGGAAAGACCGCTGCTTTCGCGCTTCCGATTCTTACGCTGCTGGCAAAGCACGGAAAGTTTCGCTGTCTCGTGCTCGAACCGACCCGCGAGCTCGGCGCACAAGTTGAGACTGCGTTTCGAGATTACGGCCGGTTCACCGATTTGCGAGAGACCGTGCTACACGGCGGTGTTGGTTACGGTAAACAAAAGGAAGACTTAAAGCGCGGTGTCGATGTTGTCGTCGCGACGCCCGGGCGCCTGCTCGATCATCTCGAACAAGGCACGCTCCATTTCCGCGACGTGAACATTCTCGTGCTCGATGAGGTCGATCGCATGCTCGACATGGGGTTTTTGCCGGATGTGCGCCGGATCGTTGAACAAATTTCAACGACTCGGCAAACCTTGCTCTTCTCCGCAACCTTGCCGCCGGAGATCGAGCGACTCGCCAAGTGGGTGTTGCGAGAACCCGAGTTAGTAGAAATCGGCGCGCGACGCTCGCCGGCAGAAACAGTAACCCACGCGGTTTATCCGGTCGCAGCCGAACAAAAGTTTGATCTGCTTATCGCGCTACTGGAGCGAACCAACTTCGATAGCGTCCTCATTTTTTGTCGGACGAAACAAAACGCCGATCGCGTGGCGCACTTTCTGAAACATGCGAAACACTCGGTCGCAGTCCTGCACTCGAATCGGACGCAGCGTGAACGGATTGAAGCGCTCGAAGGATTCAAGAGCGGCAAATACGAGGTCATGGTTGCGACCGACATCGCATCGCGCGGACTGGACATTGCCGGCGTTAGTCACGTCATCAACTACGACGTGCCCGAACATCCGGAAGATTATGTCCATCGCATCGGCCGCACTGGACGCGCGCAAAACGTCGGCGACGCGTTCACCCTGATGAACGGCGAAGAAGTTCCCGCACTTCAGGCAATCGAACATTTCATCGGACAAAAAATTCCGCGACTGAAACTCGACGATTTTCCATATCTCTACACAATCCTGTTCGAGCCCGAGTCAGCCGTCCGGGGAAGACGCGCGATCGGCGGTGGACGATCCCATCGTGGTTTTTCCTACGGACGACGGCGTCGTTGACTATCTGGCCGCTCTCAGGCGCGAGTCTGTTGACGAGTCGCTCGAACTCGGGATCCCCACGCAAACTGTCAAAGTAGGGATGCACGCGTTTGAGTTTCATCATGCCTTCAAACGTGAACGGGTGCCTCCCGGTTGTTTGTTTGCGCGAACGCCGCGGCGGCAGACAAAAAAAGATAATGGGAAATCGCAGTTTCATGACTCGCTCGATTAAACGTTCGAGTTAGAGTGCACGCATGGCTCAAGTCACAATCGAGACAATCAAGAACGGTCCCTACATCGTGAAGGGCGAGGTGGAACTGATCGACAGCAACGGAAATAAATTTCCCGTCGAACCAAGGATGGCGCTCTGTCGCTGTGGCGCATCGACCGAGAAGCCGTTTTGTGACGGCACCCATTCCAAAATCGGTTTCAAAGCCGCGGAGAAGGCGGTTCCGCAATCCAAGGAATAATGCGCCTGGTAACGACCTGCGCTTTTATTCTGATTGCTTCGACCGCGATGGTTTTCGGCCAGCCGTTGCCGAAAACAATGAAGGCGATCGTCGCGCACGAGTACGGCGGACCAGAAGTTTTAAAATACGAAGACGCGCCGGTCCCGGAGCCGAAGGAAAACGAGATCCTCGTTCGTGTGATTGCGAGCGGCGTGAACCCGGCCGATCCCCTGATCCTCAACGGCAAATTCGCCAAGGAGTTCGGAACGCACCTTCCGCTCATTCTCGGTTACGACATGGCGGGCATTGTCGTGAAAACCGGCGACAAAGTGACCAAACTCAAAGTGGGCGATTCGGTTTACGCTTATCTACTTTGGGGTGGCGGCTGGGCCGAATATTGCATCTCCAACGAAGGCGAATCGGCAATCAAACCGAAATCGCTCAGTCTTACTGAAGCCGCGGCCGTTCCGCTGGCCGCGCTAACGGCGTGGCAGGCGTTGATCGACGTCGGAAAAATCCAAAGCGGCCAAACCGTTCTCATCCACGGCGGTTCCGGCGGCGTCGGGAGTTTTGCGATTCAAATCGCCAAAGCGCGTGGTGCCCGGGTGATCGCGACGGCTTCAACAGCGAATCAAGATCTATTACAACAACTCGGGGCCGACGTGGCGATCGATTACACAAAACAAAAATTCGAAGATGTCGCGCACGATGTCGATCTTGTGCTCGATCCGGTCGGGCGCGACACGCTCGCGCGGTCCTACAGCGTTGTGAAACGGGGGGGGACCGTGATAACGATCGTCTCGCGTTGCGACGAATCGGAGCTGAAGAAGCACGGCATCCGTGGCGCGTCGCTCTCGTCGCATCCCGACGCAGCCGAACTGACCGAGATCACGAAGTTGATCGACGCAGGAAGAATTAAACCGATCGTCTCACAGGTTCTGCCGCTAACGGACGCAGCCAAAGCCGATGCGCAGGCGGAAACGCACCACACGCGTGGGAAGATGGTATTAAAGATTGCTGACGACCCAAAAAGTTAAACGATGAAAACTCTACTTTGTTTTGCACTTTTTCTGACTGCTCTCACCGCGCGCGCGGAGAAGATTTCACTCGTCGGCGCGACAGTGATCAATCCGGCCGACGGCAAAGTGTTGCCGAACGCGACGATCGTAATGAACGGCGGCAAGATCGAGCGTGTTTCGATGGGCAAACAGGATGCGGCGACCCTCGGGAAGCAGATCGATTACATCGGGAAATTCATTTTGCCGGGTTACATCGACACGCACGTGCATTTCTTTCAATCGGCCGACCTTTTCACGCGACCGGACGCGCTGATTTCAACAGGATGCGTCCCTACAAGGACGAAGTTGCTTGGATTAAATCGCATCTCGACGATGTGTTCGCGCGCTACATTCGTTGCGGCATTACTAGCGTGGTCGATGTCGGCGGCCCGATGTGGAATTTCGAGGTCCGCAAAAAAGCGAACGAAACCGCGAAAGCGCCGCGCGTCGCTGTCGCCGGTCCCCTAATCTCCAGCGTTTCACGCGAGAAACTCGATCTTGGTGATCCGCCGATCGTGAAGATCGACGCTCCAGACCAGGCGCGAGAGTTCGTGCGCAAATTGGCGAACCAGAAAGCCGACTTGGTGAAGATTTGGTACATCGTCGACAAAGATCATCCAGTCGATTCGTTTCGACCGATTGCGCGCGCGACGATTGAAGAAAGCCACGCGCACCAGATCCGAGTTGCGGTTCACGCGACGGAATTGGAAACAGCGCGCGCGGCGGTGGAAGAAGGCGCTGATATTCTCGTTCACAGCGTTATCGATAAACCGGTGGACGATGCGTTCGTGAAGCTATTGAAAGATCGACATACGATTTTGTGTCCGACATTGGTGGTGTTTGAGCGCTACGGCCGCACGTTTTCGCATCAGCTGAACCTCACAAAGGAAGAACAGGCGTGGGGCAATCCGGAAGTGATCGCTTCCCTGGATGTAACTAAGATTCCGCAGGAACAATTGCCGGACCGGGTGAAAAGCGCGCTGGCTTACCCGGCTGCTGCCCTCGATCGAATCAAGAAAACTTACGAAATCGCGCTGCCAAATTTGAAAAAATTGGAAGACGGCGGCGTGACGATTGCCGCCGGGACCGACGCGGGAAATATTGGCACTATTCACGGACCAGCGTTGTTCCGCGAATTTCAGTTGATGAAGGAAGCGGGATTCGCCAACATGCAGATTTTGCAATGTGCGACGGCGAATGCCGCGAAACTTTTTGGCGGCGATACCGGCCGGCACATCGGCAAGATCGAAAGCGGCTGTTTCGCCGATCTCGTCGTCTTGAAATCGAACCCGGCTGACGACATCGCGAACGCATCGGACATCGATACTGTGATCAAGAACGGCGTTGTTTGTCCGGCTGATTCGATTTTGCGCTGAATCCCCGACTAGGGAGCTACGCCAACTTCGGAAAGAACCAATCCAGTGAAGCGTACCGTAATCACGTCATTTCTCGCCGGGATCGGATTGCCGATCTTCGCCACCGACCCAGTGGCATCACCTTCCCGCCTTGATTCACTAATAGCATCAGCGAGATAGGAATCGGGAAACTTTTCGCGGACGTGCGAAACAGGCGAAGAACCCGATGTATCAACGGAAACTGAGACTTCACGCGTGAAGTTCTCGCGAATTGGTTTATCCTGCGCGCTGCGCAGATGCCGCGGAATAACGATTTACACAAGATCCTGCTGATCGGCTCGGGCCCAATCATCATCGGGCAGGGCTGCGAATTTGATTATTCCGGCGTGCAAGCGTGCAAAGCGTTGTCCGAGGAGGGCTACCAAGTCGTGTTGGTGAATTCGAATCCGGCGACAATCATGACCGACCCGGAGTTCGCGGATCGCACCTACATCGAGCCAATCACCGCCGAAGTCATCGAATCGATTATCGAGCGCGAAAGACCCGACGCAATTTTGCCCACCATGGGCGGACAAACCGCGCTGAACGCAGCGATGGAGCTTTATCGCAACGGCGCGCTCGCGCGGCACAAAGTGAAATTGATCGGCGCCCACGCTAAAGCAATCGCGAAAGGGGAAGATCGACAGCTGTTTAAGGAGGCGATGTTGCGGATCGGTCTCGAGGTTCCCCGCTCCGGCGTGGCGCGTACCTCTGCGGACGCCAGCCGCATCGCGAAAGAGATTGGAACTTTCCCGTTGATCATTCGACCAGCGTTCACACTCGGCGGAACTGGTGGAGGCATCGCCTACAACCCAGATGATCTGAATGAAATCTCCGGCCGCGGGCTTGCCATGTCCCCGGTGAGCGAGGTCTTAATCGAAGAATCGCTCGTTGGCTGGAAAGAATTCGAGATGGAAGTGATGCGCGATCGGATGGACAACTGCGTTGTCATTTGCTCGATCGAGAACTTTGATCCGATGGGTGTGCACACGGGCGATTCGATCACGGTCGCGCCAGTGCAAACGCTGACCGACAAAGAATACCAAATGATGCGCGACGCCGCGTTCGCCGTCATTCGCGAGATCGGCGTCGAGACCGGCGGATCGAACATTCAATTCGCGGTCCATCCCGACAGCGGCCGAATGGTCGTAATCGAAATGAATCCACGCGTGTCGCGTTCGAGCGCCCTCGCAAGCAAGGCAACGGGATTTCCCATTGCCAAGATCGCGGCCAAACTCGCGGTCGGTTACACACTCGATGAAATTAAAAATGACATCACGCGCGAAACGCCGGCGTGCTTCGAGCCGACGATTGATTATTGCGTGGTCAAAGTGCCGCGGTTCACGTTCGAAAAATTTCCGCAGGCCGATCCGACTCTCACGACACAGATGAAAAGCGTCGGCGAGGCGATGGCGATCGGCCGCACATTTAAGGAATCGCTGCAAAAAGCCTTGCGCTCTCTCGAAATCAAACGATTCGGATTGATTGGCGATGGCGCAGACAAAGATGTCGATCTTGAAACGCTGCGCTTGAAGCTCACGATGCCGAATGCGGAGCGAATTTTCTATATCGGCCAAGCATTCGCGAAAGGCGCGTCGATCGACGAAGTGTTCGACCTCACAAAGATCGACAAATGGTTTTTGCGGAACGTCGCTGAGATCGTCTCGGAGTCGCAATGTCTGAAAACCAAAACGCTATTGCGGAGCAAGAAGCTCGGCTTCTCGGATAGACAACTGGCGCTGGCGAATGGTTGGAGCGAAGAAAAGATTCGGACAAAACGGATCGAAGATAAAGTGACGCCGACTTATCGTTTGGTCGACACCTGCGCCGCGGAGTTCGAGGCGTACACACCGTACTACTATTCAACTTACGGCGACGAGAACGAGCGGCGCGAAAGCGGGAAACGCAAAGCGATGATTCTCGGGGGCGGACCGAACCGGATCGGTCAAGGAATCGAGTTCGATTACTGCTGCGTGCACGCGGCGTTCGCGCTGCGCGAGCTCGATTTCGAAACGATCATGGTGAATTCGAACCCGGAGACGGTTTCGACCGATTACGACACCAGCGACAAACTCTATTTCGAGCCGCTCACGCTTGAGGACGTTCTTAATATATATGAGCAGGAGAAGCCGGACGGCGTAGTCGTGCAGTTCGGCGGCCAAACGCCGCTCAATCTGGCGAACGGATTGAAAGCGGCGGGCGTTCCGATCTTTGGAACACAGCCCGAGAGCATCGAAACTGCGGAAGACCGAAAGTTGTTCGCCGCGATGCTGGACAAACTCGCACTGCGCCAAACACCGAGCGGTTCGGCGACTAGCACCGACGAGGCGGTCGCGATCGCGAAAAAAGTTGGGTATCCGGTACTGGTTAGGCCGAGCTTCGTTCTGGGCGGGCGCGCGATGGAGCTTGTCTACAACGAACCGGACCTGCGCCGTTACATGGCAAGCGCCATCGAAGTGACGCCGGACCGCCCCGTCCTGGTCGACCGTTTTCTAGAAGATGCGATTGAAGTGGATGTCGATTGCATTTCGGAAGGCGAAACGACCGTGATCGGTGCGATCATGGAGCACATCGAGGAAGCCGGGATTCACAGCGGCGACAGCGCCTGCGTGATCCCGACGTTTTCGTTGTCACAACACGTGCTCGATGAGATTTCATTAGCGACGAAAGCGATGGCGCGCGAACTAAACGTGCGCGGTCTAATGAACGTGCAATTCGCAGTGAAAGACGACGATGTTTACGTGCTCGAAGTAAATCCGCGCGCGTCACGGACGGTGCCGTTTGTGAGCAAGGCGATCGGCGTTCCGTTGGCGAAACTGGCCGCCAAAATCATGGTCGGCAAGACTTTGCTCGAACTTGGATTCACGAAAGAAATCGTGCCGAAACATTTTTCGGTGAAAGAAGCGGTCTTTCCCTTCCTGCGTTATCAAGGCATGGACATTTCGTTAGGGCCGGAAATGAAATCGACCGGCGAGGTGATGGGGATGGATGTCGATCTTGGACTGGCTTACGCGAAATCGCAGATGGCCGCGCCGCCGCCGTTGCCGAAAAAAGGAAATGTTTTTATCAGCGTGAAAGACAGCGATAAGGAATCGGTCATTCCAGTGGCGCGCGAATTCGTCAAGCTCGGATTCGGAATTATTTCGACGAGCGGAACAGCTGAAGAATTGCAGAAAGCGAAGATTAAAGTGAAAAAGGTCTTCAAGCTGCACGAAGGTCGGCCGAACGTGCTCGACCGCGTCAAGAACGGAGACATTAACTTCATCATTAACACGCCGAGCGGAAAAATCCCGCGCGAGCACGAAGTGATGATTCGGAATGCCGCGCTCGCCGCGAAAATTCCGATCATGACCACGGTGCGCGCAGCGCAAGCGAGCGCGAACGGGATTCGTTCACTACAAAAAACGAAGCTACAGGTGCGAAGCTTACAGGAATACCACGCGACGGCTGAAGATTTGCGACCGTCATAGCCCGCCGTTACAGAAGAGCATGACGATGTCGATCTTAGGAGCGCTCCTGTTGAGTACAGCGCTGTTGGCAGCCGAAGAAAAGAAGGAGGAGAAACCTGCGATGAACACGAGCAATGAAGTCGCGGTGATCAAGACCAGCGAGGGCGACATGGTGGCGCAGTTTTGGACCGATGCCGCCCCGAACACGGTCGAGAATTTCAAAAAGCTGGCGCGCTCGGGATTTTACAACGGCACAATCTTCCATCGGATCGTGAAGGGATTTATGATCCAGGGCGGCGACCCCAACTCGAAAAACCCGGCGAAAGAAGATAGTTACGGCGCGGGCGGACCCGGTTACAAAATCAAGGCGGAGTTCAACGATCATTCCCACGAGCGCGGTGTAATCTCAATGGCACGCGAACCCGACCCGGATTCAGCCGGCTCGCAATTTTTCATTTGTCTCGCACCCGTGCCGCGGCTCGATCATCAATACACGACGTTCGGAAAACTGATTAAAGGCGACGACGTGCTCGGCAAAATCGGCGACACGCCTGTGACGCGGAATACCATGGGCGAAAACAGCAAACCGAAGAAACGCGTAACGATTGAAAAGATCGAAATCGTGCCGGCGGATTCAGTGAAGTAATTTCACCGCAAAGGACGCAGAGACTGCGGAGGAAGCCCTTTCAGAAAATTCTCTGCGAACTCTGCCCTCTCCGCGGTAAACTCTTGTAATGTCCAACGCAGACACAGCCCAAGTCGCACTCGTGCAGATGAAGTGTAGCGCGGACGTGGAGAAGAACCTTTCGCGCGCCCTCGATTTCATCCGGTATGGGGCAAAGAAAGGGGCGGCGATTGTTTGTCTGCCAGAGCTTTTCCGCTCGCAATACTTTTGCCAGAGCGAAGATCACAAGAATTTCGAACTAGCCGAGGAAGTTCCGGGAAGATCGACATCCGCGCTGGGGGAATTGGCGAAGGAACTCGGCGTCGCGATTATTGCATCGCTATTCGAGAAGCGACGCGCCGGCGTTTATCACAACACGGCCGCGATCATCGACGCGGATGGAAAATTTCTTGGAAAATATCGCAAAATGCACATTCCCGACGATCCGTTGTATCACGAGAAGTTTTATTTCACGCCGGGCGATCTCGGTTTTCAGGCGTGGGAAACACAGCGCGGCAAAATCGGCGTGTGTGTTTGCTGGGACCAATGGTATCCGGAAGCGGCGCGCCTGACTGCGTTGCGTGGCGCCGAAATCATTTTTTATCCGACGGCCATCGGCTGGCATCCGAGCGAGAAAAACGAATTCGGCGCGGCCCAATACAACGCGTGGGAAACGATTCAGCGCAGCCACGCGATCGCGAACGGCTGCTACGTCGCGACCGCAAACCGTGTCGGCCATGAGGCCCCGGCCGGCGGAGATGGGATTGAATTCTGGGGACAAAGTTTCATTTGCGGTCCGGACGGCGAGATCATCGCCAAAGGTTCAGTGGATAAGGAAGAAATTGTAATCGGCCAAATCGATTGGCGTCGCGTCAGCGAGCATCGGACGCATTGGCCGTTTTTGCGCGACCGGCGCATAGATGCGTACGCCGGAATTGAGCAGCGTTTGCTCGATTGAGAGTTTCTTTTTCAAAAGAAGAGCCGTACGTTCGCGGCATGAAAACGATTCTCTCGATCATAATATTTTGCGCTCTGGTCGCATTTGCGCAGGGTCAGGAAGTCACGAAAGCGGCTGCGCAGTTGGAACCCAAATCTGGCAGCACGGTCACTGGCACCGTGACGTTCACGAAAGTTGGTGATGACATTCGAGTGGTCGCCGACATTCAAAATCTCACCCCGGGCAAACACGGCTTTCACATTCATGAAAAAGGTGATTGCTCGGCGCCGGACGCGTCATCGGCCGGGGCACATTTCAATCCGACTATGAAACATCACGGCGGTCCCACGAGCCTCGATCACCATACTGGCGATCTCGGCAACATCGAGGCCGATGCGTCAGGCAAAGCGCATCTGGATTGGAAAGGGAAACTCAGCTTGACCGGCAAAGATTCGATCATCGGTAAGTCCGTGGTCGTTCACGAAAAAGAAGACGATTTGAAAACGGATCCGTCCGGAAATTCCGGGGCGCGCTTGGCTTGCGGCCCAATTCTCGCCGCGGAATAGGACTCACAGCAGGCAAAAAGATCGGATCGACATGCAAGTGATGACGCTAAGCGAAATTCGCCGGGCCGCCAAGAGCGGCCCGGTCACCGCGTGCGTCCATGTGCAAGTCGAATCGGCCGCGCCGAAACTGACGCGCGAACAAAAGCCCTATTGTGAGTTGAGTCTGGCCGACGCGTGCGATCGAATGATCCTTCGTGTTTGGAGCGATCACCCGAATTACAAAATATGCAGCACTTTGAACAGGGAAAGCTTCATCGAGCTCAATGGCGATTTTGTTTCGTCGCAATTCGGCCTCGAGGCGCCGAAGTGGACGATGCGTCCGCTAACGGCGCAGGAGAAAGGCGAACTTCTACAGGGCCCGGCGGAGTTGCGCTCCAAACAAGCAGCTGATTGGAAGTTCATTCTCCAAACGATTGCGAAGATCACCGATCCGCGCCTGCGCGGGTTGTGCGACGCGTTCGTGAAAGATTTAGGCGAACGTTTTCAGCGCACAGCGGCAGCGCGAAAAAATCATCACGCTCGCCGCGGCGGATTGGTCGAGCACACTGCGCAAATGATGCGCGTAGCGACGGCAATCGCGCCGCTTTATCCGCAATTGAATGTCGATCTTCTGATCGCTGGCATTCTGTTTCATGACTCGGGCAAGCTCTGGGAAAATCATTATCCAGACACCGGTTTCGTGATGGATTACGACGAACGCGGCGAATTAGTCGGACACATTTCCATCGGCCTCGAGCTTGTGAATTCGCTGTGGCGAAAGATTTCCACGGACAATGGCGAGATGTGGAAAAACCTCTCGCCGCCGTCGGAAGATGTTCGTTTGCATTTGCTGCATCTGATTGGGGCACATCACGGCGAGCAACAGTTCGGTTCTCCAGTTGATCCGAAAACACCGGAAGCGATGGCGCTCCATTACATCGACAATCTGGACGCGCGCCTGGAGATGTTTGCCAGCGGATATTTGACGGCGAAACCGCTGGCCGACCGGATCTTTGAGCGCGTCTGGCCGCTGCCGGGAAAACTGGTCAAATCGCTCGGCATTTTCCAAAGCTCGCCCCCTCAAGCGAAACCGGACGACCAGCTATTTTAGCTTAAGCCGGCGTTTGGCTTCGGCGAGGTACGTTCTGTCGATCTCGAAGCCGATAAATCTTTTCACGCCGCAATTCCTAGCGGCGACGGCGGAGTTTCCGATCCCAAGGAATGGATCGAGCATTGTTGTGATGCGCGACGCGCCGTGGAGTTTGATGCACCACTCAGCTAGTTGAACTGGAAACGTCGCGGGATGTGGGCGCTCCTTTTCGCGGCTCTGGATTGTTTGGTAAGGGATGAACCAGGTGTTGCCGCGGCACCGCTTGTCGCGCCCGCGGGTATGTGACCAACGAGCGATATTACTCTTGTCCCGATAAGGCACGCCGAGCGCGAGCCGGTCGATGTCGACCTTGCCGTCAATAGTGAAATGAAAAATGTATTCGTGGCAGTCGTTGAGAAATCTTCTCGAGCTGATCGGCTTAAAATGGCCGAACGTTCGCTCGTCGACGGCGATCGATTTGATCCAGTGAATCGTATTTTGTAGGACAAACAGACTACGCAATTGAAAAACAATTTCATGCGGAAGCATCGGGATTGAAGGCGCCGCCCCGATATTGAGGAAAAAAGAGCCGCTTGTTTTGATAACACGCCAGATTTGCGCCGCCCACGCTGCACACCATTTCAAATACGATTGTCGATCCTGGCGGTCAGAATAGTGCCTGTAACGAACACCGAGATTGTAAGGCGGTGACGTGATGACAAGATCGATATCCTCATCAGGCAAACGCTGCATTCCTTTCAGGCAATCCTCGAGACGAAGGTCGAATTTTGTCACTCGAGAAAACTGATCGAACAAATTCGATTCGTACAGCGAATTCGTTATTGTTTACGTTAATGTCGGACAAGCCTTCCAAGCTGAAGATTGCCGAGCGCGAGTTCACGTCGCGGTTGCTCGTCGGGACGGGGAAGTTCGCTTCGAACGAACTGATGCGCGACGCGCTGGTCGCGAGCGGGACCGAAGTGGTCACGGTGGCGCTGCGACGCGCGGATCTCTCCGGCAAACATGATCCCTACGCAAACATTTTGGATTTCATCGATCCGAAGCGATTTCTGCTTTTGCCAAACACGAGTGGGGCACGTAACGCCGAGGAAGCGGTGCGACTCGCGCGTCTAGCGGCAAGCGCCGGTTTGCCGACCTGGATCAAACTCGAGATCCATCCCGACCCGCGATATTTATTGCCCGACCCGGTGGAAACGCTCGCGGCTGCTGAAATTTTGGTGAAAGAAGGATTTACTGTCCTACCATATATCAACGCGGATCCGGTGCTGGCGAAACGTTTGCAGGACGTAGGCACCGCCACAGTGATGCCACTCGGTTCACCGATTGGGAGCAATCGTGGAATTGAAACGCGACCACAAATCGAAATCATTATTGAACAGGCGACCGTTCCGGTCGTGGTCGATGCAGGTTTAGGCGCGCCGAGCCAGGCGGCTGAAGCGATGGAAATGGGCGCGGATGCAGTTTTGGTGAATACTGCGATCGCGATCGCGTCTGATCCAGTCCGCATGGCGCAAGCATTTAAAAAGGCGATCGAAGCGGGGCGTCAAGCGTACGACATTGGCCTCGGCGAAAAGCAGTGGACGGCCTCGGCCACTAGCCCGCTCACGTCTTTTTTTTCGAACCAATCGAAATCCGATTAAGAATTTTGGGCGCAACAATTCCATTTGAGTTGTGTTCAAAAGTCAGAGATAGTCACGCCGACACGCTGCGGCGACACGGCACTAAAACTAGCTGCTCTTTTAATCAAAGACCCCATGTTATCCCCCAGCCAAGCCGGAGTCGGCCGACTGAGAATTCGCTAAATCAAATAATATCCAATGCCGAGACGTCGTAGTTCCCGCCCCTCTTTTTTCAGTCCGCGTGTCGTCGCCGCTTGCGGTCTCTGTTTGATCGGCGCGTGGCTGGCGATGCTAAGTTTTGCTGCATCGTCATCCGGTTCATCCAACGCAGCTCATTTCAGAGCCGGCGATCCGGTAGTGCCGAGCGAATTTACCGGAGATCTCCGAGACCTGCCGCAAACCATAACTGACGCGGAAAGAAAGACTTTCATCCGGCCGTTGGAACTTAATCACCCTCTCCCTGTGATCAAACAGGTGTTGCCGGGAATTCAAACCCACTTCAGCAACTTCGCGTTATTGCGCAATTCTGCCGCAAATATGTCGTAAAACAGTGGTTATCTGCGAAGAGACAAAATTGTCGCTTTGCTCTTTTCGTGCAGAATCACGCAATTCTCGTGTCCGAATTTGTCCGAAAAGACCGTGAACCATTAGTCCTTTTTGGGATCTTCATGCTGGCTCTCCAAACCTATTCCAGGGTTCAGTTCTACGGCACTGACTACCTCGGCTTCGATGGGCTCTCGCTTGGGGAGTTTCTCAAGCAGCGCGTTGAACTCGGCGAAGTGGTCGTGGCTGTGCTGGTGATCGTGTTCGTGGCGAATAGTGACCATCGGATCGCTACTGAGCATCTGCAGCTTATCAATCGCCATCCCAGTAACCGGTACGAGCAGCGCCCCTTTGATTTTGCCGGCTTGCATTTCCTCATTCAGCCTGTCGAAACCGTCCGCGGCAAGTCTGGCGGCCGAAGCAGCGATCATCTGTTTACGCTGACGTATATTGTCGGATTTACGCTCGCGGACACCTCGAACAGAGTCGCGCGAGCAGTGAACGAATCTAGCGATTGCAGCGATCGGCTCGCCGAGGCTGAGCAAATTAATAATGCGTTGCTCATTTTCAGACTGGCTCATGTTCGGGTGAACAGTTACGCTCGTTTGTGTGAAAGCGCAAAGCCTCGCTGCGACGGTGAGCTAAGCTTACGCCCTATACGTTATAGGAAAAACGATTAGACAGCGGTGACCAAGCGTTTAACGTCGAACTCGATTACGTCACCGGACGTTTCATGTCATACCGTAAACTCACTCTGGCCATCGTCTTATTCGTCGCCTCGGCAATCTCGCTCGTATCCAGCTTCAGGCTGAGCGCGGACCCGACGACGGCCGCAGCCGATCAATCGCAGTCCGTGGTCCAAATGGGCTCTCAAGCGGTGCCGGACACTCATCACGATGTTTCGCCGCCCCTTTTCTTGATTCCACCGACTCATCATCAGCCCGGCTTCAGGATCCATGATCACGAACGATTGCCGCGCCCGTACCACAGCGCGACGACCGATCCCGTACTGCAAACCCAAGTTGCCACAGCCGCGGCGCCGGCCACCAGTTTGAACTTCCTTGGTATTGGCAATGGCTTTACTGGCCCCGCTGGCACATTCTCAGTTCGTTCTGCTCCGCCGGACACAAACGGCGACGTCGGCCCGAATCATTACGTCCAGATCGTTAACACGGACTTCGCCGTATTTAATAAGAGTGGCACGGTCGTTTACGGTCCGGTGCCGATCAACACGCTGTGGAGCGGATTCGGCGGCGGTTGTGAGAACAACGATGATGGCGACCCGGTTGTCGTTTACGACCGAATCGCTGATCGCTGGGTGATCTCACAATTCTCAGTTAGCACCACACCATATCTCCAGTGCGTTGCTGTCTCCACCAGCGGCGATCCCTCTGGGTCGTATTACCGTTATTCCTTCCAATATTCTGATTTCCCAGACTATCCAAAGATGGGTGTCTGGCCCGATGCGTATTACATCACGTTTAACATGTTTGCGCCCGGCCCCTCCGCTTTCTTGAACGGCGAAGTTTGCGCGTATGATCGATCGAGCATGTTGGCGGGAGGAACGGCCACTCAGCAATGCTTCAGCGTCGGCGCCAATTACGGCGGTCTTTTGCCTGCGCACCTGACCGGCGCAACGCTGCCTCCGGCCGGTTCGCCTAATTACGTCGTGGCCCTCGGGAACACGACCAGCTCGCTCGCGTTCTGGACGTTTCACGTCGACTGGGCGACACCGTCGAACTCAACTCTCACCGGGCCGACTTCGTTGATGGTGGGCGCGTACACCGAAGCGTGCAACGGCGGTGGAACCTGTATTCCCCAATTGGGAACATCGCAGCAACTGGATTCGTTAGCGGATCGCCTGATGTACCGGCTCGCGTATCGCAACTTCGGAGATCACGAGTCGCTAGTAACTAATCACAGCGTGACCGCTGGCTCGAGTGTTGGAGTTCGCTGGTACGAGATTCGCACGCCTGGTACCTCACCGACAATTTTCCAACAAGGCACCTACGCGCCCGACTCCAGTTATCGCTGGATGGGTAGCATCGCGATGGATCAGTCCGGCAACATGGCGCTCGGTTATAGTACCTCCAGCAGCGGCCTCCATCCGCAGATCAATTATACCGGACGCTTGTCCACTAGTCCGGGCGGAGTGATGGACCAAGGCGAAGGAACGATAATCAACGGCGCGGGCTCTCAGACCGGCCAGAATCTTTCACGCTGGGGCGACTACAGCTCGATGAGCGTTGATCCATCCGATGATTGCACGTTTTGGTACACGAACGAATACATCCCGAGTGACGGCGCGTTTAATTGGAGCACGCGGATCGGTTCGTTCAAATTTGCAAGTTGTGGCGGCAATCCCACGCCAACGCCGACCGCTACTCCCACTCCAACACCGACCGCTACTCCTACGCCGACGCCGACACCTTCAACGGGCCCTGCGGTGATGCTAAGCCCGCCACCCGGCTCAACGTTTGCGTCCTCGACCGTTACATTCCAATGGAGCGCCGGCAGTGCCACCGCTTATTTCCTGTTCGTCGGCAGTTCGCTGTACGGCACTGATATCTACAATTCCGGTCAAACAACTGTGCGGTCGAAAACCGTGAACAATATTCCAACTGATGGACGCACCATTTATGTAACTCTGGGCTCGAAGGTCAACGGTTCGTGGGTCAATAAGAATTATACATATAAGGCTTTCAACCCCTCCGCCACGCCGACGCCAACGCCTACTCCAACGCCAACGCCAACACCCACTCCGACACCAACGCCCACTCCAACACCGACGCCAACTCCAACGCCGACGCCTACTCCAACGCCAACACCCACTCCGACACCAACGCCAACTCCAACGCCGACACCAACTGCAACTCCCACTCCAACACCGACCGCTACTCCTACGCCGACGCCGACACCTTCAACGGGCCCTGCGGTGATGCTAAGCCCGCCGCCCGGATCAACATTTACGTCCTCGACCGTTACATTTCAATGGAGCGCTGGCAGTGCCACCGCTTATTTCCTGTTCGTCGGCAGTTCGTTGTACGGCACTGATATCTACAATTCCGGTCAAACAACTGTGCGGTCGACAACTGTGAACAATATTCCAACTGATGGACGCACCATTTATGTAACTTTGGGCTCGAAGGTCAACGGTTCGTGGGTCACTAAGAATTATACGTATAAAGCTTTCTAACCCCTCCCCCTCTATTTATCGCACCGAATGGCGGAACCTTTTCCAAGCAAGTCGAGCTTCATTTCCTTCCGCACCACATCTGGAGCGACCATGTAATACACGATTAATGGAAGCACTTCGACGACGAGTTCGTCTCTCGTTATCTTGGCCAATTTAGCCTATCACGGGACAGGCACTAAGGCGGTCAGGGCGATCGCAGTGGCTAAGTCGATAGTGCGATCGCGACGGCTACTTTCACAATCAACTAGCACCGACCGCCGCGTCATACTCGACAGAAGCTAGCTGCTCTCACGCGCGCTCGCATCGTTGTAGAATTCAATCTGTCGCCCGCCGACGCGGTGAACCACCCGCCAACCATGCTCCGCCGCAAACGCGCGCAGATCCTGGTCCGACATCGATCGCAGAATCCGAAGCTCCGCCGGATGAATGATGAAAAGTTCCGGCTCGGTCGCGAGTCGCGCCGCAATCTTACTTGTCAGGCCGGTCAGCCCATTAATCTTTTCCATCCGATCTTGCCAAGTGTCGATCCATCATCGTAGCGACGCAATTGGCGCAGCTGAATTTCATCGGCTAAAGTTTGCCGATGTTCTCGGAAACGATTGAGCTCCGCGGTCATATCATCGATTCACTCACCCTGCCAAAGGTGTTGGACCAGATTGTGACCCGTGGCGCTATTTTCAACATCGTGGAATTCAAAATTGGCCAAAAGCGGGTCGATCCAAGCCTTGCCAGAATCGAAATTGCTGCGCCAAGCAGGTCCGAACTGGACGAACTCATTCAACGCCTGCGCGAGCAGGGCGCCGAAGTAACCCGCCCTCAACTCCGCGATAGGTAATTGTCTATCTTATGCGGGAGCTGCTGCTTTGTTCGCCGGATTACTATGGCATTGAATACGAGATCAATCCTTGGATGAGTCGCGCCCGCGGCGCGGAAGCGGCGCGCGCGCAAGAGCAGTGGCGCGGTTTGCATGCAACCTTGTCCAACCTCGAGTGCAAAATCGATCTTGTCCCGCCCCAACCCAGACTTCCGGACATGGTCTTTACCGCGAACGCCGGTCTTGCTATCGGCAAACGATTCATCCCGAGCAATTTTCGGCACAAGGAACGCGCGGGCGAAGGGCCACATTTCGCCAGTTGGATGGAAAAACGCGGCTATCAAATCGCGTGGTTGCCGAAGAACTACTACTTCGAAGGCGAAGGTGACGCGCTTTTCGGCGACGATGCGCTCTTTTGCGGTTACAAATTTCGCTCCGACATCAAATCGCATCGCGCGGTCGCGGAAATGCTCGGCTGTCTTGTCGTCTCGGTCGAACTTGTCGATCCACGGTTCTACCATCTCGACACTTGTTTCAGTCCGCTTCCGGATGGCGCGGTCATTTGGTTTCCGGCGGCCTTCGATGAATACGGCCAGCACGCTATTCGCGAACACGTTTCAGATTTGATTGCGGTTGCACCCGAAGAAGCGATGCACTTTTGTTGCAACGCGGTTCCGCTCGAACGCGACATTGTTTTACCAGAAGGCGCGCCCAAACTGGTCGCGGTCCTGCGCGATCGTGGCTACATTTGTCATCAGCTTCCAATGACGGAATTTCTGAAGGCCGGCGGCGCATGTAAATGTCTGACTCTATTTTTGCCGCAGCGCGAGAAAACTTAGGCCTTCTGATTTTTCTTCGTTTGCAATGCGGCTTCGATTTTACCGAGCGGCAAACAATTCATCACGTCCGCTTTCGTCAACCAACCCTTACGTGCGATCCCAACGCCGAACCACAAGTCCTGCAAACGCTCCGTGCGGTGCGCGTCAGGGTTAATCACGCATTTCACGCCTTTCTTTTTCGCCAATGGCCACCATCGCCAATCGAGATCGAGCCGCTTCGGCGCGGCGTTAAGCTCGATCCACGTTCCAGTTGCGGCCGCGGCGTCGATCACCGCCGGGATGTCGATCGAATACGGCTCGCGTTTCAACAACAAACGCCCAGTCGGATGCGCCAGCATTGTTACGAATCGATGTTCCATTGCGCGAATGACTCGCTTCGTCATTTCCGCCTCTGACAGATTGAAAACGGAATGAACTGAAGCGACCACGAAATCGAGCTCGGCCAAGATTTCGTCGTCAAAATCGAGTTTGCCGTCGCGGAGAATATCGCATTCGACGCCGGCGAATACGCGAAAGCCGCTGAACCTCTTGCTCAGCTTTCGAATCGCCGCGACTTGCGATTTCAACTTCGCTGCATCGACCCCGTGCGCCTGAATTGAGCTCTTGCTGTGCTCGGCGATTCCCAAATATTCGAGGCCGAGCTCCTGCGCCGCCGCCGCCATCTCCTCGAGCGTGTTGTGACCGTCGCTCGCGACGGTGTGACAATGAAACGTGCCACGGAGGTTTTCCTTTTCGATCAAGCGCGGCAGCGAATGATTCTCCGCGGCCTCGAACTCGCCGCAGTTCTCGCGCAATTCCGGCGGAACAAAGTCGAGTCCAAGCGCGCGGTACAAATCCGCTTCCTCATTCACTTTCGGAATCTTCGCCGGCGGCTTCTTTTTCCTTGCCCGTTCGGTTCGGGCCTTTGGGTCCGGCGGCAATTGCGCAAGCCGGTATTCGTTCAGCGTCCAACCGCGCTGCAATGCGCGGCTTCGCATCTCAATATTGTGTTTCTTGCTGCCGGTAAAATAATTGAGCGCAAACGGATACTCGGCCGAGCTGACCACGCGGAGATCGCATTGAATGCCCGACCGCAAGCGCACGCTCGTCTTGGTCGGGCCGTGAGCGATGACCGATTCGACGAGCGGGTGTTTCACAAAAAACTCTGTGATCGCCGCCGGCTTTTTCGTTGCGACCACAAGATCGACATCCCGCACAATTTCCCGCCGTCGCCGATAACTGCCGGCCACATCCACCTGCAGAGCCGCAGGCTGCGCAGCTAACTCGCGCCGAAGCGATTCCGTATCAGCGGCAATCTGTCCGAATTGAAAATGGCCGAAGTGCTTGGTACGCTGTTCGATCGCCTTGCAAATTTTTGTCTGTGTCGTTTCGCCGAAGCCTGCCAATTCCGCAACCTTCCCCGATTCGCACGCTTCGCGGAGTTGCTCGATCGAGCTGATACGAAGTTGTTCGTAGAGCGCTTTAATCTTTTTTGCGCCGAGGCCGGAAATCGAAAACAATTCCAGGATCGCCGACGGAAATTCGGCGCGCAGTTCCTCGAGATATTTCAGCGAGCCGGTGACCGCCAGTTCCTTAACTTTCTCGGCGATGTGCTTGCCGATTCCCGGAATTTTTGCGAGCGCTTCTTCGTCCTGAAGATCGGACAGATTGCCGCCAAACGTTTCCAGCGAACGCGCAGCATTGGCGTAAGCTCGGATCTTGAACGGATTCTCGTCCTTCAATTCAAGCAACGTCGCAATTTCCTCCAAAACCTGCGCCATTTGCGATTTTGTCATTCCCTTGAACCGTTACCGAAGATTCCGAACATGGCGAACCCGGCGATCAAATTAATCGAGTGCTCGCGTGATGCGTGGCAAGCTCTGCCGCGCCAGATTCCGACTCAGCTGAAGGTGCAATATCTTCGCGCTCTCCTGGCCGCAGGCTTCACGCATATCGACGCCGTGAGTTTTGTTTCGCCAAAAGCTGTCCCGCAAATGTCGGACAGCGAGCAAGTCCTCGCGCAGCTCGAACCGCCGGATAACGTCGAAATCATCGGCATCGTCGTTAACGAAAAGGGTGCCGAGCGCGCGATCGCGACGAAACGCGTGACGACGCTCGGTTATCCGTCCTCAATCTCACCAACGTTTCTGCGCCGAAACCAAAATCAGTCGCCGGAGGAGAATTTCGAGACGTTGAAAACGATTAAACGACGTGCAGATGCAACCGATGTCGATCTTGTGGTGTACGTTTCGATGGCGTTTGGAAATCCGTACGGCGATTCGTGCAATGAAAACGAACTCGGGTCCGCAATTTCTCAAATCGCCGCGCTGGGTGTTGGGTCAATCTCGCTCGCCGACACGGTTGGAATGGCAGACACAAGATTGATCGAGAAAGTCGTGAGCGCCGCGATCGAAGCGCACAGCAGCTGTAAGATTGGCGTCCATTTGCACAGCACGCCGGCGGACGCGATCGGCAAAATTCTTTCTGCTTACGATGCCGGGTGTCGAAGATTCGATTCCGCGATCGGTGGACTCGGCGGTTGTCCTTTCGCCCAAAACGCGCTGGTCGGAAACATTCCGACCGAAAGCGTGATCGCGGCCTTGAAGCAACGCGGCATCAATCTCCCGCTCAAGATCGACGACGCGATACAGCTGAACACAAAAATTGCCGACAATTTTGCGTAGCGCTCACATCCGGCCGCGCCGTTTGTAAAATGCGTAACGATCGAGAATGGACTTCACATATTGCCGCGTCGCCGGGAAATCGATGTTACCAAGAAATTCGCTGGTGGTGAGTCCGTTCGCGCCAACCCAACGCTGCGCGCGACTCGCGCCGGCATTGTATTCGGCGAGCGCAAACGGCAGCGGCTCTGATTCCGTTTGCCAATGCTCGATCGCGCGCCGCAAATACCACGAACCGGCCTCAAGATTCGTTTGTGGTTCGAGGAGCTGATCAAGTTTGAAATCGGCGATCTTATGTTCGTGCGCCCATTCGTTTGCGGCTTTCGGACTGACTTGCATCAAGCCGCGCTCGCCTGCGCTTCCGACTTTTCGTTGATCGAACCGGCTCTCACGCCACACGACCGCTTTCACCAACATCGGATCAAGCTTATGTTCAGCCGCGACCAATGACATCAGTTTGTCGTACTGCTGAAAACGCGCCGGACTGACCCATTCGTAAAAGCTGTAAAACGCGTCCCCCGATCGCACGGCGAGACAGGTGAAGCCAGCCGCCACCGCCAGGAGCAGGCAGAGAATCAACTTCAGTAGAAAGCTCATTACCTCAGTATTTCATGTGTCGTGCTCGTCTGCCACGCCGTAGCATAGCGAAAGCGGGTGACGGAGATATACTTCAACTAAATTGTCTCCCAACCCCATGATGAAACCCAATTACGTCCGCGTGATTATCGATCGCGGCATTCGGCGCGAGCTCGACTACTCCGTGCCCGAGACGCTGGCAGATCGGATCGCTATCGGATCGCGTGTGCGGGTCCCGTTTCGCGAGAAATCCGCGCTGGCAACGGTTCTTGCTACCCTCGGCCAAAGCGACGCTAAGGGAATCCGTCCAATCGAAGCGCTCGTAGGCGAAGCGCCTGCGCTGACTCCCTCGTTGCTTGAGCTCGCGCATTGGATGAGCGCCTACTATTGCTGCCCGCTCGAAACAGTGATGCGCAGTTTGCTGCCGCAAGTAATCCGCCGCGCGGAACTTGGTTGGAGGAAACAACTTGTCATTTATCCGCCAAAGAAGATCGAACACGACAAAATTAACAACCTTCGAAAACGCGCGCCGCGTCAGGCCGAACTTTTTGACGCGATTGCCAAACTGGAGAAGCCCATGCCGGCAGCGCAATTGCTGCGCGACACGTCGTCCGATAATCAAACCCTCCGGGCGCTGGCAAAGCGCGGCTTGATCGAATTGCGCGAGGAAGCAGTCGAGCGCGATCCGCACGGCGACGAGCAATTCGTTGCCACGACAAATCTCGAGCTAAACGCGGAACAGGCTTTCGCGTTGGCGAAAATCAGCGACGCGCTCGCCGCGCCCGAAAATGCGAAACCGATTCTGTTGCACGGCGTTACCGGCAGCGGGAAAACCGAAATTTATTTGCAAGCGATTCGCCTTGCCCTCGAACGCGGCCGGAGCGCGATCGTGCTCGTTCCCGAAATTTCGCTCACGCCGCAAACGGTCGAGCGTTTCAAAAGCCGGTTCGCCGAAATGCACGAAGTCGTCGCCGTTCTGCACAGTCATTTGTCCGAAGGCGAGCGCCACGACGAGTGGCACAAGATCCATTTGGGGCGTGCGCGGATCGTAATCGGGGCGCGGAGCGCCGTCTTCGCGCCGTTGAAAGATGTAGGCTTGATCATTGTCGATGAAGAGCATGAGACGACTTATAAACAGGAGGAAGCGCCGCGTTATCATGCGCGCGATGTCGCGGTCGTTCGTGCGAAGATGGAGAAGTGCGCGGTCGTGCTCGGTAGCGCAACGCCGTCGCTCGAGAGTTATCACAACGCCACGATCGGCAAATACGATTTGGCGCTGCTAACTCAGCGCGTCGATGACCAGCAAATGCCGCTCATGCGCATTGTCGATCTTCGCCGGGAGCGCCGAAAGGAAAAGATTGCGCCGATCCTTTCGGAGAAACTTTCGCAGGCTATTGCCGATCGGCTCAAAAAACGCGAGCAGACGATCTTGTTTCTAAACCGGCGCGGATTTTCAACGTCGCTGCTCTGCAGCAATTGCGGTAAAGCACGTAATTGCCCGAATTGCAGCGTCGCGTTGACGTTTCATCGCCACATGGCCCGATTGAGCTGTCATCTCTGCGGCCACACCGCGGCCGTCCCAAAAAAATGTCCGGAGTGCGGAAAAGACGCGTTGATCTACGCGGGCTTCGGCACCGAAAAAGTTGAGTCGACCGTTTCGCACCTTTTCCCAAAAGCAAACGTCCGTCGCATGGACGCTGATTCAATGACGCGGAAAGAAGCTTATCGCGAGACACTGAGGAATTTTCGCGCCGGCAAGATCGACATCCTCGTCGGCACGCAAATGATCGCCAAGGGTCTGCATTTCCCAAATGTGACGCTGGTCGGGATCATCAACGCCGATCTTGCGCTGCATCTTCCGGATTTCCGCGCGGGCGAAAGGACGTTCCAATTGCTTACCCAAGTTGCAGGTCGGGCAGGGCGCGGCGATAGGCCGGGCGAAGTCTTCGTGCAGACCTACACGCCGTTCAGTCCGTCGATCCAATTTGCGCGGCATCACGATTTCGCGGGTTACTTTCAACAGGAGCTGGAGTTTCGTGAGCACTGCGACTTTCCGCCATTCAAACATGCCATCTTAATTACCGTCCGATCGGCGCACGAAGGCCGGGCAAAACTCTCCGCCGAAACGCTCGTCCGGCGTTTAAAAGAATCACTCGGCCCCGGTTTCATGCTCAGCGACGCCACTCCCGCGCCATTAGAAAAACTCCAGGGTCAGTTTCGATTTCACATTTTGGTGCGCGGCGAAGCGGTCATGCGGCTGAGCCGCCTCGTTCGCGAAACACTCGAGAAACTGCCGCTACCCAAAGACGTCGTTGCAACGGTGGATATTGATCCTTATCAGTTGCTTTAGGCATCTGGATTGCATCGCG
>Ga0182041_10000184_pt1 | contig 27957 bp, 29 predicted proteins | sample flu12Cox44000178_FD_125967 | JGI IMG/M metagenome (GOLD analysis project Ga0182041, IMG submission 125967) | Lab enrichment of tropical soil microbial communities from Luquillo Experimental Forest, Puerto Rico - flux8day.12C.oxic.44.000.178 | ecosystem: Environmental > Terrestrial > Soil >...
GCTGGCCGCTCACCACTTGCTACCTCCTCTGAGTCTTCTTTTTTCGATGAAGTGCTTGAGGGCGAGCCAGACGTGGCGCGCCAGGGTCATGGTCGCCCGGATCTATGGGTCTCGAAAGGACGGGGAGAGGCGTGCCGTCGTCCGAATTTCTCAATGCAAGGCAGGCCAGGAGAGCGTGAATTGTCCTGCGATGCGTGGGGAATGGCGGCTCGACCTCCGCGAGAGCAGTCTCTATGTCGGCGGCATTTATGACTCTCAGCCTGAGAAATTCCGACAGGTCGAATTCGCTGTTCTTGACGTCGAGCGCAAAGTGCTCTGCAAACTGGCTGACCCGTCGGCGATGCAAGTCCGAGATATATCGCATCGTCGATACCGTGAGTCCGACGTCGAAACGAAGGAGAATCGAGTCGGAAGGAGAGCCTCCATGCTCGAGATGCTGGACTCGGGCGGTCCACCGAGGACCGTCGTAATCTTCTGGGTCCAGACCCTTCCTGACTGAGCTTTTCAGCAACTCAATCTCGCCTCCGGCTTGGGAAGTAGGTGCCGAAGATCGGATCCAAACCAGGGAATAGCCGACCGAGGAATAAAATTCACTGACCTCGACCTGGAGATCTCCGAAGCGAGGCCAGCCTAATTCGGGAAGCTCACCCGCAGTGACAATGGCGAGGAGCTCAGCTTGGCCCCCAGGAGGCAACTGCTGAATTATCTGTCCACGCACCAGAGGCGAACCCTGATTGCTCCCTGGCGAGTCCTTGGCCGAATACGCCCCAGGGAAAACTAAAACTAAGAGCGAAAGAGCAATGCTGAGGGCATGGGTAAACCAGTGCGAGCGACGTATAACACGGTTTGTTTGCGCAAGAAAATGCAAACCGATCCCTCATTTCCGCATTCCCCGCTTCCCAACGTTCATTAGACCGCCGTGAAGCTTGCGTTTCCGTTGCGCCTCTTTGCTCGCTAGTGGCGAACCGTAAGAACCGGGCAGGTTGCGTGGGAGACGACCTTATGGGCCGTGGCGATCGGCAGATGCGTTGCTGCGCCGGCGACGCCCTTCTCCCGTCGCGCTCCTAGAACGATAAGATCCGTTTCTCGTGACTTTGCGATTTCCAGAATTTTCTCTGCCGGGTCTCCGCGTTCGATGAAGTACTCGGGCTTGCACCAGGTCTCCGCTTCCGGGGGGACGAGTTTGCGCAGGAGCTCCTTCGAGGACGCCGTGACATCGGAGGCGGAGACGAGGTCACCTGCCTTTGGCTCCGGAATCACATGCAGGAGAATCAGTCGCGACTGAAACTCTTCAGCCAGGGACACGGCATAAGCCGCAGCGGCTTGTGAGTGGGGGCTGAAATCTGTCGAGTAGAGAATCTCGCGGAACTGTCGTGGTGTTCCCCGGGAAAAGTCAGAATGCGGTCCAACGGTAAGCACGGGGCACTCCACTGTTCGGAAAATCTGTTCCGCAACCGAGCCCAGGAGAAGCTTTCCGAGCCCCGTGCGGCCCCTGGTGCCGATCACGACCAGATCGACGTTGTTCTTCTGAATGGCCGCGTCCACACTGGATCGGATGTCGCCTGTTTCGATGAGGACCTGCGTCGGTATCCCGGTAAACGTGTCGAGAATTTCCTCGTTGTGCTTTTCATCGATGGCTTTTGCAGCTTCGAGGTCATCGGGCCAGGTGCCCATCTCGGTTCCGGCGTGCGCGACGGGGGGGCGGACGTGCAAGGCCACGAGATTGGACTCGAAGTGTTCGGCAATCTTCTTGACGTAAGGAAGGGCCTGAGCGGCAGCAGTCGAAAAGTCAGTCGCAAACAAAATGGTTTTGAATTGAGCCCGAGTTTTGGCGGTAGTGGCTTTCATGTCTGGCCTCCCTCTTCTGAACAAATTATCGATCCCCATAAGGTCGAATGCTGTGATGGGCGTCACTCGCCATAATGAGGGACGGACAATTTCCCCCTAACGCGCCATAATCTCTTCAGCGTTTTGGACCAAGGGTTCCAGCACAACCGGACACTTCAAGGAGCGTGTGATCACCCATTCTTGTTCCGCTTTCTCCAGCAATCGATTCGCGCCTTCACGATCCTGATTTTGGACGATGGTCAGCGTGGGCTTCAGTACGATTTCCGTGAAGCGCAACTTTCCATCGGGTTTCCCAGTTTCCCCTCGGCAGTCAACGTCAGCCCCAAGAACTCCATCTTTGACAGCTGTGCGATGGCATGGAACGTCGCGAGGTAGCATCCCAGCGCACTACAAGAACGTGCTGATTGTTGCTCGGTCTGTTCGATGGCTGTGACCCTCATCACTGAAAGGCGTGCGTCTATACAGCTACTGGAGAATCGAGGAGAAGGATGACGGTGTGTACGTTCAGGTTGAGTCTATCTCGCTCTCCGCCTCGCTGACCAACCCTTGACGAAAAGTGTCCCTCGAGAAGTCTTGTCGCACCTTCTCAGGGGTACCCAGGTAGCAATTCACAATGGTCACACAACTCTAACTACGGAGTCTGCGTTCAGACTCACCTGCTTGTTGCGAGGTGACCGGGGTTCAGAAGCGGCTCCTGAACCATTACTTAAATTCAAAGGAAGAAAGGCGCACTGCCTGACGTACCTGTATTCGCCGGCCCGCATTGGCAAAGTCTGATTCTCGGCCGACCGGTTGACCGTGAAAATGACATCGGTCACGCACAACGGTGATTTGGCGCACAGAAAGGCGCACGCAGCCGAGAAAGAATTTGGCATGCCGGTGGCGGCTGAGGAGCCATGAGTCTACTCACATCACACACCGTTGAGGGACATGTCAGCTGCGGCTATGAGGGCGTGCGAGACGCGTTCGTCGAGAACTTTGTTCGGCGACGCGAATTGGGCGGGGCCTGCTGCATCTTTCGCCACGGCGAAAAAGTGGTCGACCTGTGGGGCGGCATTCGGAACAAGCGGACCGGTGAGCTTTGGGCGCCGGACACGATGGTAGTGGTCCACTCAGCCACCAAAGGTTTGGCCGCCATGACGCTCGCTATCGCCCACTCTCGCGGGTGGCTCGACTTCGAGGAACGTGTCTGTGCTTACTGGCCGGAGTTCGCGCAGAATGGCAAGGAGCGAGTCACCGTCCGCCAACTCTTGGCGCATCAGGCAGGCTTGTTTGCGTTCGATGAGCCCGTGGACCGAAGCGTTGTCGCCGACCTCGACCGCCTTGCGGTCGTCCTCGCGCGTCAGAAACCGGCGTGGGAGCCTGGGACCCGGCAAGCGTATCACGCTCTCACCCTCGGCTTTTACGAAGGCGAGCTGCTGCGCCGCGTCGATCCCTTGCATCGCAGTCTAGGACAGTTCTTCCAGGAGGAGATGGCGTTACGCCTCGACGAGGAGGTCTACATTCGGTTGCCGGAGGCCATCCCGAACTCGCGCCTGGCCGTACTGGCCCCGCCCACCTTCTTCGAGGTGCTTCGCGGCTTCGGGCTTCGATTCATGTTGCAAGCAATGAACCCCCGCTCCAACATCTACCGGGCGCTGAGCACGAACCCTGGCTCGCGGGTATACCAGGACGAGCAGCGGATCTATGCACGGAATCTCGAGGTGCCGTCAGGCGGAGGCGTCGCCACGGCACGAGGCATCGCGCATGCGTATAGCGTCTTCGTCACAGGGGGACGGGAGCTGGGATTGCGGAAGGAGACGCTGGACTTGTTGGCCGCCCCTGCGATTCCGCCAGCTCATGGATTTTACGATGAGTGCATGAAGACAAGTGGCGTCCAATTTTCGCTGGGCTTTATGAAGCCGAGCCCACTATGGCCGTTCGGCAGCAACGATCGTTCGTTCGGGTCCGCGGGAGCGGGCGGCTGCCTTGGGTTTGCTGATCCAGAAGTCGGCATCGGCTACGCCTACGTGACCAGCCAGATGGGAACGCGGCTAACCGGAGACCCGCGGGACTTGGCGCTCAGAAACGCACTTTACTCCGCCATTCCGGCTACGTCCGGCGCAACACCAGTTGCTGCCTAAAGAGTGACTCATGCAGACTCGGTCGGTAAGTAGGCTTGTCACCCTTAGTTTGTCCCAATACTTATTAGCGAGTGAAAAGCTGCCGTTGGGATCGAACCCGCCGCGAACCAATTGTGGTTTCTGGCTCATTGCCTAGGCCCAGAGATTTGCACTGAATGAACGACAAAACGATCAGGGGCTGCGCCAACATAATTGAAGGGAAAGCAAGTGACCAGGGTTAGCTCGCGCTTGTCTGTGTGAGCCAAGACTTCAATGTTGGTTGGTGAGACGACGAGTGTCGATTCCACCAGATACTGGAACCGTCCTTTGGAAGTACGAAGAGTGATGAGGTCACCAATGCGAATCTGACGCAGAGGGCGGAAGAAACTATCACGATGACCTGCGAGTCCAATGTTCCCCAACTCCCCAGGCATAGCGGTGTACGGGAGATGGCCTACCGCTCGACGCAAGACTTGCGAAGAATCGCCTTGAAGAATGACAGCTTTGAGGTCCAGCCTCGGTATCTCAATCTCGCCAACTCGTTCGCCATTTCCTGGTAAGTGGGGCTCAACAATAAGGACATCATTGGGCGGCTTGCGTAATTGAATCGCCTGGTAGGTCCGCGAGTCCGCAATGATGTAACCCACATAACCGACTGCGAATAGTCCTGCAGCAAGGAAAATGTCGAATGCCCAATGAAGGCAAGACTGCACTACAGTCCAACGCCTGGCCAGAACATGGTTTGTGACCTTCATCAACGACCTCCGCTGGATTGGGAAGCCGACGCGTCAGTTTCCAGGGCGGCGTAGCCCCGATGGGTCCACCTGGGCCCGAAAGCTTTGTCCTAAAAATTGTCCGTCTCTCGAGCCCAATGTGAGCAATCGGCGATCAGCCTTTCTGAAAGGCTTTCAGTGCTGCTGCGATCGCCAGCGCGAAAATGCCCGCCAGGCCGATCAATGGTACATTGCTGGCCGTTGACGGCAGCTTCTCCTCCACCTTTGTTGTTGAGGTTGTTGGCTGAGGCTCTGCTAATGGCTTTGTCTGGGTTACTTCCGTTTTTGTTGGGAGTGGAACTTCCGTCTTCTCCTTAGACTGAGTTACCGGCGGGTGCCCGTGGGATCGCTTTTCCCGATCGACCACCGTCATTGGCTCCTCTGTCGTGATCGTTGCTGTGATCATTTGACCCCGCTTCAATTCGTGCAACGACCTCTCTTCTCCATTGATCTTGATGGTGGCCCACTCGGGGACTTTGTAATCCACCACCTCGCCTTCTTTCGTGTGAATGATCAGGCGATGCGGGCTGGCGTGAAAGACTTTTCCTTCCGTGATCTCCACGGTCTTGACCGTCATCGGTCGTTCCGTCGTCAAGACTTCATCAGTCAGTTTCATGCCTGGTTTCAACTCGTGGAGGGTCAGCTTTTGTCCTTCGATGTTGAATCGCTCGCCGGGCGGAATCCGGATGGCCTCAAGCGAACCATCTGCTAGTCGGACCACCAGGTGGCTTCCTTCAATATACGCCACGGTTGCGTTTCGAGTGTCTACCGTGATTTTGGCCGGCCCGGTCTGTCTGTGTTCTACTGTCTTTTGCTGCGCAAGCGCTAAGCCCGCAAATCCTGTCAGTGCAAACACCGCAAAAGATGCCAGGATATTTCTTCTGATTTGTTCCATGTGCTTCTCCTTCTAGGAGTTCGTCCAAGTTCTATTCGAACCACTCTTCTGAACGCTGTCTTAATTTCACGGCGAGTTCGCGGCGGGCCTGTCTAAGCGCACTCTTCACAACGGATGCGAGCTCAATCCAGCGAAACTCCCCTGGAGCTAGGTAGTTAGCGTCCATTCGTATTGGCTCACCATCGAAGCGCTTGGTGCAGTGTTGCCGATCACCGGTGCGGGTGACTTGCGGCAGCGGTTGCGTGAGCGCTAGCAACTCGCAACTATTCCGAGAAAATTGTGCGTCGGCAGACTCTACTGCCAACAGAGAAACAAGCTTGCGCTCTTCCGCACCTGCGCAACGGCCTCACCCGTTTAGACTCCGTCCAAGTCGTTGTGCTCTTCACAGGTGGAGTAACGACAATCACCGGTCGGTGTGACCGACAACACTGATTCTCTCCTTCATCCAGAACTAGCCTTTTGTACGGCAAAGAATCCGTCACGCGAGTTTTTTCCGTTCGATTGATTTGAAGAGGAACAGCCATGAAGAAGATGAACCCTTATATCGCACTTGTCCTTACAGGCGGCGTGATGTTTTTTGGCGGACGCGTGACCGCGCGCAGTGGAAGCCTCAGCCAAAAGACGCAAGACAATCTGTCGACCGCCATGCACGGAGAGGCCTTCGCGTATGCCAAGTATTCGCTGTACGCCCAGCAGGCTCGTCAGCACAGCAACGTCGAACTGGCGAACCTGTTTAGAAAGGCCGCCAACACGGAGCGCTTCCAGCATTTTGCCGAAGAAGCGCAGCTAGCAGGCCTGGTTGGTAGTGACGCAGACAATCTGAAGGACGCCATTAAGGGTGAGTCCTACGAAGTTGAAGCAATGTACCGCGAATTTGCCGAGCGGGCAGCGGCCGCGGGAGACAAATCAGCGGCAGATCGCTTTGAAGAGGTGCGCCACGATGAAATGGGCCACCGCGACGCATTCAAGGCGGCGCTGGAAAAAATGGAGCGCAAAGCTGCGAATGGCCGGTAAAAAAGAACTTCTTAAGTTCTCGAAAGAAGGTATGTCATGTTGCGTTGGTTGAAGCGAGTGATTCTTCCCATCGTCGCAGTCCTTTTGCTGGTCCGGGTCTTCCGGCCGGCCCGAACCAATCCTCCGGTAGATCCGAGGCACGAGATTCACGCGAATCTTTCCGTGGATCCGGCAGTCGCTGACGTTTTCGCTCGTTCATGCAATGACTGTCATTCCAACCGCACGGTTTGGCCGTGGTACAGCGGAGTCGCGCCGGTTTCCTGGTTGGTCGTCTCGGACGTAAAGCGAGGCCGAAAAGCGCTGAACTTGTCGGAATGGGGAATGTACAAGGCGGGAGCGCAACAGAAACATCTGGCAGAGATTTGCAAAGAAGTTTCAGAAGGCGACATGCCTGTTCTTCCCTACAAGCTCATACATCTAGATGCCGAATTGACCAAAGCGGATGTGGGATTGGTTTGTGAATGGACGCGAAGTAACCGGCAGAACCTCCCAACAGTCGAGGCGGAAGTCCAAGAATAACATTGCCCGGGGCAATTAGATCGTTGCTCTGCTGGATCTTGAGCCTCGCTTTGCAGCTTAATCAAACGGTTACTTCACACGTGAGAACGGCAGAGAACAGGGTAGAGAACCAACCGTGCCCGCGATACGCACGCATTGGAGGCCGCGTCAAGCTCTCTACGGTAAATGTGGTTCTCGCAGTGATCGGTGGACTAAACGCATTCGGTCCACTCGGACTCTTCGTAGGACCACTAATCCTTTGATCCTTGCCATCGCTGCAGCTCTGTTCCCTTTTCTCAGGGAGGAGAAATGCGCCGGAAGCTGGGATTTGCAACTCGATTCTCGGCTGGAAGAGGAAACCCGGCAGTTCGTGGGATCAAGGATCGAATGCTATGGAAGTTACATCACTCATTGACTATGTCAAGACGACCAGTGCAGCAGGAATTACTACGGAGTGGGGACTCTCACTCCACCTAAAGTGCAAAGACTTCTCCATGCTCTTTGACATGGGCCCTTCAGGACATTTCATGGACAACGCCGCGGCGCTGGGCATTGATATCCACTCCGTTGACGTTGCCGTGCTTTCCCACGGTCACTACGACCACGGGGGAGGCTTGCGAAGCTTCTTGGCCGCAAACTCGAAGGCGGTTGTCTACATGGGGAAGGGAGCTGACGCGGATCTATACGCCAAATTGTTTGGGCTCAAGAAATATGTTGGTTTGGAAAGGGAGTTATTGCATTTCTATGAGGACCGGATTCGATTCTTGGACCAACCTACCGAGCTAAGAAGGGGAGTGTTTGCAATCATCCCCATTAATGAGGCATACCCAGCCCCGAAAGGAAACCGGTTTCTTTTTCGTCGGCGGGGAGCCGCCCTCTTCCCTGATGACTTCACCCACGAGCTTGCGTTGGCAGTCGAGGCAGATGGCGGCATCGTGGTACTGACGGGTTGCTCGCACCATGGATCCCTTAACATCTTGGCTGCCGTGAAAGATGCTTTGCCCGACCGTCCAATCAAGGCCTTGTTCGGAGGTTTCCATCTGGTCAGCTTGCCGTTTTCATGGACCTTGTCCGAGGGCAGAGAATCTGTGGAGGCGCTCGGTCGGGAGTTCTTGAAATCTCGAGTGGAAAAATTCTATACGTCCCACTGCACGGGATCAAAAGGCTATCGGATTCTCAAGGACATCATGGGTGAAAGGTTGGAGTACTTTCCTGCGGGATCGAGGGTTCGCATTTAGCCTGGCTGCTGGTGGGAGACAGGGGTTAAGGCCACCTCAGGAAATTGGCGTAGCCTCGTACTGGTACCGAGATTCTCTTTCCGTTTAGCCTGTCGGCTAGAAGTAGGGAGAGATGTATCCGCGATCGAACTGCATGTCCTCGACAACTTCGAGCGACGATTCGGTTGTTTTGGATTCTTCTACGGTAATGACGTCCCAGCTTTTCATAGGCATGCGCCACCCTTTCGCCCATGGCCGCGTCACTGTGCGCGCCGACATTCGCTTCCGGATTTTCCAGTTCTAATTCTTTCGCGATGGGGATGCCGTCGTTGCAGACAATCGGTCTGCCCCACTTTTTCTGAATCAGCACGCACTTCGATTTCGGACCCAAAATTGCGGACGGCATCTACCAGAGCCGTCACGCCGCTTAGCCTTTTTCCCGCGCCGTCGATTTGAACAAGAGCCGTTTTCCTACCTGCCCAAATCCTTCCCGATTATTCCAGGCCAACTTCCCGATCAAGTTTCTGTCAACGACTTTGTAAATCGTGCTGAATATGGTGGGCTGTGATCTTGCGCATGTAAGCCTGTGACTCCGCGCACATCCGTCCTTGGCTGGCCGTGGTACTCGATAGAAGGACTTCGGGGCCATTGAAAGGAATTCTATGAGCGTTCGATAGTTTTATACGTTCACTGGCAGAAATACCAGTTCCTAAAGAACAGAGGTCATGAGACCAAGCAACCAAAGGTGTCCTATATGCTCGCGTCGCGCTTGATTCAGTTGATCGAGACTCATGCCCAGTCGCTGACCCGGGAGGCGATGCAAGACATCCTGACCAATGAGCACACAACCTCCTTCCGTCAGGTTCCTAAGTCGGAGCTCGAGCCGCGTGTAGCCGCCATCTATCAAAATCTTGGGAAATGGATTGGTGATCCGAGCGAAGCGGCTGTCAAGGAGGAATATGAATATTGGGGAAGGATGCGCCTGGACCAGGGAATTCCCTTGTCCGAGATCGTCTACTGCGTGACCCTAACGAAAAAGCACTTAAGCAGATTCATTCGTGAGCACGGCCTTGTTGCCTTCGCCGGTGATCGCGTGGCCCCTGGCGAGCTGGTTCCCGTCGAACTGTATGGAATCCAAGAGCTCAACTACATGGTAGGCGACTTCTTTGACAAGGCGTTGTATTTCCTAGTATGCGGATACGAGGCGGCGGCCAAGACCAGCCGGGCTGCCTCTTAAGGTTCCCGATTACTTCTAACCGACATCTGCCGTCGCGCGAATCACCTCTTTGGGACCCGTTAATGAATTCGCGGAGGTTGCTGGCTTGTTTCTATCGCAAAAACTTTTTCTCCAAATCCGGCCCGAGCTTGTCCATCAAGTGGTCAATCATACCAAACGGGATGCCCGTCGCTACCCGCTTAAATGTTGGCTCGACGCGACCCGACGAATGATTGCGTCGCCAGACGGCTCTTGAAAAGACTAGAACCTTGGGGAAAATAACGTGGATCCTGATGGAGAGGCGTCGGGAATAGTAGGTTCGGAAAAAGCCTGACGATGTTTCATCAGCCAATCCTGCCCCCAATCGCTCGGCGTGCCCGGCGGCGCCCTGTCCATATCTCGTTAGGTCGTGATTAGCGTGCTTAATGCCATCAAGCTCGCAGCTGCCCGCCGAAGCAAGCTATTGAACGCAAGCCGGCGATGGAAAACACGGCGGCGTGACCTACGTCACAGCATTAGATTCGGGCTCAAGCGAAGAATACCCAACAGGAGGAGGGCCAACATGAAAGCCACCAGTGCTCAAACCCGAGTGGAATTCCAAAACATTCTCTTTGCAACAGATTTTTCTCCGGCTGCTATTCGGGCGGCTCCTTTTGTCAAACGGATTGCCAGGCACTACGATGCGAACCTGCTCATCCTCCACGTGCGTGCCCCAGTCGTTAGTACCGTGAATGTTCCCGGCGCCTGGCCAATCGACGTTCAACTCGAAGCCGGACAAGACGACCAGTACCGCACCAATCTCCTCGAAACGTTTGCGGGCATTCGGACAAAGGTATTGATCGAAACGGGAGATATCCTTTCTTCCCTGCAGGAAGCGATCCAAGGTAACAACACCGACCTCGTGGTCGTTGGCACGCGCGGTCGCACGGGCCTCGGAAAGCTTGTCCTCGGGTCCATTTCCGAAGAGGTCTTCCGGACCGTCACTTGCCCGGTGCTCACAGTGGGCCCACATTCCGACGCAACCAGGGGCGCAGATGGCCAAATCCGTGAAATTCTCTACCCCACCGATTTCAGAGCTGATTCGCAAGGCGCGGCGACATACGCCGTTTCTCTGGCGGAGGAGTTTCAGGCGCGACTTATCCTCTTACATGTCATCCGAGAGCCCGAACCGGGTGACCTGGTTTTCGTTCATAAGGCAATGGAAGCCGCCCAAGAACTTCTTCGAAAGCTTGTGCCGCCAGGAGCAGAAGCTTGGTGCAAGCCGGAATGTCTTGTCGAACGCGGCGACCCTGCGGAGAAGATTCTGGAAATAGCGAAGCTTAGAGAATCGGATCTCATAGTTCTGGCGGTACGGCCGGAGACCGGTGTCCCCGGTGCGGCGATCCATCTGCCAATCGCGACGGCCCATAAGGTCGTGTCGCACGCAACATGTCCTGTCTTGACGATTCGGAGTTGATCCCCTAGCTCGTAGGACGGTCCTTCCCTGCACGTCTGAGTTGGGTCGTTGGTTAAAATTGGAGGGAGCGGCGGTGAATTCCGCGAAGGTCAAGGCTCCACAAGAAAAACAAACTACGCTAACGCCGAAACCTGGGCCGCTCGCAGGGCTAAGCGACCGCAGCATATCTGGAAGCGCAGTACCTCCCGTCGTATGCATTGGCATGTCTTCTGGCGGGATTGCTCCCTTGAAGACGCTGTTCCGACAACTCTCGCCAGACACGGGCATGGCGTTCGTCGTGATCCATCATATTCATAATTTACCTACACGGTTGCCGGAGATCCTTCGCTCATGTACGACAATGCCGGTCTATCTACCTATTGCCAGCAAACTGGTGAACTCGGACAGCGTGTATGTTCTCCCGCCAGGAAAGGAGATCACGCTTGCCGATGGCTGCTTTTCTCTCGGACCGAGGTCGAAAACTGGAGGTTGGTCGAATGTAGTCTCGGTCTTCCTCAATTCCCTCGCGAAGAGTGGCCACCGCGGAATCGCCGTCATTTTGTCGGGCCTCGACGAAGACGGAGCCGCCGCACTCAAAGCTTTCAAGGAACGTGGTGGTATCACGATTGTCCAAGAACCACAAACTGCCGAACGGCAAGAAATGCCACTGGCCGCAATAGATACTGGATTTGTCGACCATGTCCTGCCGCCGCCAGCCATCGCGGGTCAGTTGGAGAAGATCGCGTGGCGCTTTAGGGGTTCAGGGGGTTCGCTTCCTCAGGCGGGAAGCCATAATCCAACTACTGCCTCTCTGATTCAGGACAGAACGGTTTCGCCCAACGCCTTGAAGGTTCTCGATGCACGGTATCTGCGTCGGGATTCCCGGGGAACAGTTGTCGAGACACCAGACCAACTCTTCGTGCGTGTTTCGTCGGCCATCGCCGAAGCTGAACGCGAGTGGGGCGGTCAGGGGGCAAGCCGAGAATGGGCAGAGCGATTCCATCGCATGCTTCATGCTCTCGATTTTCTGCCCAATTCTCCCACGCTGATGAACGCGGGGACGGACCTAGGCCAGCTCTCCGCGTGTTTTGTCCTGCCCATCGAAGATAGTCTCGAAAACATTTTCGATTCGCTGAGGCTGATGGCGCTTATCCAGCGAACAGGGGGCGGTACCGGGTTTTCTTTTTCGCGCCTGCGCCCAGAAGGGGACATTATCGCGTCAACGGGCGGGCAGAGTTCTGGCCCGGTTGCGTTCATGCATATCTTCGATTGTGCGACAGAGCGTATCCGCCTGGGCGGAAAGCGGCGCGGCGCTAACATGGCCGTGCTGCGAGTGGACCATCCAGACATAATCGAATTCATTCGCGCCAAGCGTCAGCCCGGTGTGCTCGAAAACTTCAACATCTCCGTTGGTGTGACGGACACCTTCATGGAAGCGGCCCGGCTAGGCGATTCCTACAACCTTGTCAATCCGCGTCTGCGTCGAACGACTGGACAATTGAACGCGCGCGAGGTGTTCGCTGAAATCGTCGAATCGGCTTGGCAGACCGGGGATCCCGGGCTGTTGTTCCTCAACACGATCAACGCCGCGAATCCAACACCCGGAGTCGGCGTGATCGAAACTACGAATCCGTGTGGAGAGGTTCCGCTGTTGCCGTTCGAATCGTGCAATCTCGGGTCCATCAACCTGAGCCATATGGTCAAGGCCGCTTCTAATGGCAAAAGCATCGACTGGGAGGGGCTGAGGGCCATCGTGACCGTCGCGGTGCGATTTCTCGACGACGTCATTGAGATGAATCGCTATCCCGATCCTCGATTGGAAGACATGGCGCGTGGGAACCGAAAGATTGGTCTTGGAGTGATGGGCTTCGCCGATCTGCTGATTCAACTCGGCGTCTCCTATGCGTCGTGCGAAGCCCTCCAAATAGGCAGCCAGTTGATCCGAGTGATTGCTGAAGAAGCACGAGCGGCTTCGCGTTCGCTCGCTGAGGAACGGGGCGTCTTCCCTAACTATGAGCGCAGCGTATACGACGCGCGTCGCGAACGCCTGCGCAACGCCACGCTGCTTTCCATCGCGCCAACTGGCACGCTGAGTATTCTCGCAGGAACCAGTGCCAGCATAGAACCGCTGTTTGCTCTAGCGTATCGACGCACGCACGCTCTCTCCGGGAAGCCTTTGAGGGAAGTTCACCCGCTGTTTCTCTCTTACCTTGAGCGGCACAGGCTGCGCTCCGATCAGTTGCTAAGCGAAGTTCTCGCCAAGGGCCGTCTGGCTGAAGTGAGAGGGCTACCCAATGAAGTCAAGCAGCTGTTTATCAGCGCACTCGAAATAACCCCCGAGCAACACGTCGCGATGCAGGCGGCTTTCCAGGCGCACATCGACAACTCGGTCTCCAAAACGGTCAATCTTCCACAAGGAGCGTCTAAGGAAACCGTCGCCTTGGTCTATCGAATGGCTTGGGAACAGAAGCTAAAGGGAATAACTGTGTTTCGTTACGGCTCGAAAGGAACGCAGGTACTCGAACTCGGAGCAGGCGAAGACTCTTACGAGCGGGAACATTTTGCCGTCTGCGACCCGCACGAATGCCGACTGTGATGACACGGCGCTGCCGCAACACCTCAGCACCAGACGAAGGGCGCGGACTACGCGCGCACAGTAGCAGGCTGTGTTTGCGGGCCAAACTGCAGTAGCCTCACGATAGTCCGGAGCATTCCTGGCTGCTGCGGCGATGGGTGGAGGCGGATCTTGTCACCTACGCGAAGACAAAGGTGCTCACGGCGCTGCACTGTGCTGGCGATGCGGCGCCGCAACGGCCGCTCGGCAACCGATAATCTATCTGGTCATAGAACGTCTCAAGTTTTTCAGCTTCGGCTCGAATTCAGCCCGCCACAACACGAGACGGCCGCATTCTGCGAAATGTGATCTGAACCGGAAATCTCATGTGTTTCTCTCCGGTTTCGCCAATTTTCGGTAATTAACTGGCGTCCTCCTTGCCACTGACGCCTTCAGTTTGGGCGAATGTTTGTTTTTCGACGTGATCTTGGTCACGTTTGGCAGTGATCTTGCACACCGAGCGCTTTCCCGCCCAAGTCCATGGTAAAGGTGCGACCGAACCCAAAGGCGCGCGGGGGCAATATGAAATTTGGCGTCTTGGCTCTCGACTATGACGGCACGATCGCTCGCGATGGCGTGCTCGACAACGAAGTCGGCTCCGCCATCGCCGAGGCCCGGAGAAGGGGGATTGTGGTCGTCATCGTAACGGGACGTATTCTCGCGGAGCTCGAACAGGTTGCAGGTGACCTCCACTTTGTTGACGCGGTAGTCGCCGAGAATGGTGCGATCCTATGGTTTTCGAACGGCCACAAAAGGCAAATTGCTCACTCTACCTCGGTTCGGTTCTTGCAGGAAATTGCTCGCCTTGGCCTCGAATTTAAGGCCGGACAGTGCGTCGTAGAGCTCGATGCGGGGGCCGCGCCGCAGGTTCTAGAAATCATTCGACAATTGGAATTACCCCTCGTTTTGCTATTCAATCGGGGGCGACTAATGGTGCTTCCACAAGGCGTTGGCAAAGGCGCAGGATTGCGAGAGGCGCTGGCGATACTTCGGCTCTCGGCCCACAACGCAATTGGAATCGGCGACGCGGAGAACGATCACGACTTACTTGCGGCCTGTGAACTCGGTGTAGCCGTCGAGTGGGGCAGCCGACTCCTCCAAGAGGCGGCCGATGAAGTGTTACCGGGAAAGGACCCCTCTTCTGTGGCTGCCTACATCTGGAGGGCAGCCACGGAACTCCGCCTGCCCCCGGAAAAAATCGGGCAGCATCGGCTATCACTCGGGACTGCGGACGATGGCCATGAGTTGACGCTCGGAATCCGTGGCCGCAACGCGCTCATAGCCGGTGATCCCCGTTCCGGGAAATCTTGGGTAACGGGGCTGGCCTGTGAGCAGCTGATTTTGCAGGGGTATTCAATTTGCGTGATCGATCCTGAAGGCGATTACCGCACTTTGGAAACACTACCAGGAGTCGTCGTGTTCGGAGGCGAAGACCCGCCTCCCGAATTACCTGATTTGGCACGAGTGCTGCGCCATCCGGATATGAGCGTGGTTATCGATCTATCGCACGCGCCGTATGCGGAGAAGGTCGACTACATGAAATCACTTCTCCCGATGCTGGCGGCGATTCGAAGGAGCACTGGACTGCCGCATCGGATTGTCATTGACGAAGCGCATTATTTCCTCCACGAACCGAATGCCGGTGAGCTGCTGGACCTGACACTGGGCGCCTACACTCTCGTGACTTACCGAATGTCTGACTTGCATCCGAACCTGCGCCACGCCATTGACGCTGTCATAGTGAAACAAATCAAGGACCCTCGCGAGAGCGAGGCCTTAGCCGAAATTCTTCGAACGAAGGGCGGTTGCCTGCCCGTCGTAATGAACCTTGCGACGTTGGGGATCGAAGAGGCAGTCCTTTTGCCGGGTATACAAGAATCAGGCGGAAAGTGCGTGAAATTTACTCTGTCCCCCCGCCTGACCTCGCATGTCCGGCATAAGGCGAAATACCTGGATGTGCAGCTGCTAGCCGAGCAAGGCTTTTGGTTCACGGAAGACGGTCACCCTTCCGCGGGGCCCGCCCGAAACTTGAAGGAATTCTTGGCGCTACTTGACATGGTGCCGTCCACCGTGGTCACGAGACATGTTCGCCATGGCGATTTCTCAAGATGGATCGCAGGAGTATTCCACGACCATGCCCTCGCATCGGAAATTCGGAAAGTCGAGCAGCGCTTTCGTCTCGGACATATCAACGATCTCACCGAGTCAATCGGAGGACTAATTCAGGAAAGATATGAATTTTCCCCCGGTCGAGACAATGAGGTAGCCATTCCTGCACCGGCGGCCGACTAATCCAGGTAATTGCTGCTGAAGTTCGGGCGGCCTCCCGCACCTTGGCGGACCTACGCGCCACCGTCCGTCGGACCGCGGTGTCTCAAATCTCCTAGTTCCAATCGCTGTGTTGCTAGCCGCGTATTCGCACAAAGCGGAACAGAGAAGCGAAAACGACTCTTTAGAGAACATCTGCTGCGGTTCGTGCCTTTCGCCGCACACATCCGACGTCCTCGGCGGGCGCGCGGGCCATTCCGCACGTCGCGTGAGATTCAAGTCTGAACTTGAGGATCACCTCACCTCGAACCACGCAGAACGAACGCTGCAGACAATTATCCGGGGGCGATACGCCGAAATTTTCGCTTATGATGACGAATCGCGAATTTTCAGGATCAACTCGCAACCGGGAGCTATATGTAGCTCATTTCGACCAGCTTGGCGATGACTCTCCGGGCCGCATCTTCAGGCTCTTCTCGGTCCCCGTGCAATACTACTTCGGGCTTTTCAGGCGGCTCGTATGCCGCCTGAAGACCAGGCACGGTCTGCGCCTCACCCTCGCGCGCTCGGCGGTAGATTCCTTTGGGATCTCGGGCCGTGCACGTCGCTAATGGACACTGTATATAGACCTCTACGAATTTAGGGATCTGCTGTCGCGCCCAGTCTCGGTACAGACGACGATTGGCAGTGGCATCGAAGATGACGGGAACACCATGCTGCGTAAGAAGAACCCCAACGTACACCATCTGCCGATAGAACATGTCGCGCTCTTCGGGATCGTATCGTGGATGGGGCGTGAAAATCTTTCGCAGTTCATCGGACTCTAGTACAGCTACCTCCATTCCTCGAGCAGACAGTTGAGCGCTTAGGCTCGCAGCAATGGTCGACTTCCCAGAAGCGGGGAGACCAGTTATCCACACAGCGAAAGCGTCCCGCGTCCTACACTCCCGCATAGGTGTTCACTTGGGTAGGGTCAAAACTCTCGCTATCCAACACGGCCAGGACAAACGTGACAATTCTTCTACGAATAGTATCTGATAGCGTCGGATACCAAAGTGGACTGGCGATCACCAGACCACGAAAAGCAAAAAACGGTGCAACGACGCTCAATATTTCGCGATCCCCGCTCTTCTCCAGGTAGCGATTCCAGAATCGGAGGAACAGCGTTCCCAAGGGGCCTTCGAGGCGACCGCTCCGTTGAAGTGAGAAGAAGAAATAGTTCAGTGTCAAAGATGTCAGGTCATCTGCAGGATCACCGTATTCACCTCTAGAGCGATCGAGGAGCTGGAAATCCACTCCGGATCGAAACAAGATATTCCATGGATGAAAATCACCATGGATCTGGCGCAGCCTGTGAGTTAGACCTTTGATCCGCCATCGCCATCGTATGCAACGATGCTCGATCTCTTGAAGTAGGTCTGCCGTGATGTGTGGATGGTGAGGATATGAATCGGTAAGGCCCATGATACATTCGCTGTGTCCCAACAATTCACGGATGCGTCGCGTGTATAGCCCCGAATCGCTGATGGGCTCGGCGTAGATTGTCAGCAGGTAGTCACACAGGGCATCGGCACGGGCCAGATCAAGATCTGTGAGCGCGCCAGTGTCCCGAATTCGCTCGAGATCCAATGAATAGTTTTTCCCCTCGACATATTCCGTTAGAAGACAGGCTTCCTCAACCTTGCCAAGGGAAACGATGCTCCCATCAGATTGGAAGCCAGCGACATCAAGGGACCGAACATGACGTGGCAGGCGGTTAAAGGCCTGATGTTCCCACAGCAAAATGTGAGCACGGTCAGCCATGTGTTCGTGTCCAAAGGGACCTGGGCTGATCGTGTGAAGCACCGCGCTGCGGCGCTGGTGATCGGCTAGCTCGTAATCGATGCGGACTGGAGTTCCATAGCCGTATCCTTTCAGGGTCTTATCCTCAGGGTGATCTAAAGCCACTATGGTCAATAGGGTTACCGGCTCTCCCAGTATAGAGTTCAGGTAGCGTGCCAACTGTTTTGTCTTCAATTCAGGCATTCCCCGTGCCTCGCGTCGCTGTTCTCCTGAAGCCAGTTTTCAACACCTGCCCCGAAGATCTAGCCCTGGATTGAAATTTCGGAAAAGTTGAATTACTAAACCAAACTTTGCCTGATTTCATCGCTCAAAGTGTCGACGCGCGTTGGGATCAGAATATGCGACCGGCATCATCCGTCGCTGTGACCCAAATCACAGCATTAGTCCACAAGCGCATGCAGAATGGGTTGGTCCTCCTGCCCCCGGTCCGCGGGCCTGACGAATGGGCAATCAATTTTTGGAAGCAGCGATTGAGACGGCGCTAGAAGCTGGCGGCATTCTGCTTTCTGAATTCGATCGGCCGGCAAAAGTCAGCCGGAAAGGGAAGCTAGATCTGGTGACAGAAGCTGATCACCAGTCTGAACAGGCGATTGTGGCCCGCCTGCGAAATTATTTCCCCAAGCACACTATCCTATCGGAGGAAGGAGGCGGGCAGGAGGGCGCTACGCGCCATCGCTGGATTGTCGACCCTCTTGACGGCACTACGAACTTTGCCCATGGGTACCCGTGTTTCGCGGTCTCGATCGCATTTGAGGAGACCGGGGAACTTCAGGTGGGAGTGATTTATCAGCCGATCACAAAAGAACTCTTCACCGCCTCAAGGGGAACAGGCGCCTATCTGAACGAAAAACGGATCCGTGTTTCTAGTGTCGAGTATCTCTCGGCGAGTTTGCTGGGCACGGGTCTTCCCAGCGCTAAACGGGCGCGCAACGCGAACATGCATTACTACTGGAATCTTGCGCTGCGCTCTCATGGAGTGCGCCGCGACGGCTCGGCAGCACTTGATCTTGCCTCAGTAGCCTTCGGGCGATTTGACGGATTCTGGGAGGTGGGTTTGCATCCCTGGGATACCGCAGCAGGAGTGCTTCTGATACGCGAGGCTGGAGGTGTCGTGACAACCTTCGCGGGCCAACCTTACCGCCTCGACGATCATGAAATTCTGGCCTCGAACGGTCGTATCCATGCGGAAATGCGTCTGGCGCTCGCGAGTGTACAGGAGCAAATTGCCAAAGCCTGCGGACCGTCTCAGAACTCCGATCCCGCGAGACAATAAGGCTGCGCTTTTCTGCTTCAGCCAAGCTCTGTGTTTTCCCTCGAGCGACTGCGAGCAGTTAATCGTGCGGCGCGCCGGAGATTGCAGCCGAAACGATAGTATCTCGCTCTTCCCTCCGATGTCCACCCAAGCAAACTCGCGCTCCCGTTGCGTGACACATATCACAAAAATGCGTGACCGATAACACAGAGCATTACGGCTAAGCCGAGTAAGCTTCCACTTGCCCATGAAGCGCCTAATCATCATCGCTATCGTCGCGCTTGCCTCTGCTGGATTGTCCGCCCATCTCTATCCCACGTGGTTTTCCAAACGCTCGACCGTAATCGAGCTGAAGCTCTCAGGCAACATCGAAGCCCATGAAAGTTTGGTCAGTTTTAAGGTACCGGGCCGGATTATTGAACTGCCTGTAGACGAAGGCCAAAACCTGCAAGCGGGCACTCTGATTGCCCGGCTGGACAATGACGATTACCGACAGCAGGTGCAGGTGGACGAGGCCACCACGATTGTTCGCGATCGGCAACTTGCGCTCGCCCTGGCCGGCAGCCGGGCGCAGGAGATCGAAAGCGCGCGGCAATCTATCTTGGATGCCCAAGCGGATCTCGAGCAGAAAGAGAAAGACTTCAAACGCTATGACGCCCTGTACGAAAAGGATGAAATTTCGGCGCAAGTCCGTGATCAAGCCGAAACGAATTTTACTCGAGCCGAAGCTACCCTTGAACGCGCCGAGCAGACCTATAACCAACTGCTTGAAGGAACGCGAAAGGAAGAATTGGCCGTCGCCCATTCAAACGTCCACCAGGCGCGCCAGAACCTCAAGATGTCGCGCATTCGTCTGAGCTACACGGTTTTGAAAGCACCGTTCAATGGCATTGTGTTGGTCCGGCAGGCTGAACTCGGTGAGGTTATATCACCGGGCACACCAATCGTCACGCTGGCCGATCTAGCCCACATTTGGCTGCGTGTATATCTTCCCGAAACAGATCTCGGCAGGGTGCGTTGGGGACAGGACGCCGATATCCGGACCGATACATATCCGGGCAAGGTTTACCACGGGCGTGTTTCCGTCATTTCTTCAGAAGCTGAGTTCACACCCAAAAGCGTGCAAACCGAGCAAGAACGCGTCACCCTGGTTTATCGCGTCAAGATCGACGTGGAGAACCCCAACTACGAGCTGAAGCCGGGAATGCCAGCGGACGCTTACATCAAGCCGAAATAGGCGCGTGCCATGGAAACCATTCCGGCGATCACGGTCACCGACTTGGGCAAGCGATTCGGCCCGGTTCAGGCGGTCGACAGCCTCTCGTTTCAAGTTTACCCAGGTAAAATCTTCGGGCTCGTCGGTCCCGACGGCGCGGGCAAGACCACCGCACTGCGTATGCTCGCTGGCGTGCTGTCTCCTGATTCGGGCGCAGCCACCGTCGCAGCTCACGATGTTGTGCGCGATCCCGAAGGCGCCAAGCACGACCTCAGCTATATGCCGCAGCGATTCGGCCTTTATGACGATTTGACCGTCGATGAAAACATTCGCTTCTATGCGGACTTGTTTGGCGTCGCGCGCAAGCGGCGGGAAGAGCATGCGGCAGACTTGCTGGCTGCGGCAGGTTTGAAAGAATTTCGAGAGCGCCTGGCAAGGAACCTGTCAGGAGGAATGAAGCAAAAGCTTGGCCTTGTGTGCGCGCTGATTCATACGCCGCGCGTGATTCTGCTCGACGAGCCAACCAACGGAGTCGATCCCGTTTCGCGCCGCGATTTTTGGCGCATCCTATATTCACTACTGGCCAGCGGTGTAGCCATCCTGAATTCCACCTCCTATTTGGACGAAGCCGAGCGCTGCCATCGTGTTGGGCTAATGTATCGTGGCCGGATGCTGTTTTGCGACCGTCCCGAGGAGCTAAAGAAGAAATTTCCAGGCGGCGTGCTCGCGATTCATTCTTCTAAACCAACTGTGATTCGCGACGCGCTTTGTACCACGGTGACTCCGGGAAAGATTCTGCTGTTTGGCGACCGCGTACACGTTTTTGTCGACGACACAGGCCGCAGGTTGCCTGAGCTTCGCGGGTATCTGGAAACGAAGCATATCCCCTATGACTCCATTGGTCCGATAGCCCCGAATATTGAAGATCTGTTTGTTTCTGCGGTGGAAACACAAGCAGCGGAGAGAGGAATGGGAGCAGAAGAAAACGCTTCCATGTTGGTGACTTCATGAACGACGATGCGCCATCGGTACGAGTAGAACGCTTGGTGAAGCGATTCGGTACGTTCATAGCAGTGGACAACGTAAGTTTCGAGGCACGCCGTGGTGAAATTTTTGGTTTTCTCGGCCCAAATGGTTCCGGCAAATCGACTACCATCCGGATCCTTTGCGGGTTGCTGCGGCCGACGTCGGGACACGCCGAAGTTGCCGGAATCAACGTCGCAATTGACCCGGAAGGCGTTCGCCAGCGCATCGGATACATGTCTCAGAGATTTTCGCTCTATAACGACCTGCGCGTGGTCGAGAATCTGCGCTTCTTCGGTGGAATGTACAACGTGCCGGCAAAGGAGCTGCCACAGCGGATTGCTTGGGCATTGCAAATGGCAGGGTTGGAGGGGCGAGAAAACACCGTGACAGGCTCGCTCCCTGTCGGCTGGAAACAACGGCTGGCTCTTGGGTGTTCCGTGCTGCACCGGCCGCCAATTGTGTTTTTGGACGAACCGACCTCGGGTGTTGACCCAGTTTCGCGCCGGCAATTCTGGGACTTAATTCGCGAGATGGTTAGCGAAGGCGTGAGCGTCTTCGTCACTACGCACTATATGGACGAGGCGGAATACTGCGATCGCCTGGTATTGCTGGACCGAGGACGGATCGCGGCGATGGGTACGCCCACCGAACTGAAGACCACGCACATGAATGGGGAATTGCTGCTGGTTGATTGCAGTCCACTGGCCAGAGCACTGGCCCTTCTGCAGCGCGTTCCGAGCGTAAACGATGCGGCGGTTTTCGGCAGCAGCATCCATGCCGTTGTTGCTGATGCAAGGGCCGTGATGCCCGCAATGCGCGCTTTGCTGGAGAGACAGGGTGTCCAGGTGCAACGCATCGAGCCGATTGCCGCCAGCCTCGAGGACGTGTTTGTGTCGCTTACTGCCGCACGCAAAACCCCAACGGAGTTGGCCGCATGAGCCTGCGCCGCATCATCGCCATGACTCGCAAAGAGACGCTGCAGATTGTGCGCGATCCGCTAAGCCTGCTCATCATTCTTGCCATACCTCTAATCCAGCTCTTCATTTTCGGGTACGCAGTGAATCTGGACGTGAAGCATATTCCACTATGTGTCTATGACCGGGATGCCACGCAAACGAGCCAGAGCCTACTCAAGCATTTTCAAGCCACGGAGTACTTCAACATCGTGCGCGTGTCGGAGAACTATCGCGACGTGGTTCGCAGCATCGACCGCGGCACTTGCACGGTGGCAGTGGTTGTACCTCCACGCTTCTCCGAAACGCTGCGTTCCACGGGGCAGGCACATGTGCAGGCGTTATTGGATGCAAGTGACAACAACACGGCAAGCATTGGAATGGCGTACGCACAAAGCATCGTCCAAAGCCACTCAGCACAAATACAGTTGGAGTGGCGCCAGGGACACGGCCTACCCGCCCCAGTCCCGGTCATAACCTTTCAGCCGCGAACCTGGTTCAACGAAGACCTCGAAAGTATGGCGAATTTCATTCCTGGTGTCGTCGCCTTGGTAATGGCTGTGGTGGGGGCGTTTCTTACATCGCTGACGATTGCCCGCGAATGGGAACGCGGCACGATGGAACAGCTGATCTCCACGCCGATTGGGAAGCTCGAAATTCAAATTGGCAAACTGTTTCCGTATTTTGTGATTGGAATTGCGGATACGGCGGTTTGCGGTGGCACAGCGTTTTGGTGGTTTGGTGTTCCGTTTCGCGGAAGCTGGCTAGTCTTCTTCGCCTGCTCGATTCTGTTTCTGATCGTGGTGCTTTCGCTCGGCTACTTCATATCGGTTACGGCCAAGAGCCAACTTGGCGCTTGCCAAGTTGCACTGCTCGCCACGTTCTTGCCTACCTTCCTGTTGTCGGGCTTCATTTTCCCCATCGATCAGATGCCGACTGTCGTGCAGTGGATCACCGCTATTCTGCCGGCCCGATACTACGTGTCGATTTTGCGAAACGTGTTCCTGAAAGGCACTGCCGTGCAATTGCTTGTGACTCAGATTGTCGCCCTTGCAGTAATCGCAGCGGCTCTCGTCGTGTTAGCGACGCGTTCGTTCCAGAAGAAGCTGCCATGAACGTGCGATATTCACATTCGCGGATTCGCCGGATGCTCACAAAAGAGTTCATCCAAACGCTGCGTGACCCGCATACGCGATGGCTGCTCTGGGGGCCGCCGCTGATTCAAATGGTGATTTTCGGCTATGCCGCTACACTGGAAATCAAGCACGTATCGATGGCGGTTTTGAACTTTGACAACACGCAGGAGAGCCGCGAGCTCATTTCTCACTTCGCGGCCAGCCGGTATTTCAGAATCACTAAGTATGCCGCGCATCGCGGCGAATTGCGGTATGGCATTGATCGCGGCGACTTTATCCTGGCTGTGGAGATCGACTCGGGCTTTGCGCAGCAACTTCGGAACGGGCAAGGTGCAAATGTCCAGGTGATTGTCGACAGCTCGAATTCCAATACGGCGCTCGTCGCTCTAGGGTATCTCACGCAAATCGGCACAGCTTTCGCGCAGGAGTATCAGGCAGACCGCATGCGGCGAACTGCACCGCAATTGGTCCCTTTCGCGCCGCGCGTAGAAGTTGAGACGCGCCCCTGGTTCAATGAGGGACTGCTCAGCGAGTGGTACTTCGTTCCCGGAGTGCTCGGCAATCTGATGCTCATCCTGATCATGAACCTGACCGCCTTTGCCATCGTGCGCGAGCGGGAGATTGGAACCCTCGAGCAGGTTATGGTTACGCCCATCCGGCGCTGGGAATTTATCGTCGGCAAGACCGTGCCTTTTTTCCTGATCGGGTGTTTCGATGCCACAATGCTCTTTCTGGTGGGTACCCTGTGGTTCGGCGTGCCTTTTCGCGGCGAAATTGTCGTGCTGGCATTGGGGATTGTTCTGTTTTTGCTGGCCGGACTAGGCTTAGGTCTCTTGCTCTCCAGTTTGGCAAGAACGCAGCAACAGTCCATGATCACCTCGTTCTTTTTCATTATGCCGATGACTACGCTGTCAGGCTTCGGCACACCCATCAGCAGCATGCCGCGCTTTTTTCAAGACCTGAGCTATTTCAATCCGCTATGCCATATGGTTCTGATTCTTCGTAGCGTGTATCTGAAGGGTGTTGGTCTGGATGTGCTGTGGCCGAATCTCCTTTTCCTTGCAGCCTTCGCGACGCTAATGCTCAGCGTCAGCGTGCTGCGATTTCATAAGTCATTAGAATAGTTTCTTCAGTTTTATCTTGCACTCGGGGGAGACCGCAATAGCTCTTCACTTCCTCTTGCTCGCCGCCGCTTTCTTAATGAGCGGTGTGGCCGTCTTGGCGTCGGCTTCCGATTCGAACCCGAGCACAGCTGAAAATCTTCGCCCAACCGCTTGAGCAACGAAGAAAGTCATGTTGATGCCTGCGGCCGACACGGCCTGTGCGATGGCAAGACCGAGACCAGGCCTATCATCCCCTTCAACCAATAGGGTCGGAATGGAGGAGGCCAACAAGCCCGCTTCCGGGGCTGCGGCAGTTACTTTCTTGCCTGCGATGGGATAAAGCTCGATTGCGGCCTTTGTTTCCTCGCCGGGATAGCGGTAGCCCATCAATACATGTAAGTTCGCTCCTGCCTTTGCAACCGGCTCGAGCGTATGCGCGAGCGTCCCCATTTGGTTTTCGACCTCTTTCCGCCAGAGCGAAATGTTCTTCACCGTAACCGGCATAAGCGCCCTCCCATGGTGTCTCGTTGACACCGGATGAAGCGAATACTACGCCCCTCCGCGCTTTTTCCCAATCCCTGCCGCCCAGCGATTCAGTCAGCGGGCAAGCTCTGAACATGGGTTAGGAAATCCCTGAGTCCTTCGACGTTAGGTCACACACCAAAAGAATGGAGGCCTCACCAATGCGTGATGTTGAAAACGAAAAGAGGTCACTGAGTCAATCGCGGTACGGCGACATGGCGTGCCCCATCCTCTACGTTCGCAAGCATGTCCACGGGTTGAAATTGGGAGAATCAGAGCCTGCAGCACGAGGGACAGAAATCCACCAAGCGCTGGCAAGCTACATCGACCACCTAGTCAGAAACAAGGCGTACAACGGACCTGCAAGTGTTCGATTCGCTGATGGGAACTGTGGGGGCCGAAGCACGCGAAGTATTCGAAAAGTTTCGGGACAACCACGCCTTTGACCCGGAGAAAATCCTTGCCACAGAACTCCACATCACGCTCGATCAGGACTTCCGTCATGTTGAGGATTCGGAAGAAGACGGGCGAACATCAGAGTACGAAGAAACGCTCGACCTGGTTGTGCTGCACTCCATGACGGAGGCAAAGGTCGACGACTGGTAGAGCTACTACCAGATCATTGGCGCGGACACGTTCCAATCGAAGTTCTATCGTCAGTTCTCGGCGCAGCAACATAAGTCACAGAGACGTGTGATGAACGTCACCGTTCACTTGCGCTTGCGCAATGTTTGACTCCTCTGGTTTGATACGCTGTGCGCCATTCCTCCTAGCCGCCAGGTCGAAGTGCAGATGTCGGAAAGACCCAATTATTGGTGGATCGTTACTTGCAAGAACCACTTGTTTCATCAGCAGCGGGAGTATCCTTTCGCGCCGACCGATGCTTTTGCTCCTCTCCCTACCATCGATGATCAATTCTTGGTTCGGTGCGATGAGTGGGGGAAGACGTACACCTATAGGCCCTCCGAGGTTTGGAGATCCGAGCAAGAGCTTCCCCACACGTTCAAGCTGCATCGACTCTTTCAAGACTCTAGGGATGACGCTCTTGATTCAAATCCAGGCACGGAACCTGTTCCGAGTAGGTGGCAGGAACTACCCCACGAGGGGAAAACGCGAGGTAAAGCGGCCTGAGAATTTGCTCATAATCGGCCAGAAGCTCCGGCAGTCTCATGTCTACAGCCGATTCTCACAACCCGAGGGGAATGGCGTGCCGTACTTTTACAAAATCGACAAAGAGTACAGGCTGGTGATCAGCGCAGGGGCTGGAGTTCTTACCAAGGGCGAAATACTGGGACTCCAGGACCGACTGCTAGCGGATTCCGAGTTTGATCCGAGTTTCGCGCAGCTCATTAATCTCACTCAAGTCACCGGCGTAGAAGGAGCGACCGCAGACGGCGTGCAGGAGGTCACGGAAAGATCGATATTCTCTCTTAAGTCGAGGCGCGCGGTCATTGCAAACAGTGATCTGATCTACGGACTGTCGCGAATGTTCCAGATATTTCGCGAACTGAAGGGAGATCAGGGAATCCGCGTGTTCCGCAGTCTGGAAGAAGGCCTGGATTGGATTGCTGGCAGAGACTGAGTCACGGCGTGATCCATTCGCCTGAAATCTCTAGTCCAATAGCGAATGTATTGGCTGGAAGAGTCTGACAGTAGGCGATTCTTGCGCGCGCCCAGAGTTCGTTCACGATAGATTGGACAACCAGTCATAGTGCCGGGCTCGCAGAACCGTTTCGAATTAACGAGGCCAGTCAAGTTTCGGTTATCAGTGCCGCATCGGAGATGTGATGAATGGCACAAAAACTTGTGACGACTCGCACAGCAAGTGCGTGGGGCTTTTGCTATTCAATGTTGGGAGGTGGCCCATGGCACTGTCACAAGCACCGCCCGCCAAAGGGCCCAAAGGAACCAATCAGACAAACGCTGCGCCTCCCACAAGAGAAGTTGATACATTGCGCAGGGCAGCCCTGGTTCAACACGCACCACTGTTCGCTGACATTTCCAAAACGGAATGCAGAGAAATCGTTTCTCATGCGCGCGAACGCCAATTCCGACGACACCAGACAATCTTCTTGGAGGGCGATCCAGCCCGAAACGTGATCCTGTTGACGCGCGGCAAAATAAAGATCACGCAACTCGGTCAAAACGGATCGGAAGTCATTCTCCGTCTTGTTTGGAGTGGCGACCTGGTTAGTCAGGAAGGACTCTCCCTCCAATCCAAGCACCGCTCAACGGCACAGGCACTCGACGATGCTACAGTCCTCGTGTGGGACACGAGCGTTTTTGAAGGCTTGGCAGACCGTTTTCTCCTGCTTCGACGGAGTTTGCAGAACATTGTCTCCCAGCGCTTGGAGGAGTTGGAGGAGCGGTACCGTGAGGTTTCCACAGCAAAGGTTGCAGCTCGACTAAGTCATGAACTTGTTCGCTTGGCCACCAAAGCGGGGCATCGAACAAACATCATTAGCGACATCCATCTTTCTCGCGAAGAGTTGGCACAGTTAACTGGCACAACTTTGTTCACGGTGAGCAGACTACTCTCTGAATGGGGCTACCTGGGCCTTGTGAGGATCCGACGCGAAACGGTTTCGGTTCAAAACATAGACGCTCTCAAGAAATTGGCCTTTACTGAATGAGAAATTACCAGGCAACGTCCACATCTTGAGCCGAGGCCGCTGTTGAAAAATGTTTTCGGAGGCGGGAGTTGTCGCTAATCACTTGGCAATGCCTGGTAAACGCGCTCATCGCCGAGCCGATCGCCGAGGTCGATTTTGGCGCGGAACTTTACCGGTCTTCGGACTTGCTAGGTCGCAAACACCTCGACGGACTCGTCGTCCCCAAACTTCTTGAGCTTCTCCCAGTGGGAGAAGATACTCGCACGCATGCAAGACTGTGCCTGCATAACTTCCTGCCAAAGAAGTTCGCATCAATGACTTCGTTATGCGTGGACGAATTGGCGGGTGTTTCGCTCTGCACCCGGCTCTAAGTGCGGCGCAGACTCGCAAAAGACAAGCCTGCTTCGACCAGACC
>Ga0182041_10000185_pt1 | contig 27953 bp, 31 predicted proteins | sample flu12Cox44000178_FD_125967 | JGI IMG/M metagenome (GOLD analysis project Ga0182041, IMG submission 125967) | Lab enrichment of tropical soil microbial communities from Luquillo Experimental Forest, Puerto Rico - flux8day.12C.oxic.44.000.178 | ecosystem: Environmental > Terrestrial > Soil >...
TCCGAACAATCCGGAGCCTTCGTGAACGGGGTGCTGGATTCCGTTCTCAAGTCATTGACTGTGAAGTAGTTACGAACTCCCGCAACTTCCCGAGCGCCAACCACACCACTCGGCCGTTTTGTGAAACTTTGCCCCTACCCGCGTGTTTGATTCCCTAAGTGTGGTGGTGAATCCAGGAGAACAGTCACAGGAGATAACGATGACAGCAGAACTGTTGGTTCGTCGTAGTGCGCTCGCAATGGCCTTTGCTGGTTTGCTCGTTGCCGGAGCTTACGCCCAGGATCCCACTCCCCAGCAGCAGGATGTCCAGAGCGACAAGAAAGACATTCGCCAGGATAAGCAGGACCTTGCTAAGGACCGTGCGGATCGCAACGCGGATCAGCGCGACATCAACAAGGACAAGCGTGATCTCGCCAAGGATCGCGCCGACCGCAACGCCGATCAGCGCGACGTCAATCACGACAAGACCGACCTGGCCAAGGATCGCGTCGATCGCAACACCGACCAGCGCGACGTCAATCGCGACAAGAAGCAACTTGCTCTCGATGACGCCAAATATGGCGCCAACAGCGCCCAGGCAAAGGCCGACCGCAAGGACCTCCGTGCCGACCGCGCCGACCGCAACGAGGATCAACGCGACATCAACAAGGACAAAGTCGACCTGGCCAAGGACCGTGCCGAGCGCAATGCTGACCAGCGCGATATCAATCAAGACAAAACGGATCTGGCTAAAGACCGCGCCGACCGCAACAAGGATCAGAAGGACATCAACAAGGACAAGCGCGATCTGCACAAGGATCGCAAGGATCTCCGGAGAGACCGCCGCGGCCGCAAATAAGAGCTCGGTTCAAAGCAGAAAGGGCCGCCGGAGCGATTCCTGCGGCCGTTTCTCGTTTTGCCGCCAGGCCCTTCTCAGACGTTAATCGTTCCCTCAAAAACCTTGACGGCTGCGCCGCTCACGCGGGGAACGAGTTTCTTGCCCATCTGCGTGACCTCGACTTCGATGTGGCTCGGCCGGCCCATCTCCGCTCCCTGCAGGATACTCAAGGTGTGCCCGGGCGACAGCCTTCCGTGACGCACAAGGTATGCGCCAAGCGAGCCAGCCGCTGAGCCCGTGGCCGCATCTTCATAAAGTTCCCAGGGAAGCATCCCGCGCGAACATACCTTGCCGTTATCGTTCAGCGCGAAGCAATAGGCCATCGTGGCGTTCTTGCCTTGCAGTCTTCCCAGCTCGATCATGTTCATCGCGATTTTGCCGAGCGCCGCGCGATTGCGGAGCGGCACCATCAGGTTGAAGATGCCGGTCGAGACAAATTCCGGCTCGAGCCTTCGATCGAAATCCTTAGGCGAGAGCCCGAGCGCCGAGGCCAGTTTTTTCTTGTCGAGCTTTGCGGGCTTGAAGGCTGCTTCCTTCTGCGTCATGGTCACTCGATGCGGGCGTCCGTCCTTGAAGCGGATTTCCACCGGCAGAATTCCCGCGCCCGTTTGCTGAAGAACGTGTACCCCGCCTTCTTGCGCCGGAACGACGCCAAGCTCGGCGAGCAGGAACCACGTTCCGATGACCGGATGCCCCGCAAGTTTTAGCTCTTCTTTCGTGGTGAAGATGCGCAGGCGCGCGAGAGCTTCTTCATCGGTGGGCTTTTGCACGAAGACCGTTTCGGAGAGATTCATCTCGCGCGCGATCGCCAGCATCTGGTCGTCGGAGAGTTCGTCGCCGTCGGTGAAAACGGCAAGCGGGTTGCCCGCAAATCGTGTGGTGGTAAAGACATCGAGCGTGTGGTAGCGGTGTTGCATGGCAGAGACTCCCGCCTCCTTCAGATGCGCTGGAGCTGGGCGACCGTCCTTTCGTTCGTGACATTGCCGGTGTTGAGCGTGGATTTCGGTTCGAAGAGCACAACATGAACTTCTTCTTCGGCGACGGGAAGATGCTCGACGCCGTGCGGCACGATGATGAACTCGCCCTCTCGGATGACCGCTTCGCGATCGCGGAATTTCATGAGCAGTGTGCCTTTGGTCACAAGAAACATTTCATCCTCGCGCTCGTGATGATGCCAGATGAACTCGCCCTTAAGCTTCGCTGCCTTGACGTAAAAATCGTTCAGCTCCCCGATGATTTTGGGGCTCCAGCGATCGGAGAAGCTGCTGAATTTGTCCGCAAGATTGATCGTCTCCACGGTTGGCTCCTTAGAGGGTTTCGACGAGACTCGCAACGCTCGTCAGAACGCGGCTCGTCGTTTCTGGCTTGCCAGTTTCCGAATAAATTCGCAGAACGTTCTCCGTGCCTGATGCGCGGACCATCACCCAACCCACTTCGCCAAGATACAGTTTGATGCCGTCCAGGTTCTCCCGTTGCACCACGGGAAAGTCAACCAGGTGGCTGACTTTGCCGTCGGAAAAGTGCGCGATGGCTTTTTCCTTTTGGCCCGGCTTCAGCTCTAAATCCACGCGCCCGTAGTGATATTCGCCGAACTCCGCGTGGAGCGCGGCCAGCAGCTCGCCAAGCGATTTCCCGTGCCAGGCCACCAACTCGGCGAGAAAGAGAGCCGAAACGGTGGCGTCGCGCTCGGGAAGATAAAGGCTCGTGCCGATGCCGCCGCTCTCCTCACCGCCAATCAGAATATTTTGTTCGAGCATCAACTCGCAAATATATTTGAAGCCGATGGGCACTTCGTGGAGCTTTCGGCCGAATTTGGCGGCAAGTTTGTCGATGAGCTTGGTAACAGAGAAGGTTTTGGCAATGTCGCCAGGAAGATTCCGCGTCCCGGCAAGATGCCAGACAAGCAGCGCCAGAATCTGGTGGGGATTGACGAAAGCGCCCGTGCGGTCAATGGCGCCGATGCGGTCGCCATCGCCATCCGCGCAGAAACCAACGTCATATTTGCCCCCGAGGACAGCTTGCCGAAGCGCCGCGATGTGCGGCTCGATCGGCTCGGGATGCACGCCGCCGAAGCGCGGGTCCCGCGTTCCGCGGATTTCATCGCATGGAATCCCGTTGCGGCCGAGCAGCTCCGGCAGCAAGCCCGCGGCAGCTCCATGCATGGGATCGAAGACAAAACGCAATTTGGCGTGGCGCAGGCGCTTCCAATCCACCAGTTTTTCGAGCGCATCGAGATACGGTGCGCGCGGTTCGAGGGAGTGAATCAAATCTTTGCGCGGTGGAAGCGGCGGGATGCCTTTCTCCAGGACGAAAGCAAGCTCCTTTTCAATTTGCGCGACGATCGAAGGAAGCGCGCTGCTGCCGTAGCTCGCCTTGTATTTGATTCCATTCCAACGGTAGGGATTGTGACTCGCAGTGATGACGATGCCGCCGGCGGCTTTGTGGTGCCTCACCAGAAAAGAAATTGCCGGCGTAGGGCAAGGCTTGTCCGCAAGCCATACTGGTGTTCCGGAAGCGCAGATGACTTCAGCAACGGCAGCTGCCACGCGATCCGAGGCGTAGCGGTGGTCATAACCGACGATCAGGCGCTTGCGCGCGTCCTCGCCGCGAACCACATAGCGCACAATCGCATGCGCCACGACCCGCGCGTTGGCGAACGTAAAATCCTCCGCGATAACCCCGCGCCAACCATCCGTGCCAAATGCAATCTTGGGAGTCATTGGTGAGGGAAAGTATACGCGCCCTGCAAGATCTGCCAACAGCCGGATTGGCCGGTCCGGCAAGGCCCGCGATTCCGGCTGCATTCCCTATAGGAGTTTAGTGAGTTTTTGCTGCTCCAGATGCTTCACGATTTGGGCGACGTCCTGGGCGCGGTCGCGCGGGCAGACGAGCAGAGCGTCCGGCGTTTCCACGACAACCAGATCGCGAATGCCGATGGCGGCAACGAACTTGGAAGGCGTCCAAAGGAAATTACCTTCGGCGTCGAGCGTGTGGCCTTTACCGGCAAGCACATTCTCGCCGTTTTCCTTTGCTAGCAGTTCATATACTGCAGCCCAGGAGCCGATGTCGCTCCAACCGACTTCTGCGGGAATAACGAAAACGCGGGATGGACCGGCCGTGCGCGTGGCAGGTTCCAGAACCGCGTAGTCCACGGAAATATTTTGCAGCCTTTGATACATGGCGCGCAGCTTGGTCTCGTAACTGCGCGTGTCGATGAGGTTGGCGAGATCTTCTAGCGCGGCGTGCGTCTTCGGCAAGAACCTTTTCAGGTTTTCGAGAAACGTAGAAACGCGCCAGAAAAACATACCCGCATTCCAATGGTATTTGCCGGAAGCCACATATTCGACGGCAAACGGCAGTGCTGGCTTTTCGGTGAATCGTTTAACCGCAAATACCGGAAGGCCTTTTGCGCTAATCGGCTCGCCCATGCCTTCGATGTACCCGAAGCCGGTTTCCGGGCGAGTTGGCGGAATACCGAGAACCACCATCCGTCCGTGCTCACGAGCGACATCCAGCGCAGCCGCAACGATCTTTCGATATTCTTCAGGTTGCGCGATGTAATGATCTGCGGGGAGCACCGCGAGTAATGCATCGCCCTGCGCCACATGACGTGCGTGAATCGCGGCAAGGCCGATAGCCACCGCAGTATTCAATCCCTTTGGCTCAACCAGCACGCGCTTGCGGGCGGCCGCGGGAACCTGCTTTCGAACGGCCGCTGCCTGCCCCGCGTTTGTGACCGTCCAGATGCGCCCGGCGGGGATCAACGAACGTAGCCGCGCGAAGGTCTGCTCCAGCATGGTTTCCTTGCCGACGATATTCAGGAGCTGTTTGGGAGTGCGTGTTCGGCTCCGCGGCCAGAATCGCGTCCCCCGCCCGCCGGCAAGAATCACCGCATGCGTGACCAATTTCTCGCTGGGCATCAATCGTCTTCCTAATCAAAAACCGTCTTGTTGATTTCCTGCCACGAATGTTCTTGCTCGAGACGGCCGCGCAACGCCTTCAAATCAGGAACGTAGCTTCTCAGCAGTTTCGTGGGCTCCCTGGGGTTTATTACCAGTCTGCTCAAACTCGCTGCCACGAACCAGCATTCGCCACATCGGTATCCGGCCGAGCCGCCGTTCCAGGCAAACTCGCCGCAGCCCGTCAAAATGAGGTACAAATCAAAATGGTCGTCGTTCGAGGAGGCTTCTATACGCGTCATGATTTTCCATCGTTCGGTTGCGAAATGCCGGCAAGCCGTCAGGAGCGTCTTTTGTGACCCTGGCAAGGGCAGCGGGAGCCGCGACACTTTGCCGAGAATGGGCCGCCCAAACTCGATTACGTCGAGAGCTTTCTGGATGTGCAATTCTCTGGGCCGCCCCTGGGCATCCACGCGGCCATAATCGTAAACGCGATAGGTTAGGTCGGAATACTCTTGAATTTCGCAAAGCACCATACCAGGCCCAATCGAATGAGGGGTGCCGGCCGGCACGAAAAATGTGTCGCCCGGGTGCACGCGCCAATGCAGCAAAACCTCTTCCAATCTTTCCGCTTCGATGGCTTTCAGAAACTTCTCTCGGTCCACCTTCGGTATCAGTCCGATGAGCACATCCGCGCCAGCTTCGGCGGAGACAACATGCCACATTTCGGTTTTCCCGTGCCCGCCATCGGCGTTTTCGTGGATTGCGGCGTATCGATCATCGGGATGCACTTGGATGGAGAGCTTGTCGCCCGGAAAAATGAATTTCGCGAGGATGGGGAAATAAGCGGCGTCAGTGAAACGTGTTCCGCGCCATTCAGGCGGCATTTCCCGCCATGCTTGACCCAGGTTTTTTCCCGCATAAGGGCCGGTCGCAATCTTGCAATCGATACCGGTAAGCCAGGCTTCGCCGATCGGTTCCGGCAAATTTGTTTTTTCAGGAAAAAGGGGCGCGAGCGAGCGCATCCCCCAGATGCGCTCCACGAATTTCGGCTCGATGCGCGATGGCTCAGGCTTCACAATCTAAGCGGCGGCTTCCGCGCGCGCGAAAAAGCGCTCGAGGCGGCCGAGACCTTCCTCGATGCGCGCAATCGAGGTCGCGTAAGAAAGCCGCAAATACCCAGGCGCGCCAAACGCTTCGCCGGGAACGAGCGCCACGTGCGCCCGGTCGAGAAGCATCCGGGCAATCTCCGTGTCCGAGTTTGCCAGCGCCGAACGGCCTCCGCGCTTTGACAAGTGCGCCGAAACATCCGGAAATGCGTAGAACGCGCCGCCGGGCCATTCGCAGGTGACGCCGGAAATCGCGCGCAGGCCCTCGACAATACGCTTGCGCCGCTTCGCGTATTCCGCGAGCATCACCGGCACGGTGTCCATCGTACCGGTCATGGCTTCGAGCGCCGCGTATTGCGCAATGGATGTAGGATTCGACGTGGACTGGCTCTGCAGTTTGATCAGCGCTTGAATCAGCGCTTCCGGCCCCAGCGTATAGCCGATACGCCACCCGGTCATCGCAAACGTTTTCGACATCGAACCGATGATGATGACCTTATCTTTCGCGCCCCCGGCGCTGGCAATCGAAAAGGGCTTGTTGGGCTCGTAAGTGAAGTGCGAATAGCACTCGTCCCCCATCAGCCACACGTTGTGCTTCTTCGAGACGGCGAGGATACGCTCGTATTCTTCCGGCGGCACGACGCCGCCTGTCGGATTATTCGGCGAATTCACAATCAAAAGTTTGGTCCTTGGGGTAATGGCCTTTTCAATGTCCGAAGCGCGAACCGTGAAACCGTCTTGGGGATGCGTTTCGACAAACACCGGAGTTCCGCCCGCGTACTTCACAATGTCGGGAAAGCTGACCCAGTAAGGCGAGGGAATGATGACTTCATCGCCCTTCTCGACCAGCACGCCTACGACATTAAAGATGGAGTGTTTGCCGCCGACGCTGACGACGCATTCCTTGGGTTCGAACGAGGAGCGCAACTCGCGTTTGTGCCACGCGCAAATCGCCTCGCGCAGGGGCATGATGCCGCCCGCCGGCGTGTACTTCGATTTATTTTCTTCGATGGCCCGGATGGCGGCTCTCTTGATGTGATCTGGCGTGGGGAAGTCTGGCTCGCCGGGGCCGAAGTCGGCGATGTCCACGCCCTTGGCTTTCAGCTTGTCAGCTTCGGCGATGACTGCCGCCGTTGGCGAGATTTGGATACGGTTGATGCGGTCGGTGAGTTGCACCTCTCTGCTCCTTCGGTTGATGGGCAAATATACAATCAACAGTTTACAGGCAGGACGCGGCAGGGCAAACACCGAATTGGCCTGATCGCCACGCTGGTAGCCGTAGCGATCAGCCGGCCCCGGTGAAATCCTTTGGATAGCAAAGCCCGCCCGATAGGCCAACCGAAAAGGCCCTGGTCAGGAGACCTTGGCTCGCAGCCGCTGCTCCACAACAGGGGGCACCAGTCCCCCGAGCGGCCCGCCGTGTTGGGCGATCTCGCGGACGAGCTTGGAGCTGAGGTAGCTATAGGGCTCGCCGGGCAGCATAAAAACGGTTTCCAGGCGCGGCTCGAGTTTGCGGTTCATCAGCGCCATTTGCAGTTCGTATTCGTAGTCCGAAACAGCGCGGATGCCGCGGAGGATCACCCCCGCGCCGCGTTTGCGAGCGTAATCGATGAGCAGTCCTTCGAACACATCCACTTCGACGTCCGCCCATTTCTTTGTGACTTCGCGCAGCATCTCCACGCGCTCGGGTACGCTGAACAGCGGTTGCTTTTCCGTATTGCGAAGCACGGCCACGATCAAGCGATCGAACATTTTCTCGCCGCGCTCGATCAAATCCAGGTGGCCGTTGGTGACCGGGTCAAACGAGCCCGGATAGATGGCAATTGAAGTTTTCATTCGAATTCAGCGGTCGGCCGCAATGCGCGGTTATTCTAACTCAGGCAGCGCGGTAGCGCGACTTACAACCCCGAGGTATGGCCATCTGGACCGGCGTCCATAACCCTTGCAAATCCTCTTCGCAGAAGGACGGAGATGTGACAGTATGCCTAGCCGCCGCTCCATGGCGGGATTTCATTTTTTCTTATTTTGAGGGAAGGGGACTGGCCAGATCATGGTTCAGAGTTTCGTGCAAGACTTCGTTCACTACTTCGCTTGGCGGGGCTTCCTTTTGATACTCCTGTGCGCGCTTCTGATTTCGAAACCTGCCAGCGCGCAGCAACCGGCTTGGAATCTCATGCCTATGCCGTCGAGCGTACAGGCTGCAACAGGGCGCTTGCGTTTGGACTCTTCATTCTCCGCAGCGTTGACCGGATACACGGAGCCGCGCCTGGAGCGGGGTGTTGAGCGATTCCTACAACAACTGGCGCGTCAAACCGCGATTCCACTGAACAGCAAAGCGGCCAAGTCAGGACAAGCAACGCTCATCGTTCGCACCGATCACTCGAGCAAAGAAATCCAGGAAGTAGGCGAAGACGAATCCTACTCGCTCGAAGTGACCCCCGCGGGTGCAAGGCTCATTGCGCCGACCCCGCTCGGAACGCTGCATGGATTGCAGACTTTTCTGCAGCTTGTGGATATCTCAAGCGATGGTTTTGCCGCGCCGGCCGTGACCATTCAAGATCGGCCGCGCTTTGCCTGGCGCGGGCTGATGATCGATTCCGCGCGCCACTTCATTCCCCTGGACGTGATTCGCCGCAACCTGGATGGCATGGAAGCCCTGAAGATGAACGTTTTTCACTGGCACCTCTCCGATAACCAGGGTTTCCGCGTCGAAAGCAAGAGATTTGCGAAATTGCAAGAACTGGGCTCCGACGGGCTGTATTACACGCAGGATGACATTCGCGACGTGATTGCTTACGCGCGCGATCGTGGCATCCGCGTGGTGCCGGAATTCGATATGCCGGGCCACAGCACATCCTGGTTTGTCGGTTATCCTGAACTGGCGAGCGCCCCAGGTCCTTATGAAACCGAGCGGCGCTGGGGCGTTTTCGATCCCGCCATGGATCCCACAAAAGAGAGCACCTACAAATTCCTCGATCAATTCATCGAGGAGATGGCCAAGCTCTTTCCCGATCAGTTTTTCCACGTCGGCGGCGACGAAGTGAACGGCAAGCAATGGGACGCCAGCAAAGAAATCCAGGAATACATGCGTGCCCACCGCATCCAGAGCAATCAGGCCTTGCAAGCCTATTTCAACAAGCGGCTTCAACCGATCGTCGAGGAGCACGGCAAGAGTATGATCGGCTGGGACGAAATCCTCGATCCGGCGTTGCCGAAGGACATCACCATCCAGTCCTGGCGTGGTCAGGCTTCGTTGGCGGGCGCCGCGAAGCAGGGTTACCGCGGGATCCTATCGAATGGCTACTACCTCGACCTCGGCTGGCCTGCCTCGCGGCATTACGCGGTGGATCCCATGAGCGGCGAGGCCGCCAATCTTTCGCCCGAAGAGCAAAAGCGCATTCTGGGCGGCGAGTCCTGCATGTGGGCGGAATACGTGGATGCCGAGAACATCGACTCGCGGATCTGGCCGAGAAACGCTGCGATCGCGGAGCGTCTCTGGTCCCCGGCGGAAGTCCGCGACCCCGCTTCCATGTACGCGCGCCTGGATGTCGTCGCCACCCGGCTGGAGTGGCTCGGGCTGGCTCATAAAACGTCCTACTGGCGGATGCTCGACCGCATTGCGGGCGCCGCGACGCCCGGGGAGTTTGCCGCGTTGCGCACGCTGACAGACCAACTCGAGCCGGTAAAGGATTACACGCGGGAACAGACCGCTCCGGTCGAGCCGACCAGCCTGACGCCTATGAACCGGGTGGTGGACGCCGTACCGTTAGAAAGTGCCGCCGGAAGACGCTTCGCTGAGCTTGTGGACAAATTCATTGGAGCGTCCTGCCTGGACGCCGATGCCGGAGCGCGCCTGCGTATGCAGTTCAGCGCCTGGCGCGATAACGACGCCAGGCTCGAGTCGCTCGCCGAACGCTCGCTCCTGGTTCGCGAAGTGGCGGAGAGATCGCGCGATCTATCGGCGCTTGGAACCATGGGGCTTTCCGCTCTCGACGTTATCGCGAAGCGCCAGGCCGCACCGGGCTCGTGGACGACGCGACAACTTGCCACCATCGAACAACTGAAGAAACAAAAGGCGCAGTTGCTCCTCATTCCTGTTCCCGCGGTGCAAAAGCTCGTCGAAGCAGCCGCCACGGGCGGAAAGTGCATGGGAGCGAAGTAGGACGAGGCTCAGTCCGCGGCAGACGGCGCCTCATGGCACACGCCGTCGCCGGAATCGTGGAACGTCTGACCTTCTACCGGAATGAATTCCCAGTGGTATTTCGCGCGAGACAGGGTGAGTTTAAGGACGCCGTAGGTCTTCCAGTCCCGCACTTCGCTGTTGGGAGTCGGCACGCCCAGCGGGCTGTGGCTCCTTCCCCCCGTTCCGACAACGATTTCGCGGATTCCGTGGGCAGGGTCTCGATCTCCCTGGGGATCCTGAGGAGCAAACCGCTCATAGGAATGTTCATGGCCCGCAAGAACCAAGTCCGCGTGGGCGGCGTAAAGGTCCTCCCAGAGTGGCCTCAGGCTCGGGTGCAGGGCGTGGCTCTTGAAAACGCCGCTGCTAAAAAGAGGGTGGTGCCCGTAAGCTAGAATGCAGGCATTGGGATGCTTCGCCAAGTCGCTCCTCAGCCAGGTTTCCTCGGGGGAGCCTCGCTCACAGCCGCCCATCGCCTTCACAGTGCAATTGGTGTTCAGCACCACGATGTGCCAGTCGCCCAAGTCATAACTGTAATAGCCTTTGCCGGCAGGACCAGCCTGCGCGCCCCAATACCCGAAATAACCGACCGCCCCGCGAGCGCCATATTCGTGATTCCCCAAGGCGGGCTTGGTGCGGTCCTTGAACTCACCCCACGTCTTGTCATAGCAGTTCTTAAACTGATCCGGGCTTCCTTTCTCGTAAGCCAGATCCCCTGCCGCAAAGACCGTGCCGGGAATCTGTTCAATCAGCAGGGCGGTGGCCTGGGCGCTCTCTAGATGCCCGCAGGCGGCAATGTCGCCCGCGCCGACGAGAGTGAAGGCTTGAGCGTGTGGCTCGGTCTCGGCAGTCTTCTTAGACCCTTTCTCCTGTTGAGCTCGACGAGTCCTAGGGGCGGCTTGTGGGCGAACCACCAGGCAAAAAGCGAGGCTCGTGACGGTTCCAATGCGAAAAACCTGCCTGACTTTCCGGCTCTTCCTAACTGAGGAACCGAACATAGAGGCCCCTCCCTTGATGCAGATTATCATGCGGCAGGAGAATCCCCGAAAGCGACGGCGCTCGACGGCTCGACGAAGCCGTGGCGCGCGCGAGCGGGCGAATGAGGGGCAGCGAAAATAAGACTGCTTTGGTCCCATTGTAATACATTAGAAACAAATGATTTATCCAGCGACTTTTAGCTGGTAAGCGTTGACTTTAGCCTGCCGTCGGCGCTATAGTATATGTGCGACTAGAACGGTCGCATATGAGGGGGACTTCAGAGAGTCTTCAGCCCGATGTTCAAGCTTTCCAAGAAAGCCGATTACGGGTTGATCGCTGTAAAGCACTTGGCGCTCCATCGGCGGGACCATGCTTGCAGCGCCAGCGAGATTGCCGAGGAGTACGGTATTTCGGCGACGCTCATGGCTAAGGTGCTCCAGAAGCTGGCCCATAAGTCGATTGTGGCGGCAAAGCATGGTTCAAGCGGCGGATACCAGTTGTCGAAAGAGCCGTCACAAATCAGCGCTTTGGACGTGATTTCGGCAATTGACGGGCCGGTTCTGATTACCTCGTGCGTCACAAACCACGGCGATTGCGACGCAACGCAGCGGTGTTCGGTAAAAGAGCCGTTACGGCGGGTGAACGAGAGCATCTTAAGTGTGTTGGGTTCGGTCACCATTGCCCAGATGAGTGAAGATCCGCAGGAGCCATCGCTCGTGGCACTAAGAACGTAGGAGAAGCATATGGCCGTTACACTGCCGATTTACATGGACAATCACGCCACCACGCCGGTCGATCCCCGGGTGCTCGAGGCAATGTTGCCGTATTTCACCGGGAAGTTCGGGAATGCGGCGAGCCGCAACCACTCCTTCGGCTGGAGCGCCGAGGAAGCCGTGGAAAACGCGCGTCAGCAGGTGGCCTCGCTGATTAACGCCACCTCAAAAGAGATTATCTTTACCAGCGGTGCCACGGAATCCGACAACCTAATGATCAAGGGCATCGCGGAAATGTTCCGGGAAAAGGGCAACCATATCATCACGCAGTCGATCGAGCACAAGGCAGTGCTCGACACTTGCAAGAATCTGGAAAAGCACGCTTTTGAGGTGACTTATCTGCCGGTGCAGCGCGACGGACGGGTCAGCTTGGAGGATTTGAAAGCGGCCATCAAGCCAACGACGATTTTGATCACCATCATGTACGCCAATAACGAAATTGGCGTGATCAACCCCATCGCGGAAATCGGCAAGATGGCCAAGGAACGCGGGATTTTCTTTGCGGTGGACGGTGTGCAGGCGGTGGGCAAGATTCCGGTCGACGTCCAGAGGGACAACATCGACCTGCTGGCCATCAGCGCGCACAAGATTTATGGGCCGAAGGGAGTCGGCGCTCTGTACGTGCGCCGCCGCAATCCGCGCGTGCAGCTCTCCGCCATCATCGACGGTGGCGGGCATGAACGCGGCATGCGCTCCGGTACGCTGAACGTGCCCGGTATCGTCGGGCTCGGTCAGGCATGCGAAATCGCGCAAAAGGAGATGCCGGAAGAAAGCCTGAAGCTCCGCGGCTTGCGCGACCGCCTGAAAGCCGGTCTGGAAGCCAGGCTTGACGAGGTTTACGTCAATGGCTCGATGGAGCACCGCCTGCCCAACAACCTGAATATGAGCTTCGCCTATGTGGAAGGCGAATCGCTGCTCATGGGCATCAATGACGTGGCGGTATCGAGCGGTTCGGCCTGTACCTCGGCAACCCTGGAACCGAGTTACGTACTCAAAGCTTTAGGTGTCGGTGAAGACCTCGCCCACACCTCGATTCGATTCGGCCTCGGCCGTTTCAACACGCAAGAGGAAGTCGACTACGTCATCGACAAGATGGTGCAGGTCGTGACCAAGCTGCGCGAGCTATCCCCGCTCTATGAAATGGCCAAAGAGGGGATCGACATCTCGAAAATGAAATGGCAAACCGCCTAGAAGGACTGACGGACAGAACATGGCAAATGAAGGAACAATTCGGATTCATCGCTCGATCGCCGGGACGGGTGCGGCTTTCCGCGTGACCTTTGTGCCCTACGACACGGAGGGAGAGGAAGGCGGAGAGCGCTCGTTCCGCGAACTTCAGCAGGTGCGCGCTTTCCTGAAGATGCTCGGGCTCGGAGCGGAGTATATTAAGGATGCTCTTCGTCAGCTTACCGCGGGCCGTTCGGCCTCCCTGCCGAACGTTACCCTCTCGGAAAAGGCCGTGAAGAGCGCGGGTTTCGTAAATCTCGAGAATCTCGCAAGGAGCAACGGGTAATGGCATACAGCGACAAAGTAGTGGATCACTACAACAATCCCCGCAACGTCGGCAGCCTCCCGAAGAACGATCCCAACGTTGGGACCGGTCTCGTGGGTGCGCCGGAATGCGGCGACGTGATGAAGCTGCAGATGAAGATCAACCCGGAGACGCAGGTCATTGAAGAAGCCAAGTTCAAGACCTTCGGATGCGGGTCGGCCATCGCCAGCTCCTCGCTCGCCACCGAATGGGTGAAAGGCAAGACCGTCGACGAGGCCCTGGCCATCAAAAACACCGACATCGTGCGCGAACTGTCCCTTCCGCCGGTCAAGATCCACTGCTCCGTGCTCGCGGAAGACGCCATCAAGGCCGCCATCGGCGACTGGAAGAAAAAGCACGGCGCGGAGGTGGCGGCGGAAAAGGCGTCTCATTAGGATTTGCGACCGTGAACTTAGTCTGGGCTCATCGGATCCCGGCGATTGGGCGGTAACTGCTTTAGAATGAACACCTACACAAAAACAGAAACGGGGATTGCGAACGTCGCTGCCATCCACTTGACCGAGCGGGCCGCCCGGAAGATCCGGGCGCTGCTTGAAAAGGAGGGCGTGTCTGCGGAAGTTGGCGGGCTGCGTGTGGGCGTGCAGGGTGGCGGCTGCTCCGGATTGTCATATGCGATGCGTTTGGATACGCAGCCGCGCGACCGGGACAAAATCTTCGAGGAACATGGCGCGCGCATTTTCGTGGACCCGAAGAGCTTTCTATACCTCAATGGCACGACGCTGGAGTACGAAGAGACGCTGATGCGCCAGGGATTTGCCTTTCAGAACCCCAACGCGGCGCGGAATTGCGGCTGCGGCAGCTCTTTTACGGCGTAGTAGCAGCAGCCCTGCTTTGCTCCAACGGGGGTCGCAGAGGCGGGTTTGAAAAGTGGTTGGCAGCCGCGCTCGCCAGCCACTTTTTTTGTGCCTGCTTCAGGAGTTCCTGAAAAAGCTATGAGCACGGTTCCGACATCTGCGCATGCGCCACTGGTCTGCTGGAACTGCCATGAGCGCACCCTGGGCACGCATTTCTGTTCGAGCTGCGGCAAGCTGCTCGAGTGGCCGCAAGGCTTGGACTATTTCGCTTTGTTCGAGATGCCTCGACAGCTGTGGATTGACATGAGCGGCCTGGAGCAAAAGTTTCTGCGACTGAGCTGGAAGCTGCATCCGGACAATTTTGTAAACGCGAGCGAGCAAGAGCGCGAGCTTTCGCTGAAGCGCAGCTCGGAATTGAACGACGCGTACCGTACGCTGCGCGAGCCCGTCGCGCGCGTCGAATACTTGCTGGCTATTGAGGGTGAACGCAAAGAGGGCGAGAAGAAGCAGCAGGCGCCTCCGGAATTGCTGGAAGAGGTTTTTGAGCTAAACGAATCGCTCGATGAATTGCGGGGAGCAAAGGCCTCGGGAGAAGATTTGGCAGCGCTCAAAGCGAGGCTCGAAGCGGCGGAGAAAAGCTTTCAGAAAAAGCTGGGCGAGGTGGATGGTGAGCTGCAAGCCGCCGCGCACGAATGGGATGCCGCGCTCGAAGGCGACCGAGCGACGAGGAAGAAAATCATGGGGCGGCTCAACGAGCTGCTGAATCGCCGCTCCTACATCCGTAATTTGGTTACGAACGTCGCCAAAGAGCTGGCGGAGGTCTGATCGAGGGTATGGGACGAATCGTCGGAATCGATCTGGGTACGACGAACAGTCTGGTCGCGTACATGGACGCGCAGAGTGGCCAGCCGAAGTGTATCCGCGGGCCGTACGGATCGACGCTGTGCCCGTCGGTGGTAAGCATCGATGCGGACCGCAGCATCGTCGTTGGTGAACCCGCGAAGCGACGTTTGCTGAGGCAGCCCGAGCGCACGATTTATTCCGTGAAGCGGTTGATGGGACGCGGGCCCGCGGACGTTCAGGATGAGCTGAAGCTTTTTCCATTTCGCATCGACCCTACAAGTAACAACGTCATTCGCGTGCGGCTCGGAGAGAAAGTCTTCACGCCGCCGGAGATTTCCGCATTCATTCTTCGCGAACTGAAGAATTGGGCGGAAGCGTTTTTCGGCGAAGCGATAGATCGCGCGGTCATCACCGTGCCAGCCTATTTCGACGATGCCCAGCGCCAGGCCACCAAAGATGCCGGGAAAATCGCGGGACTTGAAGTTCTGCGGTTGGTGAACGAACCCACGGCAGCGGCGCTGGCGTACGGGCTGCACGAGAAACAGCGTGGACGCGTGGCGGTTTACGACCTTGGCGGCGGCACGTTTGACATTTCCGTACTGAAGCTGATCTCCACGAGTGAAGGCGACATCTACCAGGTACTATCGACCAACGGCGATACGCACCTCGGCGGGGACGACATCGACAACCTCTTGCAGGCCTTCGTTCACGAGCAGATTCTCCAGCACGATCAAATTGATTTTTCCCCACACGGCGAACTCGCACAAGAACTTCGCAGGGCGCTCATCCATCTGAAGCACCAGTTGTCCGGAGCGGAAACGGCGATGCTGCGCTTCTCGTTACCGAGCGGCAAAATCTTCACGCGCGAGTTTACGCGCGGCGCATTCGAGGCGTTGATTGGCCCGGTCGTAGACCGCACCATGGGTCCGGTGAAGAAGGCATTGGCGGACGCGCAATTTAAGCCGAGTGACATGGACGAAGTGGTGCTGGTAGGCGGCGCCACGCGTACTCCGCTCATTCGCCGCACGGTGCGGGAGTATTTTGACCGCGAGCCGCATACGGAGCTGAATCCGGATGAGGTGGTTGCCCTCGGCGCGGCGGTGCAGGCCAATATCCTCGATCGCGGCGTGGAAAATATGCTCTTACTCGACGTAACGCCGCTTTCACTGGGAATTGAGACGTATGGCGGCGCAGTGGCGAAAATCATCCCTCGCAACTCAACGATTCCGGCGAGCGCGCAGGAGCTTTACACGACGGGTGTGGACAATCAGACGGGCATCGACATTCATGTCCTGCAGGGCGAGCGCGAACTGGCAAAAGACTGCCGGTCGCTTGCGCGGTTCACGCTGAAAGTGCCGCCGGCCCCGGCCGGGCTGCCACGCATCGAGGTGAAGTTCCTGATAGATGCCAACGGCATCTTGCAGGTTGCGGCAAAGGATTTGCGTACCGGCGAGCAGCACTCCATCGAAGTGCTGCCGAGCTACGGCATCAGCGATGCGGAGATCGAGCACATGCTGGAAGAATCGATCGAGTATGCCGAGCAGGATTTCGCGGAACGCCAGTTGATCGAGGCGCGCACCGAAGCGGAATCCATTCTGACGGCCACCGCCAAAGCGCTGACGAATCCGCAAGCGGCGAGCCTGGCGGCAGAAGAACGTGCGAGGATTGACGCAAGCGTGGCGGCGCTCAAGGAGTCTGTGGCTGGCAGCGACTACAAGCTCATCCGCAAGCGCATTGACGAGCTGAATCAGGCGACCGAGCGTCTGGCGGAACTGTTGATGAGCAGCGCGGTCTCGACGGCGCTCGAAGGGCGGAAACTCGCCGAAGTCTGAGGTTTCTTTTGCGCAGCATCGAGCGAAGCAAGCAAGCTCTTTTTTGATTGCGGACCTTCTGTGAAGTCTTGGGGGAGGGAGTTCCGATGGGCGGCACAAATCCATACATTGAAGAAGTCAAGTACAAGCCCGCCACGAAGAAATACACAGTGACGTTTCTTCCCAGCGGCAAAACCGTCGAGGTGGACCCGGAGAAAATCCCGTACGGGCACAATGGTCTGCCAGGTAGCATTCTGGACATTTCCGAAGGCTTCAAAATGGGGCTCGACCATGCCTGCGGGGGTGTGTGCGCCTGCTCGACCTGCCACGTCATCGTTCACCAGGGCCTGGAATCTTGCAACGAAGCCACGGACGCGGAGCTCGATGAGCTGGACGAAGCGCCCGGCATCACGCCGAAGTCGCGGCTGGGCTGCCAGACGGTCCCGGACGGAACGACGGATATCGTCGTGGAGATTCCGGACTGGAACAAGAATTACGCGAAAGAAGCGGATCACTGAGGAGAGAGGGGTCGGTGGGTGGTAACTGCTGCCCGGTGCGAAACGCCTGGGAATGCTCGGCGAGGATTGCGGTATCGGTCGTGGGAAGAGTAATCAAAGACAAGGGCCTTAGGACTCTCTAGGGTGACAAGGTTTGGGAGGAGAAGCCCCATGCCGCAGACATTCACCTGGGACGACTTTGAGGATATCGCCATTGCGCTGGCCGACAAATATCCGGACACCGATCCGCTGAGCGTGCGCTTCACGGACATGCATAAGTGGATTATCGAACTCCCCGGCTTCGCTGGCGATCCCGCAGGATCGAGCGAATCCAAGCTCGAGGCCATTCAGATGGCCTGGCACGAGGAGTATCAGGATCGCCAGAGCTGAGATTCAAAGGGTCGAAATTCGAAAACAGAAATCGGGACTGGCAAAGATTTCCGGCTGCATTTCAGACTCGTCAGAGTCCTGCTCAGAGCTGCTTGTCTCGTTCCGCCGTTCGCAACTTCACGAATTGCGGCGTTGCTCAGACAAAGGCCATGAGCATCACCGGCCATGTCACGGACTCCGTCTTTCGCCGCTACAACATTCAGAACACGACCAACCAGAGCGCGGCGTTCAGCAAAGTTCGTGCGGCATCGTAAATGGGGTAAACTGAATGTGGGGCCCGGTAGAGTAATCTGGTTAACTCGTCACCCTTTCAAGGTGAAGATTACGGGTTCGATTCCCGTCCGGGCTACCAACCACACGCTGCAAGGCGCATCTTACGCTTTTCCTTGCATACCGATCTTGGGACTTGGCAACCCTTTGGCAGAGCCTTCGCAAGGGTCGGCGGAAGTACCACCTTTTGAGCAAAACTACCATCACATGCTCAAGCGTATAAGTGGGCGTCCATCCCGCAAGGCTCAAGGAGAATTGCAAGAATGAAAAACCGGACGATTGCGATGTGTGTTGGTGCGCTGTTGCTGGTCCCTGCGATTCGGTCTCAGGTGAGCAGCACAGCTATTCAATCACCCTCGAAAATTGGAACCATCAGCTTGCAGACTGCGATTGTGAACACGGCGGAAGGCAAGCAGGCTTCCGCGGAGCTGCAATCACAATTCGCGCCGCGTTCGGCCGAGTTGCAAAAGATGCAAAAGCAGATAGAAGACCTCCGTACGAAACTGCAATCCGGTCCCACTTTGAGCGAGGCGGAAAGGGGCAGGTTGCAGCGCGAAGAACAACGCCTCACGCTTACGTTTCAGCGAAAACAGCAGTATTTCCAAGAGGATTTGAATTTTGCGCAGCAGGACGTAATGAACAACATCGGGCGGAAGTTGGAAGACGTTGTAGCAAAATATTCAAAGGAAAATGGCTACTCTGTTATTCTGGACACGTCCTCGCAACACACCCCCGTCGTTTACGGGGCACCACAAGTGGATGTCACTCAGGACATAATGGGGCTCTACGACCAAAACCATCCGGCGAAAAAATCAGCGGCTCCAACTTCCAAACCAGCGACCCCGACGCCCACTCCGACGCCATTGCCAAAACCGTAGTGGCTGACACTTGCCTAACTTATTCCAACACAACAAAATGGCCGGGCGTGGAGTCCTAGCTTGGTGGACCGTGAAAGCGCCGGCTTCACTGAAGTCCTTCGAGTTAGGAGCCAATCCCGTAAGCGCCACCAAGTTCGGACCGTTACCGTTACATCTCATTGCCATCGATCGGAAGTCCGCGCCCGGTTATAATTCGCGGCAGCCGAGTGCGTCTCCAGAATGGCGCCAGCCCTCTTGAGGAGTTTCTTTGAGCTACGTCGAAAAGCACCTGATCCCGGGCGAGTCCATTCAGTACCAAACCAAGCTGCACTGGATTGTCATGCTTGGCCACACGGTCATCGCGATGGTGCTTGCGTTACTGGCCGTTGCGATTCCAACTGTCTGGGCTTCCCTCGGGACCAAAGCGAAAGGCCACGCCATTCCTGGAGCGGTTTATTTTGGTGTGTTGGTCTGCTTTGCAGTCGCTGGCGCATCTTTTTTCATTGGCATTTTGCGGCGCAACGCCACCGAGATGGCGGTGACCAGCAAGAGGGTGATCGTCAAAACGGGCATCGCCGAGCGGCGCACCGTGGAAATCCTTCTTTCCCGGATTGAAAGCGTGGCCGTGGATGAGCCTGCCTTGGGGCGGTTGCTGGGCTACGGCACGGTGATCGTGCGCGGGACGGGAGGAACTCCCGAGATGTTCGAAAAGATCTATCACCCGCTGGAATTCCGGGAGCAGGTGCAGCGTCAGATTGCTGGATGGGCGAAGCCCGCTTGAGGAATCACATTTGTCCAAGGTGGAAGCCACGGGTCCGACGCGTAAACTCCTCGTCCCGGTCCGCGAAACCCATCAAAATCCTCGTAGTGTCGTGACACTCCGCCCACTTCGCCGGAGTCGATGCGATGGCCTCACGCCCGGCAAAGGTGTTCGCCCGTTGTGACCCGCTTGGATACGCCTTTGCTAGTTCGCCCTACTTGGCTGTGTTCGGCCTCTAGGAGAAGATAGAAATCTTGCCCTCGGTGCGCTTTTTCACCGGGGTTGAGGAGCGCAAGAATGAAGGCCAAGACGGCTTCAGGTTGCGAAACCGAATGGAAGAAACGCGCGCCCGCCCTGGTCGTCTCTTCTGGGTTTCTCACCGGTTCACGCACTGTACCGTCTGTGGAAGTGGATCGGGCGTTTGCCATGCCCATCGGCAAGCTTCGCAAGCGGGCGGGCATCGAATCGCTCGCGTACGCTTCCGAGAGCGAAAACGAATTGACGCTTGGCGCGGCGTCGCTGGAGGAAGCGCTGCGCGGCGCGTCGTGTGGAGCACAGGAGCTCGACTGGATCATCGCCACCAGCGAAACGCATCACGGCTATCCGGCACTTGCCGCGCAACTGCATTCTCGATTGGTGGCGCGAGAGAACTGTGGGGCGCTGGATGTCGGCGGAGCGTGCCTCGGGTTGCTCAATGCGCTTGCGGTCGCGCAATCGCTGGTTGGCTCGGGTGCGGCGAAGACGGTTGTCGTGGTCACCGCAGATGTGCACAGCCGCGTGCTTACCGCGGGCCGCGTTGTCGGCGAATTCGGCGGCCTCTTCGGCGATGGCGCCAGCGCTTTCCTGCTGCGCCGCGAAGAGGATGTCCCCGACGGCCCCGGTTACCGGCTTGGCGATTTTCTTTTTGGCTGCGCGGGACAATACGCTGCCGCGATCTGCGTCGCCCCCAAGCGGGACGGCGGTCTCGACGTGAAATTCGATGGCGAAGCCGTCTCTCGCGCGGCGATTACTCGCATGGAAAAAGTCATTGCGGCCGTGGAAGCACGCAGCGGCATCTCCCGCAAGTCGGTCGGAAGCTTTGCGACGCACCAGCCGAATCCAAGGCTTGTGGCTCTTTTGGCCAAACATTGCGGCGTCTCACCCGGCACATTTCCTCCCATTTGCCGCACCTCCGGCAATCTCGGCTCGTCCATGTGCGGAGCGGCGCTTCATGCCGCTTTACAAAACGCTACAAATATAGAGTCCCGTGAACGGAAACCGATTTTCCTGGTATCACTCGGACCGGGCTTGTTGTTTGGTGGAACGTGGCTTACACCAGCATAGGGCAGAGCCCTTTCTATCCTACCTTGGTGCCCAAACAAGATTTGAATGATCCTTCTCGAAGAAAGGAACCGGCCCGAGGGCTGTTCCATTTCCTCACTTCCTTGGCCCCGCCGTCGCGCGTTGACTTCCCTCGCTCTCCAGCGAATAATCCCCGCATGGCTCGTCCGGATGCCGTTCGCCGCGTCAAAAGCTATTCCGCCGCTGACGGCTTCGTATATCAGTATTACTTCTTTGAGGGCAATCGTGCCCAACGCGGCGGCACTCCCGGCGGCGAGTTCACCTACGTCGTTTCGGTGGACCGGCAAACGGCCTTTCCCTTCAAGATCTTCGTCCACCAATCTGCACTCGAGGCCTGGGCCGCACGAAACGGTCGCCCGCTCTCCAGTTCTGAAGAATACGCGGTCGCCAAGATGCGTCTCTTCAAGGCCTTTGATGATGGCGTCGTCCAGGCCAGCCGCCACGGGCAGCCGCCCCCCGAAGTCGTCGTCAACGACGCCAATCTCGAAGACCTGCTAGGCCAACTGGGGATTTAGGCCCGGGCCCGCCGAGGGTTACTATCTCCGTGAACCAAATTCGGCACCGCGGCGTCTTGTAGTTGTACGGGGACGAAGCATTTTGCTTGGTCCGGGCATGCTTGCACGTTTAGAAGGGATTCTATGCAGGAGCTGGTTCTGAACCAACCAGTCAGGGCAAGGAGCGAGTTGGTGCGCGAGGCAGCTCAGGCCGATGCCCGGCGGGAGTTCGAGGAGCGCCTTGCCGAATGCGGCCCGCTGGCCTTTCGCGTCGCGTGCGGAGTTCTGCGCAACACAGCCGATGCCGAAGACGTAGCCCAGGAAGCCCTGCTGCGGGCTTACCAGAGCTTCGAACGTCTTCGCGACCGTAACCGGTTTCGCGGTTGGCTGGTACGAATCTCATTTCGCCTTGCGCTCGACCGGCTGCGCTCGGCAAAGCGCCGCGAGCGGCGCGACGCGCTCTGGTCCCAGCCGGCCGAGCTTCCGCCGCCGGCCACTGCAGAGGACGTCGCGGCTTCAAATCAGTTTCAAGGCCGCCTAGAGCGCGCTTTGCAGGAATTGCCGGATAAATTGCGTCTCGTGCTTTTGCTCTCGGCGACGGAGGGTCATACCCTCGAAGAAATTGCCTGCATGTTGAGTGTTCCCCTCGGTACGGTGAAGTCGCGGATTTTTATTGCGCGAAAGAAATTAGCGGAGAAGTTGCGATGCTATGCGAACACTATAAAGACGCGCTAATCGAGGCTGCCGCAAGCGGCGCGGCGCCGTCGGGAGAACTGCGCGAGCATCTCGCGGAATGCACCTCCTGCCGCGCTGTATTCGGACAAGAGCAGTCTCTTTTTGCCGCAATCGACACCGGCCTTCACGCCGCGGCCAACGCGGAGATTCCGCCATCGCTGCTTCCCGGTGTCCGTGCGCGGCTTGACGAAGTCGGCACGCCCCGGTTCCGCTGGGTGCAACCACTCGTTTTCGCTTCCACTGGCCTGGCTCTTGGGTTGGTGGTTTTTGTAATGGCGTGGCCTCATCTGGCGGGCCGGGAAGAGATGGCCAAAAAAGGCCCTGCCCTGGCGTCGATGCCGATGAATGCCAATCGTGAGGGGACTTCTCCGGAGAGCACTCAGATGACCGCCGTTCCCGTCAAACACACCCACGCCTCACGAAATTCAACCCAGAGCGATTCCGCGGCGTCTAGCAATCCGGAGGTCCTCGTTCCGCCGGACGAGCGTGACGGGCTGGCGCTGCTTGTGGCCAGTCTCAATGAGCACAGAGATCTTGCGGCGGCTCTTCTCGCGCGCGTCCCGGACAACGAGGATTCGTTGATCAGCGTGGACCGATTACACATTGATGCGCTCGAGATCAAGCCGCTCGAGGGCAGGGAAACGGAAACGCTGGATAGTGCGGGCGAGAAACATTAGTGGGTGGTAGAGCAAAACCTGCGTCACGGTGGAGGAAACAATGAAGCCTAGTGCGATTCCAATGCTATCACTTCTGTTACTTTGTCTCGTCGTACCCGTTGGCTGGGCACAAGACAAGCCGAAGACGGAGGAAAAACCAAGCGTCGCAGTTCAAACCACGCCGGTGAAGGTCTTGATCCTTTTCACGGAATACGAGGGCGACAAAAAAGTCAAGAGCCTCCCCTATACGCTTTATATCAATGCCGCGGATTCTCCCGAGCTCAAACCGGGCTGGACAAGACTCCGCATTGGCGACCGCGTCCCCGTCTACACCGGCAATAACTCAGGATTTACCTATTTGGATGTCGGCACTAATATTGACGCACGCGCGGCCTACACGGGCGATGGCCGCTTCCTTTTGAACCTCAATCTGGACCGTTCTTCCGTCGAAGGGAACGTGCTGGTTCCCATGCAAAAACCTCCGGAGACAAACGTCCAGGAGACTCAATCGGGATCGTTCCGCGAGCCGATCGTTCGCCAATTCAAGTCGGAACTCGACCTCAAAATTCGAGAAGGCCAAACGGTTGAAAGCACCATGGCAACCGACCCGGTAAGCGGCAAGGTTCTCAAGGTTGAGGTCAGCATTTCTGTCGTCAAATGATTGGGCAAGTGCTTCACCCTTTTTGCAGGAGAGCATGCAAAGCACGCGATAATTCAGGATGGGAGAAGCTGTAACCCAGCTTTCCCAAGACTTCTGGTACGACGCACTGACTGGATAACAGCAGCGCGTCGGCCGTTTCTCCCAGCGCCAGCCGCAAAGCCGGCGCCGGGGCAGGTAAGAGCGTTGGCCGGCGCAGGGCCTTTCCCAGCACCTTCGTGAACGCGGCATTTTGCACGGGTTGCGGCGCGACAACATTTAACGCGCCTCGCACTGCTCCGTTCTCCATCGCGAAGCGAGTGATTGTCACAACGTCCTCAAGCGTGATCCACGACATCCACTGCCTGCCCGAGCCAAGCCTGCCTCCCACGCCCAGCTTGAAGGGCAGAAGCATTTTGGCCAGCGCACCGCCATGCGGTGCCAGAATAATTCCGAACCGTCCCAACACCACGCGAATCCCGAGCGCCTCTGCCTTGAGCGCTTCCGCTTCCCACTCCCGCGCCAGGCCCGCCAAAAAGCCCGTTCCCGGCTTGCTGTCTTCCGTCAGCAATTCATCGCCGCGATCCCCATAAATCCCGATTGCCGACGCGGATACCAGCACTCTTGGCCGCGCATGCATTTTCGCTAAAGCACCAACCAAGGCTCGCGTCGTATCGATCCGGCTTGCGCGCAGCAGTTCTTTGCGCGCTTTCGTCCAACGTCCTCCTACGATAGAAGCTCCCGCCAGATTCACGACTGCATCTGCGCCAACGCCCGCTCCGCCCAGTTCTCCAGTCGCGGGATTCCACGGCACATCGAATCCCTCCTTAGCACCGCCAAGCACGGCACTTTGGGGCCGCAACAAACGGCACACGGTGTGCCCATCGCGCGCCAGCGCGCTCACTAAAGCCGTGCCTACCAGCCCGGTCGAGCCTGTCATCAAGATTTTCATGTGATCCTCCGCCGAACTGCCGCAACGTGAAGGGAACTGTCAGTATCTGATTGCACGCTACGCAACCGCGGCGGCACGGTCAAGCCGGCGAATCCTTCAAAACATGCTCTCGCGTTGAAAACGCCAAACTCCCTGTCCCCTTGCCAAGCGACGAACGGCACGGCGCGACAGCTTCGACCAGTTATCCGTCACCAGTCCGCTGGTTACCTCTCCGCCTCGCTAGCCGCAGCTCGCGCCGCAAAAGAAAACCCGCAAGGCGCCGCCCTGCGCTACAATTCTTGTGTGGCCACGGTCTCGCAAAGCGTGCACGTAAAGGTCCTGTTTTTCGGACGTCTGAAAGATATCGTCGGGCAGTCCGGGGAATCTCTGGACCTCGCCGATGCTTCCACCATCGAGGAGCTTTTCGCCTTGTATTCCACGCGTATTCCTGAGCTTGCCAAATACCGCTCCTCCGTCGTGGCCTCCCGCAACCAGGAATTTGTCGCTTGGGATACGGTGCTCCATTCGGGCGACGAAGTCGCTTTCCTTCCACCCGTCAGTGGTGGCTGACCTGAGGCAAAGCCGTGACCGCGCCCCTGCATGATGACATCTTCGAGCTGGTTCGCGAACCGATCGACCCCGGCACGCTCATTGTTCACCTGCGCGCTCCTGAGGACGGCGCCATCGTCACCTTCGACGGCTTCGTGCGCAATCAGTCCCACAATCGCCGCACGCTTTACCTCGACTATGAAGCGTACGAGCCCATGGCCCTTGCCAAGATGCGCGAAATCGCCGCTCAGCTTTACGAAAAGTACCGCATCCATCGCCTCGCCATCGTCCACCGCCTTGGCCGCCTGGAAATCGGCGAAACCAGCGTGTTTATCGCCGTCAGCGCCCCGCACCGGGCAGCCGCCTTTGACGCTTGCCGCTTTGCCATCGACACCCTCAAGCGGACTGTGCCTATCTGGAAGAAGGAGTACTTTGAGGATGGCGCGGTTTGGGCCGACGGTGAACTTCCTCCTGCACCCGTGGCGACGCCACGCGCGAAACCGGCATCTTAATCCACAATGTTCACCCCGTCGCACCGCCTTGGCCGCGCCATCCTTTTGACCCTCGTCGTTTCACAGCCTAGCGGAAACGCCTTCGGCCAGGAAAACCCTAACCGTCCGCCGTGGGCGCAAAAGTCCAAGACCAAAGCGAATTCCACCTCTGCCTCGAACTCCGGTGCGAACGCTTCTGACACCGCGTCTACTCCCTATCCCGTCGGCGAACCCGGTAAAATCGTTCAGCCGACTCCGCCGCCTCCGATAGAAGACTCCCAAGACGCCGCCGCCCAGCGCGGACGCATCCGCGTTAATGTCAATCTCGTCAGCGTGCTGGTCAGCGTTCTCGACGAACACAATCGTCCGGGTCCGGATCTGCCTCGCGAAGCTTTCCAGCTTTTCGACGAAGGCACGCAACAAGAAATCGCGATCTTCGAGCCCGAAACCTCTCTGCCGCTTGACCTAGCGTTGATGATTGACGCGAGCCTCAGCGCCCACAAAGAAATCAGCTTCGAGCAGGAGGCTGCGGCTCATTTCATCCGCCAGGTTATCCGGCCCGGGGATCGCTTGGGGGTTTTTTCCTTCGATGAGGATGTCACACAGCGCGCGGGTTTCTCCGACAATGTCGCAATCCTTCAGGACGCCGTCCGCAGAATTCCAAATGGCGCGGGCACTTCTATCTACGATGCGGTGCTTTTGGCCTCGCGCTCCCTGGCCCAGCGCGGAGACGACCGCCGCCGCGTGATCGTTCTCGTCACGGACGCCGGAGAAACAACTAGTCATTACGACTTCGATGCCGCGCGCCGGGAGGCTGTCAGCGCCAATGTGCTCCTTTACACCATCGTTATTCGCCCGGTGAAAAACGAGAACGGACGCAACACCGCCGGCGAACATGCCCTCGAAACCATGACCAACACGACGGGCGGCGCTATGTTTTATCCGGATGCGCCGCAGGAGCTCACCGCTATCTTCGATCGTATCGACCGGGAGCTCCGTACCCAGTATCGTCTTGCCTACTATCCGAATCCTCGCGGCCCCGCCAACACTTACCGCTCGATCGAAGTCAAAGTCACGACCGGTAACTACCAGGTCCGGCACCGTAAGACCTATCTCACCGCTCCGCAATGAGGGGGCGGCTAATTGTCCAACGCGGAAGTCAAAAAGGCTGCGGCTCAAGTGGAATCCTGGAAAGCCTCAGGAGGGCGGTCGGTAACTGAATCCGAACGACCCCGTGTGCGGCAATCGAGAAGCAGAGTTGACGAAATCATCCAGACGCCTCCGCACAGAACAGGACTATCGCTCGATGGCGATGGAAGGATGGGGCCTCGGCAAAGCGGCGAGGCATTAGCGTGAATAGGTTTCTGGCCGCTGGCTGTAACTGCGGATCGCTTTTCTCAATCGGTTCGGAGCGGCGAGATCGGGCGCGCGCTGGTATCCCGGATTATTTTGCCCGATGATGTGACATTCTTGATGGAGCAGCCAAGTAGCGGCGAATCTCTATGGCGACTCGAGACCTTCTTAGTGACCGGAATAAGGCAGTAGTAGCCTTCCTCGATGGCCGCCGCATGAAGGGCTACATCCACGATCTCTCGGCGCAAAAGGATCGTTTCCACCTTTCTCCCGAGCAGGACACCGCACGCGGCGAAGGCACGGAAGTCCACATGAAGGACTTGAAAGCAATTTTCCTTGCGCGGGATTTCGTCGGCGGTAGCGAATACCGCGAAACTCAGGAACTTAACGTGCAAAACCAGAGCCGCAAAGCCGAGGTTACCTTTCGCGACGGCGAAAAGCTGGAAGGAACTACGGAAGGTTACAATCCGCAAGAATACGGATTTTTCCTTGTCCCCGCGGATCCCCGGTCGAGTCATCTGCGCGTCTTTGTCATCACCCGGAACGCGGCGCAGATTCGTTGGATTTGATTTTTCTGCTTCCGAGCCGGCCCTTCCGCTCTTCTTTATTTCAGATGCCAAAGCGGTACACATCCCAGCGGCCATGATTCAGGGTTTTACCCTAGAAAGGAATCGGGTATCGCCATAGTTGTGGTAGTCCTCGTCCGCCTCTAGACTCGCCCCAGCTACGCTAAGCGAAAGGAACCGTGAGCACACAGCCTCCCGTGTGCGGTGTGTACAGGTAGGGGGTGCCTTGTCCGTATGCAGCCCAAGGTGCTGATTATTTGCGAGCGTGCGGCGGATCGCGACACGATTCGTGTCCTTGTAGGCACGATGGGGTGTCAGTGGCTGCTGGCTTCGGGGATTGACGAAGCCTTAGCGTTAGCTGGCCGGGAGCGTACCTCTGCTGTATTGCTCGAATTGCCCGGAACAAATTCCGACCCCGTCAGAGTCGACCAGGGCGTGAGAGAGCTTCTGGTGCGTTTTCCCGGACGGGTCATCGCTCTGACAGACCAATCGCCGACTCCACTCATCAAGGAGCTGCTCTCCCGGTACGCCATTCCCTCGGTACAACGCGATCGCTTGGCAGCAGATCTGTGGCCATGCTTGGAGTCCATGGTGTACCCCCACCTCGGAA
>Ga0182041_10000188_pt1 | contig 27726 bp, 25 predicted proteins | sample flu12Cox44000178_FD_125967 | JGI IMG/M metagenome (GOLD analysis project Ga0182041, IMG submission 125967) | Lab enrichment of tropical soil microbial communities from Luquillo Experimental Forest, Puerto Rico - flux8day.12C.oxic.44.000.178 | ecosystem: Environmental > Terrestrial > Soil >...
GACCGGCAAGTCCGCGCAGATTCCGCTGTATGTCTGGCTGCCCGACGCGATGGAGGGGCCCACGCCGGTTTCCGCGCTGATTCACGCGGCGACGATGGTGACGGCGGGCGTGTACATGATCGGGCGCAACGCCGCGCTCTTCAGTCGCGCGCCGGAGACGCTGACGATCGTCGCGATCATCGGAACCGCGACCGCGCTGATGGCGGGCACGATCGGCCTGGTGCAGAACGACATCAAGCGTGTCCTGGCGTATTCGACCGTTTCGCAGCTCGGGTACATGTTTCTCGCGATGGGCGTCGGCGCCTATGCGGGCGGCATCTTTCATCTCTATACCCACGCGTTCTTCAAGGCCCTCTTGTTCCTCGCGTCGGGCGCGGTCATTCACGCGATTGGGGGAGAGCAGGATCTCCGCCGAATGGGCGGCCTGAAACGCGAGCTGCCTCTGACCTACTGGACGTTTCTCGTGGGTGCCGTCGCGATTGCCGGCGTACCAGGTCTTTCCGGTTTTTTCAGCAAGGACGCGATTCTCTATCGCGCGTTCGCCGGCGGGCACACGGTTTTGTGGTCGATCGGGCTGCTGACCTCGCTTCTGACCGCCGTGTACATGTTCAGGCTGGTCTTCCTCGTCTTTCATGGCGAGCGCCGGGAGCCTGCTGCGGCCGTCGGGGGCCCTCACCACCTGCACGACGCGCCGCCGGCCATGGCGCTGGCGCTCGTCGTGCTGGCGGCCGGATCGATCGTCGCTGGGTACGCGGGCCTGCCGGCGGTGCTCGGAGGCGGGGACCGGTTCGCGCAGTTCCTCGAGCCCAGCCTGGGTGCAGGCGCCGAGGACGCCGGTCACGCCGGGCCCGAGCTGACGCTGATGGCGGTCTCAGCGGGCGTCGCGATTGCGGGCATCGGCATCGCGGCGTACTACTTCCTGAGACACCGGGCGGCGGCCGATGCGCTCGCCGCGCGGTTCTCCGGCCTCTACCGCCTGTTGAGCTACAAGTACTTCGTGGACGAAGTCTACGACGCGACGATTGTCCAGCCGGTTCGTATCACCTCCCAAGAGGGCCTGTGGAAGATCGTGGACGTGCGGATCATCGATGGTTCGGTCAACGGGGTGGGTCAGCTCGTCGCTGGCTTCAGTGAAACGCTGCGGCGCGTCCAGACGGGCTCGGTGCGGGCCTATGCCGCATCGCTCCTTCTCGGCGCGGTCGCGATCCTGGGGTACTACTTATGGCGGTGATGTTCGAGGCGCGGTCGTGATGCCGTTTCCGATCCTCTCATCGCTCGTCGCGCTGCCGGTCGCGGGCGCGCTCGTCTTGTTCCTCGTGCGAGACCATGACGCCGGCGGCGAGCGGTTGGCGAAAGCCGTGGCGCTGATCGTTTCGCTGCTCGTCTTCGCCGAAACGCTTCTTTTGTGGAGACGCTTCAATGCCGGCTCGCCCGAGTTTCAATTCGTCGAGCGATACGATTGGATTCCGGCCTTCGGGATCAGCTACGCCGTCGGCGTCGACGGCATCAGCCTGGTCCTGCTCGTTCTGACCGCGTTCCTCACGCCGCTCGCCCTGCTCGGCTCATGGGAATCGGTGCACAAGAACACACGCGCCTTCTGCGTCGTCGTCCTCCTGCTCGAGAGCGCGATGATCGGCGTGTTCGTCTCACTCGATCTGTTCCTCTTCTACGTTTTCTGGGACGCCATGCTGGTGCCGATGTACTTTCTCATCGGCATCTGGGGCTACGACCGCCGCATCTATGCGGCCGTCAAATTCATCCTCTACACGATGGCGGGCAGCGTGCTGATGTTGCTCGCCATTCTGGGTCTCGCATATCTGCACCGGACCTCTGCCGGCAGCTACAGCTTCGATCTGAGAGACCTCTACGCGCTTGACGTCCCGCCGCACCTGCAGTTCTGGTTCTTTCTGGCGTTCACCCTCGCGTTCGCGATCAAGGTCCCGCTCGTGCCGTTCCACACGTGGCTGCCCGATGCGCACGTGGAGGCGCCCACGGCCGGATCGGTGATTCTGGCGGGCGTCCTGCTGAAGATGGGGACGTACGGGTTCGTGCGGTTCGCGTTTCCCTTGTTCCCGAAGGCGGCGATCTTCTTTGCCCCCTATCTTGGCGCGCTGGCCGTTGTCGGGATCATCTACGGCGCGTTGGTCGCGATGGTGCAGCCCGACATGAAGAAGCTCGTTGCGTACTCGAGCGTGAGCCACCTGGGTTTCGTCGTGCTCGGCATCACCGCGATGAACATCCAGGGCGTGCAGGGCGCCGTGTATCAGATGCTCAACCATGGCGTCAGCACGGGCGGGCTCTTCCTCATCGTCGGTATGTTGTCGGACAGGCGGCACACTCGGTTGATCGCCGAGTACGGCGGGCTCAAGAAGATCACGCCGCGCCTGGTGGCGGCGTTCCTGGTCGTGACGCTGTCGTCGATCGGCCTTCCGGGCCTCAACGGTTTTGTGGGGGAGTTTCTGATTCTGCTGGGCGCCTTCCGGTCCGATCCGCGCCTTGCGGCGTTTGCGGCGACGGGGGTGATCCTCTCCGCCACCTACATGCTGTGGATGTTTCAGCGCGTCAACTACGGACCGGTACGCAACCCGAAGAACGCGGAGCTCGCCGACCTGGCACCGCGCGAGTGGCTGGCGATCGTGCCGATCGTCGCGACGGCCGTGGTCATGGGCGTGTTCCCGAACGTGTTCTTGCGGCCAATCGAGCCGGCGGTCGACCGCATGCTGAACCAGGTGCAGCGCGGCGCGCCCCAACGCATCCAAGCGGGATTCGGGATTCGTGATTCGGAATTCGGTCGGCCCGAGCTCCGAGTCTCGAATCCCGATCGGGAAGGCGGCCGCTTCCCCGAATCCCAACCCCCGAATCCCTTCCGATGATGACCGGTTCCTTCAACGCGATCGTGCCGATGGCGTGCGTGACCGCGGCCGGCCTTGCCGCAATGGTCGCCGAAGCGTTTCGCGAGCCGGGAGAGCGCATGCCGATCGGCGGCCTTGGCGTGGTCGGACTGATTGGCGCGGCCATCGCGACGTTTCTGCTGTGGGGCCACAACACTGCGGCCTTTGGCGTCGTCGCGGCCGACAACTTCGGGCTCTTCGTGACATCGATTCTGATCGTGGTGGGGCTGTTGTCGATGGCGGTGTCCGGGCCGACCGTCGCTCGCGAGCGCCTGCCCGGCGGCGAGTACTATGCGTTGATGTTGTTCGCGCTTGCCGGCATGATCCTGATGGCGACCGCGACGGATCTGCTCGTGATCTTCCTGGCGCTCGAGGTGCTGTCGCTGGCGGTCTACGTGCTCACGGGCATCCGCCGAACGTCCCCGGTGTCGACCGAGGCGGCGTTCAAGTACTTCCTGCTCGGCGCGTTTTCGAGCGCATTCTTTCTATACGGGATCGCGCTCACGTATGGGCTGACGGGGAGCACGCGCTTGGATCGCATCGCCAGCCTGATGGCGACCCAGTCGGTCACGACGACGCCGCTCCAACTTGCCTCGATCGCGTTTCTCCTCGTCGGCTTCTCGTTCAAGGTGGCTGCGGTGCCGTTCCACATGTGGACGCCCGACGCGTACCAGGGCGCGCCGCCTGCCGTGACCGGGTTCATGTCGACTGGCGTGAAAGCGGCTGCGTTTGCCGCGTTCGTGCGCGTGTTTCTGTTTGCGCTGGAGCCGCTCCGGGCGGAATGGAGCGGCGTGATCGCGGTCCTCGCCGCCGCGACGATGATTGTCGGGACGGTCGTTGGCGTGTCGCAGTCGAACGTCAAGCGCATGCTGGCGTACTCCAGCATCGGGCACGGCGGGTACCTGCTGGTCGCGCTCGTGGCGGCCAACGACGTCGGCAAAGGGGCGGTGCTCTTCTACCTCCTCGCGTACGCCGTGACGAATCTCGGCGCCTTCGGCGTGATCGCGGTGCTCGAGGCGGATGACAGTGCGCCCAGGCCGGAGGGTAGTAGCCTTCGCGACAACAGCGATCTCGCCGACTACGCGGGACTCTGGTACGAGCGGCCGTGGCTCGCGACGTTGATGACGATCTTCCTCCTGTCGCTCGGCGGGTTCCCGCCGCTCGCGGGCTTCATCGCGAAGTGGTACGTGTTCAGCGCCGCCATCAAAGCGGGCTATGACGGGCTGGCGATCATCGGCGTGCTGACGAGCGTCGTCTCCGTTTTCTTCTACCTGCGCATCGTCGTCATGATGTACATGACGCCGCGTGAGTCACCCGGTGCCGCGCCGCCGACGCCGAAGCTGGCTGGCGCCGCTCTGGCGGTGTCGGCCATTCTGGTCTTCTACCTCGGTATCCTGCCGACTCGCGTCCTCGACTGGGCCGCGGCCTCCATCGGCACGCTCTTCTGAGACGGCGCCAGAGGCGGCCGCAGAGGAGGCACGGCCTCCTCCCCTTAAATCGTGCCCAACAGGGTCACGAGCGCGGCGTCCTGGTCTATGGCGACCGTTCTGAGATCCAATGTGACCCGGTCGTCGTGAATTCGCGCGATCACCGGCCTCGGCAGTCCGCGCAAGCGCTCGATGAGCGCGTCGGGCGAGAGAGCGGTCTTCGTGATGGCGACGAGCCACGTGGGCAGGTCGACGCCCGGTGCGCTGCCGCCGCCGACGGCCGAAACTCCCCGAACGACCTCCACGTGCCAATCGGGTTTTCGCCCGAGAGCGACCGCCAGCCGATCCGCACGCTCGCGGATCTCATCGGTGCTCATGGCGAGCATCCGTCGTACCGGCACGGTCGACTCCGCGCGCCCGCTGGCGTACTCGGCGAGCGTGGCCTCGAGCGCCGCGTAGGTCATCTTGTCCACGCGGAGCGCCCGCATCAGCGGATGGCGCCGGATGAGCTCGAGCAGGCTGGCGCGGCCGACGATGATGCCTGCCTGCGGGCCGCCGAGGAGCTTGTCTCCGCTGAAACAGCACACATCGACGCCCGCAGCGACGGTCGACGCCACCGATGGCTCGACCCGGCTGACCGGATCAGGTTGGGTGGTGGCCCCTCCCTCGCGCTGCGGGTCGAGGAAGCCGCTGCCAAGATCCTCGGCCACAGGAACGTTCAAGCGCTTTCCGACCGCCACGAGCTCGTGAAGCGTCGGGCGGTCGGTGAACCCTTCCATTCTGAAGTTGGACGGGTGCACGCGCAGGATAAGAGCGGTCCGTTGGGTGACGGCGGCGGCATAGTCGCTCGCGCGCGTCTTGTTGGTCGTGCCGACTTCCCGCAGCTCGGCGCCCGAGGCCCTCATGACGTCCGGCACGCGAAAACCGCCGCCGATTTCGACGAGCTCGCCACGCGAGACGACGACCTCGCGTCCGGCGGCCAGCGCCGCCAGCGTGAGCAGCGTGGCCGCCGCATTGTTGTTCACGACGACGCCGGCTTCCGCGCCGCTCAGGCGGCAAAGGAGCGGCTCGGCGTGGGCATCCCGCCTGCCCCGAGCGCCCAGGCCGACGTCGTATTCCAGCGTGCTGTAGCCCGCGGCGACGTCGGCAACGCGCGCGATGGCCGCCGCCGCAAGCGGCGCGCGGCCCAGATTCGTGTGGATGATCACGCCGGTCGCGTTGATGACCGGTTCGAGTGACGGCCGGAACATTTCCTCGAGGCGGGCGGTCGCGGCCCCTTCGATGCGACTGACCACCGCCGTCAGGTCCCCGACCACTTCGTGGCCGGCGGTGATGGCACGGCGCACGTCGGCGGCTGCCCCGCGCAGCGCCGCGACCGTCGCGGCGCTGCCGTAACGGGTTTCGAGCGCCCGCACGACAGGCCGGCGCAGAAGCTCGTCGATCGACGGAATGACGCTGAAGTCGGGCATGGCCGCCTGTAATTCTGCAATACTATGTCATCACCCTCAGCGGGCTTTGCCTGCGTGACGAAAAGATGAGTGCCGATCCACCCAGAGTCCGGCCGCTCGAGCGCTTCTGGCCGTACGCGGATCTGCCGGAGCAGCCGACCGACGAGGAGCTGGCGTCGCTCGATCCCGACCTGCACGAGGCACTGTTCGGCGCGCGCCCGAGGCCTTTTTCAATTACGGTCGTGTTCCCGGCGCTCGACGATCCCGATTTTCCGCGAGCGCTCGATCTTGCGCGCGGCTCGGCCGAGTTCCGTGAGACCGGGACCGGAGCCGATCGCCGCTACCGCGCCCGCTTCTGGTCGAGCGACGCCGCGAAGCTGCGCGATCTGTTCCAGATCGTCGGTCGATCCGACGCGACCGATGTCCTGGTTGACGATCGCCCGGTTCCCTACGCGCGCGAGCTGTGGCTCCCCCTCGTCTGGTTTCTCATCCCGCGGTAGCCAGATTCGGTGAGTCAGGCCAGGGCCGAGGACGCGTTCAGGGGCGGCGTTGGAAAAAATGGGAAGGCGAGGAATAGCGAACGGCTGAATGGCTAATGGCTAAAGGGCGGATGGCTGATGGCTGATGACCGATGCACCAGCCATCAGCCATGTCAGGGTTCAAATCTTGGTGACGTTGCCGGCTTGCGGGCCTTTGGGGCCGTCGACAATCTCGAACTCCACCGCCTGACCCTCCTCGAGCGAGCGGAACCCATCGCCCTGGATGGCCGAGTAATGGACGAAGACATCGCTGCCTCCATCACGCTCGATGAAGCCATACCCCTTTGCGTTGTTGAACCACTTGACCTTGCCTGTGATGCGCATCATTCTCTTCCTGCTTGCTACGACGCCGGCGTCGCCGCGTCGTTGACCAAAAAAAGGACCAAAAAAAAAGGCCGCGTCATGCGGCCTTTCCCTTTCGGCGCCAGGCCCGCCCGGCGTCGGCAAAGATGATACTGGACTTTCGTGTTTATGCCAAGAGCCCTCCTGAGCGTGTCGGACAAGACAGGAATCGTCGATCTCGGTCGCGGCCTGGCCGCGCGCGGGTTCAAGTTGGTGTCGACCGGCGGCACGGCGCGTGCGCTGGTTGACGCGGGCCTTGCCGTGACCGGAGTGTCCGACCTCACGGGCTTTCCAGAAATGATGGACGGTCGCGTCAAGACGCTCCATCCGAACATCCACGCCGGCATCCTGGCCCGCCGCCATCGAGCGGACGACCTCCACGCGATCGAGGCCCACGGCATACGTCCGATCGACGTGGTCGCGGTCAATCTGTACCCGTTCCGCGAGACTGCCAGCGCGCCAGGCGTCACCTTTGACGAGCTCATCGAGCAGATCGACATCGGTGGACCCAGCTTGGTTCGGGCCGCCGCGAAGAACTTTCGCGACGTGTGGGTGGTCGTCGATCCGCGTGACTATCCGGCGCTCCTGGCGGCGCTCGACGCGCCGAACGTCGCATTCCGGTTCGAGCTGATGCGGAAAGCTCTGGCCCACACCGCCGCGTACGACACGACCATCGCCGCGACGTTGGCATCCGTGCGTTTCACGGGCGATGGCTTCGCCATGAACGAGGCCGGCACGGTGTCGGCTGGCGGTGCTGAGGCCGTGCCTGGGGCACGCGTCCACGACGTCACGGGGCTCGACACCCGCCTGGCCCTGACGCTCGACAAGGTCCGCGACCTGCGATACGGCGAAAACCCTCATCAGAAGGCCGCCTGGTATCGCGGCGGCGTCGGCACGGGTGCCGGCTTCGGATTGGGCGCGGCCGACATTCTTCAAGGCAAGGAGCTGTCGTACACGAATCTCCTCGATCTCGACGCGGCCGCGCGGATCGTGATCGAGTTCCAGGAACCTGCTGCGGTCGTTGTGAAGCACACGAATCCTTGCGGCGCCGCAACGGGGTCGTCCGCCGCGGACGCTTACCTGCGTGCTCGCGACGCGGACAGCCTCGCCGCGTTCGGCGGCATTGTCGCGCTCAATCGTCCCATCGACGAGGCGGCGGCTGCGGCCATCGTCTCCACCTTCATCGAAGGGGTCATCGCGCCCGGCATCGAGGCCCCGGCGCGCTCCGTGCTCGCGCGCAAGCCCAACATGCGCGTCGTGATGGCCAACATGATCGCGTCGGCGGCGAGCGACCTGGAGCTGCGGTCGATCCTTGGCGCCGTGCTCGTGCAGCAACGCGACGGCGTCGATGAGGCACGCGAGGTGTGGCTGCCATCCGCCGGAACCGTTGTCACCCGCCGCCAACCGACGCCCGATGAGTGGGAGGCCCTGCGCTTCGCATGGCGTATCTCGGCGCACGTCAAGTCGAACGCGGTGATTTTCACGGATGCCGGACGGACGCTCGCGATTGGTGCCGGTCAAATGAGCCGGGTCGACGCGGTCAGCGTCGCTGTGGCCAAGGCCGCCGCGTCGAACGTGTCGCTCGAGGGCTCGGTGGCGGCGTCGGACGGCTTCTTTCCGTTCCGTGACGGCGTTGACGCGATTGCCAAGGCCGGGGCGACGGCAGTGGTTCAACCGGGAGGATCAGTCCGCGATCGAGAAGTCATCGCGGCCGCCGACGATCGCGGGCTGGCCATGGTCGTGACCGGCCGCCGGCATTTCAGGCACTGAAGGTGCTGGTCAGTTCCAGGGGCGTCAGGGTCGCGGGCCCGAATTTCCCGACGACAACGCCCGCTGCGTGATTCGCGAGGACCGCAGCTTCGAGCATCGTCGCGCCGGCGGCAAGCGCGAGCGCGAGCGTTGCCACGACGGTGTCGCCGGCGCCGGTCACATCCGCCACCTCGCGAGCCATCGACGGGATGGCGGCTTCGACGTCGTTCGTGGAGAGCCACATGCCGTGTTCCCCGCGCGTGATGAGCGCCGACTCGCAGCGCGCGCGGTGGCGGAAATCGCGGGCGACCTCGCGCGCGTCATTGTCGTCGCGAATCCGGCGAAGGGTCGCGGTCTCCGCTTCGTGATGATTCGGCGTCACCAGGGTTGCGCCGGCGTAGCAGGGCAGGTGCGAGATTTTGGGATCGACGATCAACGGCGGGAGACGGTCGCCGGCAGCGCCGCCGGCCAGAGTCCGGCGATCGGCGAGGAGCGTTTCGACGAGCGGTCGCGTGACCACGCCCTTGAGGTAGTCCGAGACGAGGATGGCCTTGGCCCCCCGGCCCACTTGGGCACTTCGGCTCGCGAGCCGCCGCTCGACGTCCACGCTGACGTCGACGTCGTGCTCGTAGTCGATCCTGGCGACCTGCTGGTTCCGTTCCGTCACGATTCGAACCTTCTCGGTCGTCGGTCGCCCGGCGTCCTGAATCAGCCCGCCGGCCTCGACGCCAGCCCTCTGGAGCTGACCGGCGAGCTTTTCGGCCGCCGCGTCGATGCCGACAACGCCAACGAGGGAAACCGAGCCGCCGAGCGCGATGATGTTGTGGGCGACGTTGGCCGCGCCGCCCAGGCGCACGTACTCGGACTCGAACCGCACGATGGGGACCGGCGCCTCGGGCGAGATGCGCGTGACCCGTCCCACGATGAACCGATCCAGGATCACGTCGCCGACGACGAGAATCTTTTGGCTCGCGAATTGGCGGACGAGCGCCTCGGCGCGCCGGGCGTCGAGCTGCGCGGTCGGTGAACGCGTCATGCAGGGTCGGTCGAGGCGGTCCCCAACACCCGGGAGGCAGCGGCGGGCAGCGTGATGATGATCAGAAAGAGCATGAGCACTTCGGAGTCGCCGAAGTTGTACTCGAAGAGTCCCGCGGTCAAGAGCGCGGCCACGCAGGCGAGGCCCGAGGCCGCGAGAAACGGCTGGCGGCCATCGCGAAAGCGGTTCCAGAGATCGCGCACCACGGCGACGACGAACCAGATCCAGATCGCGAGCGCGGGCAGTCCACGCTCGGCGGCGATCTGCAGAGGCACGTTGTGGAGATGGGGATTGACTTTGTTGACGGCGTCTTCTCCCCGGTATCTCGCGTAGAGCGGCTCGACCATGTTCGGACCGACGCCTGTCAATGGATGTGCGGCGATCATGCGCTCGCCCTCATGGATCATCGCGACACGGTCGAGCCGGGTCGGATCCTTCTGGTTGAACATGGAGACAAATCGCTGCGAGATCTGAGCCGGGGCAACGGCAAAGAACACCATGGCCACAACCGGCGCGAGGGCGAAGAGTCGGAAATCCTTCAGCGCGAACAGCACGGCAACGGCAGCGCACACGCCCACCTGCGCGCTGCGCGAAAAGCTCAGCGCCACGGCGACGCAGAGCGCCGGGATGACGAGCGCCGCCCACGTTCGCTCCCCCGGCCGGAACAGCACGCGCGCGGTCGCGATCCCGATGACCAGCATCAGGAGCCCGGAGTACGTCATGTAATGGCCGAGCGTCCCCTGCGGGCGTTGACCCAGATGGTCGTAGTGGAGAATGCCGTATTGAAAGATGCCGATCGCCGCGCTGATGGCTCCACACGTCACGACGACCGTCATCATCGTGAGTCCCCGCGTGCCGGTGGCGAATCGGTACACGATCGGGACCAGCGCGAACAGCACGAGTTGCTTGGAATCGATGAAGCTCGCCCGCGGATCGTAAGAGAACGCCGCCGAGACGAGCGTGGCCCCCGCGTAGAAGGCGAGCGGCCAGAAGAAGCGCGGCCCTTCGAAGCGCTCGCGCCCGGCCACCAGGGCACCGAGCCAGCACAGGAACGCAATGGACAGAAAGATCTGCGCGATCGCGATCGAGAACTGCACCGTGCCGGCGACGATAAAGAGCGCGGCGACGCCGATGTACTCGAACCGTTGGGAGGACAGGGGCCCCCGGAGCGATTTCGCTTCGACGAGCGATTGCGGCCGTTCGAGCGCGATGCTGTTAGACATGGAGGTCTTGCGGGGACGTCGCCCCGTTCATCAATCTTAGCGCGGCGGCGACGACGCGCTCGGGAGGAATCCATGTCAGGCATCGGAAGTCTCCCGGCTGGCAGGTCCGCTGATCGCAAGGCCGGCATGGAAGGTCTCCGGCGTCGACCGATGCCGTCGACCAAGCCGGGCTTCGCCACGGCCGAGAGCGCGCCGGCATCGTCGGTCCATACAGCGCGACAATCGCAACGCGGGAGGTCGCGGCGATGTGCAACGGGCCGCTGTCGCCGCCGATGTAGAGCGCGGCCCGGTCGAATAACGCGCGGAGTTCCGCGAGCGAAAACTCACCGCACGAGAGGACGCGCATGGCGGCCGCCGGCCCGAGAGCCGCGCGGGCGCCGGCAACCACCGATGCCGCCGCCTCGCGTTCGGACGGTCCGGAAGTCACGATGACGCGCCGCTCCGTGTTTCCGGCGAGCCCCGCCGCGAGGGCAATGAAGTGCTCGAGCGGCCATCGGCGAAAAGGATTGCCGGCGCTCACGTGGATGACGATGAGACGGTGGTGGTCGGCAACACCCGCGGCGGACAGCCGCCGCGCAACGGCGGCGATGGTGTGGTCGCCGATCGCCATTTCCACACTGTCGCGCTCGCGGTCGGGCGGATCGATGCCAAGAGGCCGGATGAGGTCCCACTGGTTCTCGACGGAATGACGAGGGGCGAGCGCCCGGGACCGCGCCACCCGACGCGTGTACATCCAGCTGCGCCCGGCAATCTCGTAGCCGATTCGCTCGCGAGCGTTGCTCAGCCAGGTCAGCAGTGAGGCACGCGGACCGCCGTGGAAGTCGATCGCCAGGTCGAACAGACCGGCGCGCAGGCGGCGCCCAAGCGCGAGGTCTGCGGCGAACCCTCGAACGCCGCCGATGCGCGGGGCGACGATGACTTCGTTCAGGTGCGGGTTGCCGAGCACGACGGGGGCCGCGTGCGGCTCGACGACATAAACGATGCTCGCTCCGGGAAACTGGCGGCGGAGGGCGCGCACGGCCGGCGTGGTGAAGACAACGTCGCCAATCTCGCGAAGACGAACCAGCAGAATGCGGGAAAAACTCAGGATTCCTGCTCTTCGATCGTGGCCTCGTCGATCAGCATGACGGGGATGTCATCCCTGATGGGATACACACGTTTGCACGTGGCGCACTTGAGCGCGGCGCCGTTTCTGACGAGAGTGACCGGCGTTTTGCAATTCGGGCACGCCAGGATCTCGAGCAGTTCGGGGTCGACCGGCATAGGCAGGACTATATGACACCTCCGCCCTTTTGTGGAACAATTCGAGATGTATGAAGGTCGTTCTCGTCGCGTCGTTGACGCTGGCCGTCCCGCTTGCGGCCCGAGCCCAGCAAAAACCCGACCGCGTCGCCGAGGCGTATGCGCAGTTCCTTCTCGGCCATCACCTCGAGCAGACCGACGATGATGCGGGCGCCATCGTAGCTTACAAGAAAGCCATGGAGCTCGACGCTGCCTCCGCCGAGATTCCCGGCGAGCTCGCCGGGCTGTACCTTCGGCAGAACAAAGTCCAGGAGGCGATGACGCTGGCGGAGCAGGCGTTGAAGATTGCGCCAGGCAACCGCGAGGGCAATCGCGTGCTGGGGATCATCAACGCCGCGTTGTCGGAGACCAACCGGAGCGGCGACAATGCCGCGCAAGCCATCAAATACCTCGAGGCATCGATTGCCGGGCTCGGCACCGAGGCCGATCCGAACGTGCGCGCCACGCTGGCTCGCATGTACGTGACGACGGGGCAGTACGACAAGGCCATTCCGGTTCTGATGACCCTCGTGGACGAGCAGCCCGGGTGGCAGGATGGACCGCTGCTGCTCGCGGAGGCGTACTCCGCGGCCGGACGGAATCGGGACGCCATTGCCTGGCTCGAGGAGCATACGCAGGGCGACCCGCGGCTGCTCCCGACACTCGGCGAATTCTACGAGCGTGAGCGGCGGTGGAAGGACGCGGCGGAGGTGTACGGACGTGCCGTGCAGCAGGCGCCGCGGAGCACGGAGCTGCGCGCCCGCTATGCCTCGGCGCTCGTTAACTCGGGAGGGCGCGAGAACCTGATGAAGGCGCGCGATTTGCTCAAGGATCTCTCGTCGCCGCGTCCGGGCGAGCAGGCGCGCCTTCTGTACCTGCTTTCGCAGACCGAGCGGCGCTTGGGCGACTCCGAGGCGGCAGAGGCGACGGCGCGCCGGGTCATCGCGCAGAACTCGAAGAGTCCGTGGGGATACTACGCGTTGTCGGAGGCGCTCGAGAGTCGTGGCGATTTTCAGGGCGTGGTGAACGAGATCGCCCCGGTTGTTGCGCCGTTCGCGGGCAAACCGGCCGATCCGTCGTTCGACGTCGGGCTGTTGCTCCCGCACCTGGGGTTCGCCTATCAGGAGCTCGGCCAGCACGACAAGGCCGTCGCCACCTTCGAGGACGCCCATCGCCTTGCGCCGAAGGATCCCGCCGTCGCGGCGTACCTCGCGGACGCCCAGATCGCCGCCAAAAAGTACGGGGCAGCCCTGGACGTCACCAAAGCGGCGCTCGTTGACAGTCCCAACGATCTCCGCCTGATTCGGTTGCAGGCACAGGCTCTTCGGCACACCGGCAAGACCGATCAAGGCGCCGCGATCCTCGAGGAAGCCGTGCACAAGCACGGTGACGACCCGGCGGCGTACATCGCGCTGGCGCAGTTCTACGCCGACGTCGAGCGAGGGGGGCAAGCCATCCGTGTGCTCCAGGACGCTCAGACCAAGTTCCCCGCCGACAACACAATCGCGTTCGAGCTCGGCGCCACGTTCGACCGGCAGAAGCGGTTTTCGGATGCGGAGGCCGCGTTCAAACTGCTGATCAGCCGAGACCCGCAAAACGCCCCGGCACTTAATTATCTGGGCTACATGCTGGCTGAGCGGGGAGAGCGTCTCGAGGAGTCGGTCGACTACGTGAAGAAGGCGCTCGACATCGAGCCGAACAACGGGTCATATCTCGATTCGCTCGGTTGGGCGTACTTCAAGGCCGACAAGCTCGATCTCGCGGAGGGAAACCTGAAACGCGCGGCCGACCAACTGACGACGAATTCCGTCGTCCAGAATCACTATGGCGACGTGCTTTTGAAGCTGGGACGCTATGACGATGCGATCGCCGCCTTCAACCGCGCGTTGAGCGGCGACGGCGATTCGATCGATCGCGCCGACATCGAGAAGAAAGTCCGGGCGGCGAAGCAAAAACTAAAGAAGTAGCAGAAATCAAAGAAATAGCAGATTGAAGCCTCAAGCGTGCGTCTGTGTCTTCGCGGTCTAGCGGCGGCGGCGTGCTCGGCAGCCGCCGCATGCGCCCCGACGCTGCTGAAGCTCCCGTCGGGCCCTGGCGCGCCAGCAACCGACGTGCGCGACGCGGTCGCTGAGGCAACGGTCACGTGCCGCGGGGTGAGGACGCTCAGCGCGGAGCTCGCCGCCACCGGATCGATTGGCGGCGAGGGCCTGCGCGGGCGGCTGCTGGTCGGCGTGGCGGCGCCGGCGTCGGCTCGAATCGAAGCTGCCGCGCCGTTTGGTCAGCCGGTGTTCATCCTCGTCGCGCGCGGTGACGACGCCACACTGCTCCTGCCACGCGAGGACCGCGTGGTCCAACACAGCCAGCCCGAGGCGGTCCTCGAAGCGATCACCGGCGTGCCGATCGACGCTGCCGAGCTGCGAACGGTTCTCACCGCGTGCGCCGTGGCGCCCGAGGCTGAGAGCGGCCGGTCGCTGGGAGATGATTGGCGTGTGGTGAAGGACGGTCCCACAGAAGTCTATTTGCGGCGGGAGACGAGGTCCGGGCCATGGCACGTCGCCGCGATCCTCCATGGCGGCTCGGTCGGTGGCCGAGACGCGAGCGGCGGCCTCGCGCTGGCGTGGCGCGCGGAGTATCGCGACTTTCAAGACGGTCTGCCGCGGGCCATTCGTCTTGTGGCCGACGATTCCCGCCACTTCGATCTCCGGCTCGCGCTGACGCAGGTCGAGGTGAACAACACGCTCGGGGCAGACGTCTTCCATGTCAATGTTCCGCGGTCGGCGCGTCCCATGACACTCGAAGAGCTGCACGATGCGCGTCCGGGCCTTCGCAAAGATTAACCTGTCGCTGCGCGTGCTCGGCGTCCGATCCGACGGCTACCACGAGCTGCGCACCGTCTTCCAGTCCGTCGCGCTGCACGACACGCTGACGATCCGGGAGTGGGCCGGTCCGTTTGCGTTGACGTGCAATGATCCGCGGTGCCCAACCGACCGCCGAAATCTCGTGTGGCGGGCGGCTGAGGCGGTGTGGAAGGTCGCCGGGCGATCTGCGAGGTCACGTGGGCGAGGAGCGCCCCCGGGCCTGTCGATCCATGTCAGCAAACGGATACCGATGGATGCGGGGTTCGGTGGGGGCAGCAGCGACGCGGTGGCGGTGATTCGCGCGCTTGGCCGCGAGTGGCGCGTGGCGGAAGGGCGGCAGCGCGCGATTGCTGCGGCCCTTGGCGCCGATCTCCCCTACTTCTTCGAAGGAGGAACCGTGCTCGGTCTCGAGCGCGGCGATCTGCTGTTTCCGCTCGTCGACCATCCGGCGGCGTGGATTGTGCTCGCGATCCCCGCGTTTGGCGTCAGTACGACAGAAGCGTTTTTATGGCTCGACGCCGATCGCGCTGAGCGACCGCGGAGCGAGCGGCCCACGCTGACGGTCACAAACGACCTGCAAGGCCCGGTCAGTCGGCATCATCCTGAGATCGCACGTCTTGTTCGCGCGCTCGAGGGGGCGGGCGCCTCGCGTGCAGCCATGTCCGGCAGCGGATCGGGCGTCTTCGGCCTCTTCGCTGAGCGGGCCGCAGCCATTCGAGCCGCCGCCGCTCTCGCCGCTTTGGGAAATCGTCGTGTCAGCCGTTTCACACCAAGAGTCCTGGTCACGCGAACGGTCAGTCGGCGGGCGTACGAGAGACTTGCCGGCAACTGAGCCCATCGGATAGACTTACTGTTTGCGCTAGGTGCTTCGAGCCGTGCATTGGGGCTCCGGGGGCCCCTTCCCCGGCGTGGGTCGACCTCTTCGTCAATCAGCCAGAACATGTTGGGGCGTGGCCAAGCGGTAAGGCGCGGGACTTTGGATCCCGTATTCGAAGGTTCGAATCCTTCCGCCCCAGCCACTACACCGAGAGGTGCAGCGCGGAGTCACCCTCGTGTCCGCAAGGCGAGCGAGTGAGGGTCGGGAAGAAGAGCGAACAGGGACATGTCGCGATGGGTGACCCATTCATGGCAACCGGGTTCGGCGAATTGAAAGTCTTTTCGGGCAGCGCGCATCCCGATCTGACCCGAGAGATCGCCTCGTTCCTGGGTGTCCCGGTCGGCCAGTCCCGCCTCCGGCGCTTTCCCGACACGGAGGTGTCGTTTCAGATCGACGAGAACATCCGCGGCACGGATGTCTTCATCGTGCAGCCGACGTGCCGCCGCCATTACGTGGAAGACGGACGCGAACGTGTCCGATCGGTCGATCAGCATCTGGTCGAGCTGCTGATCATGATCGACGCCTTTCGCCGATCGTCGGCTGCGCGCATCACCGCGGTGCTGCCCTACTACGGCTACGCGCGTCAGGATCGGAAGGATAAGCCGCGCGTTCCGATTTCGGCGAAGCTCGTGGCGAACGTGTTGAGCGCCGCCGGAACGAACCGGGTGTTGACGATGGATTTGCACAAGGCGCAGATCCAGGGATTCTTCGATATTCCCGTGGATCATCTGTTTGCCGCGCCGGTGATCATCGACCACCTGATGCGGCTCGACCACGCGAACGTGACCCTCGTGTCGCCGGATGCCGGCGGGGCGGACCGCGCGCGGGCGTACGCGAAGCGGTTGGGCGCTGAGCTGGCCATCATCGACAAACGGCGCACCGACGATGGAAGCGCCGAAGTGATGAACGTGATTGGCGACGTGGAGGGACGAACCTGCATTCTGCAGGACGACATCATCGACACCGCGGGTACGATTACCAAGGCCGCCAGGGCGCTCCAGGCGAACGGCGCGGAGCGCGTGTTCGCCTGCGCCGTGCACGGTGTGCTGTCCGGTCCGGCGATCGAGCGCATCAAGGACTCGCCGATCGACCGGTTGATCGTGACCGACACGGTCCCGCTCTCGCCGGCGGGAGAGGCGTGCGACAAAATCAAGGTTCTGTCGGTGGCGCGCCTGCTCGGCCAGGCGATCAAGAGCATCCACGAGGAGACGTCGGTCTCTTCGTTGTTTGTCTGAGGGGAACGAGACGAAATGGAGACCATACTCGAGGCGGCGGCGCGCGATACCTTCGGAAAGAACGAGGCCCGGCGCACGCGCCGCGCCGGCCGCGTCCCCGGCGTGTTGTACGGCGAGGGCAAGGACGCCACGCCGATTTCGGTCGAGCCCCGGGCGCTGCTGAAGATCCTGCACTCCGAGTCCGGGGCGAACACGCTCATCTCATTGAAGCTGCCGGATGGCGGCGACACGCGGGTGCTGGTCAAGGAGTTCCAGCTCGATCCGGTCACGCACCAGGTGTTGCACGCCGATTTCTATCGCGTTGCGATGGACAGGACGCTCGAGGTGACCGTTCCAATCACCGTGAAGGGCGAGCCGAAGGGCGTCAAGCAGCAGGGCGGCATCCTGGAGTTCGTCAGGCGCGAAATCGTGGTCGCCTGTCTGCCGTCCGACATTCCCGAGCACATCGAGGTGGACGTCAACGAGCTGATGCTGCACCAGGGCATTCGCGTGCGCGATGTCGCCACGAGCGTGAAGTGGAAGCCGGTCACCGAGGGCGACGCCATGCTGGTCCACGTGATCATGCCGAAGGCGGAAGAAGCGCCGGCGCCGGTGGAGGCCGCCGCCGCCACTGCGGTTCCGGCCGCCGCGCCCGCCGAACCGGAACTGATCAAGAAGGGCAAGAAGGAAGAAGAAGGCGAAGCAAAAGAAGCCGCACCCGAGAAGAAGAAAGACGAGAAGAAGAAGTAACGGGCTGCGAGCTGCGAGTACCGAGCCACGAGCGACGAGTACCGAGTCTTGAAAGCGATCGTGGGCCTGGGCAATCCCGGGTCGCGCTACAAAGGGACGCGGCACAACGTGGGCTTCGATGTCGTCGACGAGCTGGCCAGGCGCGCGACCGTCGACTTCGAGTCTGCGCCGGCCGACGCCCTCGTCGCCAGATGCCGGGCGGGGCGGAGGGACTGGCTCCCGGGTCAGAGCGACGATGTTCTGCTGGTCAAGCCGGTCACGTTTATGAACGCGAGCGGGCAGGCGATTGGCGAGCTCGTGCGCTATTTCAAGATCGACGTCGCCGACGCGCTCGTTATTCTCGACGAGGTGCAGCTTCCGTTGGGGAAGCTGCGAGCGCGAGCGCGGGGATCGGCGGGCGGGCACAACGGCCTGAAGTCGGTGATCGAGCATCTGGGTTCCGATGTGTCGAGACTGCGGCTCGGCGTGGGGCGCGGCGATTCGCGCACGGATCTGGCGGACCACGTGCTGGCGAGGTTCGACAAAGAGGAGGCCGCCGATGTGGCGCGGATGATTACCCGGGCCGCCGACGCGGCGGAAACGTTCCTCACCGGCGGGATCGCCGCGGTGATGAACCAGTACAACGGCGGCGATCCGGCGACAACAGAATGACCTCATTGAGGATTGCGGATTGAGGATTGGGAGTAATCATGACCGCTGAAGCAGCCGCAGCCATCGAAAGCCGTCAGTACGAGCTCGTCTACATTCTTCCGCCCGACACCACGGAACAGCAGGCCGCCGAGTTGCACGAGCAGATCGCCGCCGTCGTCGCGCGCATGCACGGCGCGATCGAGAAGAGCGAGAATTGGGGCCGGAAGAAGCTGGCGTATGACATCGGGCGTCACAAGGAAGGCGTGTACGTCCTCGACGTGATCAACGGTTCGGGTGAGCTCATGAAGGAGATCGACCGCCGATTGAGGGTGATGGAACAGGTCGTCCGTCACATGATCGTCCGTGTCGACGAGGAAAAGAAGGTGGTCGAGCGCACGCGGACGAGGCGCCAGTCGGCGTCCGAGCGCCGCCGCGTCAAGCGCGGGCTCCCGCCGCAGCGCCAGCCGGGCGAGGGGCGCTCGTTCGAGCGTGACGACCTCGACGACGATCGATTCGATGGAGTGGAGGTCTAAAGCATGGCTGCTGGTCAGAGGCGATCCGGCCCGCGGGGCAAAAACGACAAGAAGGCGACCGACAAGACACAGGGGCAGCGGCGTACGCTGTTTCGTCGCCGCAAGGTCTGCAAGTTCTGCGCGGACAAGATTGACGATATCAATTACAAGGACGTCAAACTCATTGGTCCCTTCGTACCCGAGCGCGGCAAGATTCTCCCGCGGCGCATTTCCGGCACCTGCGCGATGCACCAGCGCAAGCTGCAAACGGCGATCAAGCGGGCGCGGCAGATTGCGCTCGTGCCGTATGTGACGGACTGACGGCCGCGAGCCGAGAAACGAGTCACGACATGGAAGTCATTCTCAGGGAGCACGTCGACAACCTCGGGCGCCGCGGCGAGATCGTCAAGGTCGCGGACGGCTACGCACGCAACTATCTCCTGCCGCGCAAGCTGGCGCTCGTTGCCACCGACGGCAACAAGCAGCGCATCGAGCGCGAGCGCGCGAAATTCGAGGCGAAAGAGGTCGAGGAGAAGAAGATCGCTGAAGGGATGGCGATGAGGATGACCGGCGTCGAGGTCGAGATCGCGCGTAAGGTGGGCGAGACCGAGGCGCTCTACGGCTCGGTCACGGCGAGCGACATCGCTGACGCGCTCGCCGCCAAAGGGTTCGAGATCGACCGGCGCAAGATCCAGCTGCGGGAGCCGATCAAGAAGCTCACCGTGATCGATGTGCCGATCCGGCTGCAGCGCGACGTCAGCTCGACCGTCAAGGTCAAAGTCGTGGCCGAGGGAGAGCCGGAGAAGAAAGCAGACAAGAAGGAAGAGAAGTCGCCCAACTAGCGTTGACATGGCCGACGTCGCTGTCGTTGAGCGCACGCTTCCGCACAATCTCGAAGCGGAGCGGTCCGTGCTCGGCGCGATCCTGCTGCACAACGACGCGTTCAACCTCGCAGCGGAGGTCATCGACGCCGGCGACTTCTTTCGCGAGGCCCATCGACGCATCTTCAACAAGATGGTCGCGCTCACCGAGCGCGGCGACGCCATCGATCTCGTCACGCTCAAAGAGGAGCTGGGCCGTTCGGGCGACCTCGAGGAGGTCGGCGGGCCTGCCTACATCGCGGCGCTCGTCGATGGCGTACCGCGCTCGACCAACGTCGAGCACTACGCCCGTATCATCAAGGAAAAGGCCACCCTCCGCAGCCTGATCTTTTCGGCGAACAAGATCCTCGCCACCGCCTACGAGGCCGAAGAAGACGCCGACGCCATCCTCGATCAGGCGGAGCACGCCATCTTCGCAATCGCGGATCGGAAGATCCGCGACGGGTTCGTGTCGCTCAAGGAGCTCGCGCAAGGCAGCCTCGACACGATCGAAAGGCTTCATGAGCGCAAAGGGCTGATTACCGGCGTGCCGACGGGCTTCACCGATCTCGACGAGATGACATCGGGCCTGCAACCGTCGGATCTCGTGATCGTGGCTGCACGGCCGTCGATGGGGAAGACGAGCCTCGTGTTGAACATCGCCCAGCATGTCGGCACGAAGACCGACATGACCGTCGGCATCTTCAGCCTCGAGATGTCGAAGGAGCAGCTGTTTCTTCGCATGCTTACCGGAGAGGCGCGCATCGATGCGCATCGCCTCCGCGGTGGATTCCTCGGGGAGCGCGACTGGGGCAAGCTCTCGCGCGCGATTGGCGCGTTGAGCGAGTCGAAGATCTTCATCGACGATTCGCCGGCGATCGGCGTGCTCGAAATGCGGGCAAAATGCCGGCGCCTGGCCTCGGAGCACAAGCTCCACCTGGTCGTCATCGACTACATCCAGCTGATGCAGGGCCGCGGGCGGTTCGAGAATCGCACGCTCGAGCTCGCCTCGATTTCACGCGCGCTCAAGGGGCTGGCGAAAGAGCTCCGCGTGCCGGTCGTCGTGCTCTCGCAGCTCAGCCGCGCGCCGGAGTCGCGGTCGGACCATCGCCCGCAGCTCTCGGACCTGAGAGAGTCCGGCGCGCTGGAACAGGATGCGGACGTGGTGGTCTTCATCTACCGCGCAGACATGTACGCCGACAAGACGCAGCCGCCGACCGACGCGCAAGGTGTCGCCGAGCTCCTCGTCGCCAAACAGCGTAACGGCCCGACCGGCATCGTGCGCCTCGCCTTCATCCGAGAGTTCACGCGATTCGAAAACCTCGCAATCGGCAACCCGTAGTCGGCAAGATGGCGCCATGATTCGGCCGACCGTCGCGCGCGTTGATCTGCGCGCGCTTCAATCCAACTACCGCGCGCTCGTCGAGTACCTCGAATCGGCGCCGCGCGGGGACCGGCTGGAGCCGCCGCGCATCATTGCCGTCGTCAAGGCGAACGCCTACGGGCACGGCGCGGGGCAGGTCGCGCGCGCGCTCGAATCGGCCGGCGCGGATCTCGTCGCCTGCGCCGATATCGAAGAAGGCGCGGCGCTGCGCGCGGCGGGCGTCGGTGCCGAGATTCTCGTCTTTGGCGCGCTGAGCGTCAGTGACCTCGAGGGGTTGTTCGATTGCCGCCTGACGCCGACCATATCAACACCCAGCGCCGCGCGCGCCGTCCAGGCGGCCGCCGCGAAGCACAAAGAGCGGCTCCGCTATCACTTGAAGATCGACACAGGCATGAACCGCCTCGGCTTCCGGTTCGACAATCTCCGCCGCACGCTCCCGGAGCTCCTGGCCAGCCCGAACCTGGAGCTCGACGCGATCTATTCGCATTTCGCGACGGCCGACGATCCCGAGTCCGGCCTGTTCAACGAGCAGCGCCTGCGGTTCGAACGTGCGCTCCGCGACTTCGAAAATCTCTGCGCGCCCATGAATCGCCGTCCTTATCGACACCTTGCGAACAGCGCCGCGATGCTGCGTGATTCCCGGGTGTGGCAGGACCGCGTCCGTCCAGGCCTCCTGTTGTACGGGCTCGTGCCGCCACCGCTCGGCTCGACGATTCCTGTGTCGCCGATCATGACGCTCGGCAGCCGGGTCGTCGCCGTGAAAGGTGTGAGGGCCGGCGAGACGGTGGGTTATGGCGCGAGATTCGCGGCAGACGGCCCCAGGCGCGTGGCGATCGTTCCGGCGGGCTATGCGGACGGGGTGGACCTTCGACTCGCGGGCGTCGGCGCCGTGCTGATTCGCGGCCGGCGCGCGCCGGTTGTCGGCTCGGTGTGCATGGATATGCTCATGGCCGACGTGACGGACCTCGACGCCTCGCCGGGCGACGAGGTCGTGATCATCGGAACGCAGGGCGACGCCCGAATCGATGTGCGCGAGATGGCCGCGCAGATGGGGACGATTCCGTACGAGATTTTGTGCAGAATCGGGAGCAGGATCGAACGGGTGTACGAATCGTGAAGCCGCCAAAAACCGTGTTCGTCTGTCAGGAGTGCGGGTCGCAGGCGCCGAAATGGCTCGGCCGCTGCGGCGATTGCGGCGCATGGAACTCATTTGTTGAAGAACGCTCCCAACAGGATGGCGGCGCGGCGTCGCCCACGGGCGGTCACCGGTACGCGCTGGCCGGCGCCACGGGGTCGGCGCGGCTTTACTCGGAGATCGAGCTCGAGCGGCACGCGCGATTGACGACCGGCATCGGCGAGCTCGATCGGGTTCTCGGCGGCGGCATCGTGCCCGGATCGCTCGTTCTCCTCGGCGGCGAGCCGGGCATCGGCAAATCGACGCTGCTTTTGCAGGCCGCCGCGAACGTCGCGCGCTCCAGCGGCCCGGTGCTGTACAGCTCGGGTGAGGAGTCCGAGCACCAGATCAAATCGCGAGGCGAGCGTCTCGCGGTCGGGCAGGCGCCGCTCTATCTCCTCGCCGAGACGTGTCTGGAGCGCATCCTCGAAGAAATCGTCCGCATCCAGCCGTCGCTCGTCATCGTCGACTCCGTGCAGACGATCTTCTCGCTGAAGTTCCAATCCGCGCCGGGCAGCATCGGCCAGGTCCGCGAGGCGGCGACGCAGCTGCTCTTCGTGGCCAAGGGACAGAATGTCCCGACGTTTCTCGTGGGCCACGTGACCAAGGACGGCACGCTCGCCGGCCCGAAGGCGCTTGAGCACGTCGTGGACACGGTGCTGTATTTCGAGGGTGAGCGCCACCACTCCCATCGCGTCGTGCGCGCCGTCAAGAATCGCTTTGGAGCCGTCAGCGAGTTGGGCGTGTTCGAGATGACGTCGGCCGGTCTGCGGCCGGTGCCGAACCCATCGAAGCTGTTTCTCGCGGAGCGGCCGACGAATGCCGCCGGCTCCGCCGTGTTGTGCTCCATCGAGGGATCGCGTCCCATCCTCGTCGAGGTGCAGGCGCTCGTGAGCTCAAGCCTCTACGGCAACGCGCGCCGCATGGCCAGCGGGATCGATCAGCAGCGATTGTCGCTCCTGCTTGCCGTTCTCGAGAAACGCGCGGGGCTGAACCTGATGGGCGACGATGTGTTCGTGAACGTGGCAGGAGGCATGACGATCGACGAGCCGGCCGCGGACCTCGGCGTCCTGGCCGCGATTGCGTCGAGCGTCCGGAATCGCGTGATCCCGCCCACCACCGCGATGTTCGGCGAGGTCGGCCTGGCCGGCGAAATCCGCGGTATCACCCAGGCCGCGCTGCGCGTGCGCGAGGCAGCGCAGATGGGATTCCAGCGGTGCATCGTGCCCGAAGCCAATCTCAGTCCCCCGCTGCGAGCCGAAGGCCGGGTCGAGAAAGAGGGGCTCGAGAACAGCCGGGAGGACAAGGACGGCGAATGCGAGCTGGTTGGGGTGAGAACGTTAGGCGAAGCGCTGGACGTCGTTCTGGGCTCGTAGGTCCCTTCTCTGTGGTAGGCTGTGCAACATCGCCCTTACAATTGTTTACATCTTAAGGGCTCATAGCCATTTGATTGACCAATCCGCGGGGTTACCCTATGTCCTGGTTCGTTTTAGCGCGTGGTCTGTTCGTGGCCGCGGTCGCGTACGCCGCGACCATCCTCCAACCACTCCCTGTCGCCCTTCCCGCCAATATCGGGTTTGCGCTCGCTCTTGCCGGGCTGGTCGTTCTCTTCGAGAGCCGGCTGCGGGAGACCGCCATGACTCGCGTGCTCGGCGCGCTCATCGGGTGCGCCATCGGCCTCGGCATCGCGCGGACGATCGGCGCCGGCCTGTTCTGGGCTGACAGCGCCGACCGACGGGTCGCGTTCCTGCACAGCTTCATCCTGCTCGTCCTGCCGTATCTCGGGCTGGTTCTCGGCGCCAAGCACGGCGAGTGGCTGGAGCCGGCGCGCCTCATCGGTCTGTTCCGCGCGGCCGGCCCGGAGCGCCGCTACAAGATTCTCGATACGAGCGTCATCATCGACGGCCGCATCGCCGACGTCTGTGAAACAGGCTTCATCGACGGCACGCTGGTCATCCCGCAATTCGTGCTGAAGGAGCTGCAGCTGGTCGCCGACTCCTCCGATTCGTTGAAGCGCAATCGCGGCCGCCGCGGGCTCGATATCCTGCAGAGGATTCAGAAAATGGCGGCCGTCGAAGTCAGTATCTCGGACATGGACTTCCCCGACATCCGCGAGGTCGACCTCAAGCTCATCGAGCTCGCTCGCGCGCTCCAGGGCAAAATCGTCACCAACGATTTCAACTTGAACAAGGTGGCGCAGCTTCGCGGCGTCGAGGTGCTCAATGTCAACGAGCTGGCGAACTCGCTGAAACCGGTCGTGCTGCCCGGCGAGATCATGAAGGTGTTCATCCTGAAGGAAGGCAAGGAATACAACCAGGGTGTCGCGTACCTCGACGATGGAACGATGGTGGTCGTCGACAATGCCCGCAAGATGATCAGCAAGACGATTGATATCGTCGTCACAAGCGTGCTGCAGACCACAGCCGGGAAGATGATCTTCGGCCGGCATATCGAGGCGGTCGTCGCCGCGCAGGCGCTCGCGCCCTCGTCGGCCACCGAGCGTGAGAGAAGCGATCGGCAGGAACCGGCGCGGATGCGAGTGCCCGCGCCGGTCCCGATTCAGCCGCAGCAGACGTAGTAGGATCGCGGTTCGCGGCTCCCTTGATCGCGGATCATCCGATTGCGGATCGCACCGTGCGCTGGCCCCCGTACCATTGGTGGCGGACGGTCTTGTTTCTGATTCCCGCCATAACCGTCTACACAATCGTGCTGGGGGCAGCGTCCATCCTGTCGAGCCTCTTCGATCGGCGCGGGTACTTCGCCCATGCGTGCGCGCGCGCCTGGTCCTGGTTGATCCTCAAGACGACAGGCGTTCGCGTACGGGTCGAGGGGCTGGATCGAATCACGCGCGGTACGACGTACGTCTTCGTGTCGAATCATCAGAGCATTTATGACACGCCGGTGGTGTTTGCGTCGCTGCCGTATCAGTTGCGCATCATCGCCAAGGAGTCGCTGGCGCGCTTCCCCGTTCTCGGATGGCACCTGCGGCGCGGAGGACATCTCTTCGTGGATCGGCGCCACCCCGACCGCGACGGCATCCTGAAACGCTGGCGCGCCCTCGTGTCCGAGGGGCTGTCGTTGATCATTTACGCCGAGGGCACGCGGAGCTCGGACGGGCACACGGCGCGCTTCAAGGCGGGCAGCTTCATGCTGGCGATAGAGGCGGGCTTGCCGATTGTTCCGCTGGCCATTGTCGGGACGCGCAACGTCATGCCGAAGGGGCGTCTGAGAACCGAGCCTGCCGATGTTCAACTGATCGTTCACGATCCGATTCAGCCACCGTCCCTCGATCGGGCGTCAGTCCATGATGCCAAGGCGCTCGCCGACCGCGTCCACGCTATCGTGGCGGCGGAGGTCGAAGCCCGCCAGTTCGCCACGTTATAATTCCAGACTGCTGTCTCAGGACGTTTGTCAGAGTCGATGTTTGTCACAGCGATCATCGCCGCCGGTGGTCGGGGCGCGCGCCTCGGCGGAGAGCCCTTCAAGCAACTGCGTCTCGTTGGCGGACGCCCGATTCTCGAACTGAGCGTCGGCGCATTCGTCGGCCACCCACTGGTCAGTGAGGTGATTGTGGCGCAGCGGCGGCAGCTCGCCGCCCACCCGCCGTCCTACCTGGAGTCGGCCAAGCACGTGCGAATCGTCGCGGGCGGCGCGCGCCGGCAGGATTCGGTGGCGAATGCGTTCCGGGAGGCCGCGCGCGAGAGCCAGGTCATCGTGATTCACGACGCGGCGAGACCGTTTGTGTCGGCGAATCTGATCAGCCGAACGATCGATGCCGCCGCGTTGTGCGGCGCGGCCCTTGCGGCGTCGCCTTCCCGAGACACGGTGAAGAGGGTCGCCAGCCGGGAGGCCACGGGAAGCCTCATGGTGGCCGAGACGCTGAGACGCGAGACAATCTATCTGGCTCAGACGCCACAGGCGTTTCGGCGCGATGTCCTGAGCCTCGCGCTGGAGGCGGGTGAACGCGGGCTCGAAGCGACCGATGAGGCGGCGCTCGCCGAACGCGCCGGTCAGCCCGTGCAGATCGTCGAGGGCGAGTCGTCAAACATCAAAATCACCACGCCCGACGACTTGATTGTCGCCGAAGCGATTGCCGCCGCGCGCGACGAACCGGGACCGAAGCCCCTGCGCACGGGACGCGCGGGCGCCGGTTACGACCTGCATCGGCTCGTCGCGGGCCGCCCGCTGGTTCTGGGCGGGGTAACGATTCCATCGCCTCGCGGCGCGGAGGGTCACTCGGATGCCGACGTCGTGTGCCACGCCGTGACCGACGCGATTCTCGGCGCAGCCTGTCTGGGCGATATCGGCCGCCATTTCCCTGATACGGATCCGCGCTGGAAGGACGCCTCGAGCCTCGATCTGCTCGCGCGCGCCGTGGCGATGGTGGCCGAACACGGCTTCGAGATCGGCAACGTCGATGTGACGGTGATTCTCGAGGCACCGAAGGTCCAGCCGCACGTCGAGAGGATGCGCGCGGCGGTCGCGGCGGCCCTTGGGGTCGACCTGGCCCGCGTCAGCATCAAAGGCAAGACGAACGAAGGTCTGGACGCGATCGGACGCGGCGAGGCGATCGCGGCGCATGCGGTCGCGCTCGTTCGAGCTCAGTCATGAGAGTCCGATTCGCTCCGAGTCCGACCGGCCGGCTCCATGTCGGCAACGCCCGCACGGCGCTCTTCAACTGGCTGCTCGCGCGGGGATCGGGCGCGACCTTCATCCTGCGCATCGAGGATACCGACACCGAGAGGTCCACACGTGAGTCGGAGAACGCCATCGTCCGCGACCTGCGATGGCTGGGGCTGGACTGGGACGAGGGGCCGGAGATCGGCGGCTCGAGAGGACCGTATCGCCAGTCCGAGCGCCTGCATCTGTATCAGTCGTACGCGAAAGAGCTGATGAGCACGTCTCGCGCGTATTACTGCTTTTGCAGTGCCGACCAACTCGAAGCCGATCGCCAGGAGGCGGTTGCCGCCGGCCGCCCCGCGCGGTACGCCGGCACGTGCCGCCGTTTGCTGACCGAGGAGGTTCACGCCCGGCTCGCCGCGGGCCAGCGGGCGGCCATTCGATTCAAGGTGCCCGACGATCAAGAGGTCGTCTTCACCGATCTGGTCCGCGGGGAAGTGCGATTTCACACCGACGTCATCGGCGACCTGATCATCCTCCGCGCCGACGGCTATCCCGCGTACAACTTCGCGGTCGTGGTCGATGACGCGCTGATGGAAATGACGCACGTGATCCGTGGAGAGGATCACATCTCGAATACGCCGCGGCAACTTCTGCTGTACGAGGCGCTCGGCTTCACGCCGCCGGCGTTTGCGCACCTGGCGCTCGTGATGGGCCCGGACCACAGTCCGCTGTCGAAGCGACACGGCGCGACGTCGGTCGCGGAGTTCCGCGCCAGGGGCTATCTGCCCGAGGCCCTGGTGAACTATCTCGCCCTGCTCGGCTGGTCGCCGCGCGGCGGAGACGGCAACGAGCTGATGCCGGCCCACGAGCTGGCGCGGCGGTTTTCGCTCGACCGCGTCGGGCACAGC
>Ga0182041_10000199_pt1 | contig 27032 bp, 22 predicted proteins | sample flu12Cox44000178_FD_125967 | JGI IMG/M metagenome (GOLD analysis project Ga0182041, IMG submission 125967) | Lab enrichment of tropical soil microbial communities from Luquillo Experimental Forest, Puerto Rico - flux8day.12C.oxic.44.000.178 | ecosystem: Environmental > Terrestrial > Soil >...
GATCTTGCTCATAATCCCTTAGCCTCCTCAAACCGTTTGCCGTTCGCCGCCCCGCCCCTTACACTCTTCTCCCGGGCATCCCGGGCAGACTACCCTGGGCGCTCGCCCTGCAGGACCGGCAATGGTCGCGAGTATACAGGTTGAGTGTGATCTTGTCAAGTTTTCTTATATAGGTCATGATGGCCTGTATTTTCAATCTTTTACGGGCGTGACTCGAACGCGGGCCGAAGCATCCCTCCTTCACTCACCCAAACGGGGACCATGGGCCGTCCTCGTTCATCGCGGCGAAACCATGCGATCCAGCTTCAGGGTGAGGCGAGGAGAGCCGCCGTCGACAGCAACCAAGATTTGCGGCTCTTGCCAGGGTTTCCCTTTTCGCCGATCAACGAGGGAAGTGTCCGTTGCTTCGGCTCATTTCGCGGTAGAATTGTTTAGTTCGGCACGAGTCATTTCATCGAGCCTTTCTGGAGGTTGGCGTGAATCGTCGGCGCATCCTGGTTGCGATGGTCAGCGTGAGCTTGCTGGTTTTGCTAGCTTTGTTTCTGCCCTCGCCCCATCAAGCCCCGCCACCTCGCCTGGCACCTCCGCCCGGCCCTGTTCCTTTGCCTCAACCACCCGCGGCGGACCGGCTTCTCCCGCCCTCCCCACTTGCCGCCGAAGCCGCCGCCACTCCCGTAGCGCAAGCTTTAGCGCTTCAAGACGTTGATCCTCACAAAGCGTTTGGCTCGAAAAACGCGCCGGTGGTCATGGAAGAATTCAGCGACTACCAGTGTCCGGCCTGCAAGACCCTCTACACCACCACCAACCGATTGCTCATGGACAACTACGTCACGACCGGAAAGGTTTATCTGCTTCATCGCGATTTCCCGCTCGCGATGCACGCCTACTCCCGCGTCGCCGCTCGCTATGCCCGCGCCGCGGCGGAGATCAGCAAGGTCGAGCCGGTCGAACAGGCTTTGTTCCAGAACCAGGAGAAATGGGAGCAGACCGGGGACGTGGATGGCACGGTGGCCGCGGTCCTCACTCCTTCGGAAATGAACAAGGTCCGCGCACTCGTCAAGGGCGGCTCGCTCGACGCGCTGATCGACAAGGATTTTGCGCTCGGCCAGACATACCGCGTCAGCCAGACGCCCACCACCATTTTTCATTGCAAGGGCCAGACCTATCCCTACGCGGGCGTGATGACGTACGACACCATGAAGCAATTCCTGGAGCAACTGCTTTCACAAAAGTAGGATCGGAGAACCCAGTCGGCGAGAGGCCGCGATTCTAGGTTCTCTTGAAACGAACCACGAAGAACGGACGGCGGAGAACCGACACTTTCCCATGCTCGAATCGAGCCCATTCCGTTTCCGGCGCGCCACCATCTGGATCGGCCGCCTGCTTCTTGGCGGAATTTTTGTCTACGCGGGAATCTCCAAGATTTTCTTCCCCAACACGCACTTGTGGCCGATGTTCGTCCTGAGATTTTCCATCTCCACGAATCTTGCGACCTTTGCCGAGCAGGTGGAGTCCTACAAACTGCTGTCGCCCGCGGGGGTGGATTTTGTCGCGCACACCCTGCCCTTCGCGGAAATCCTGCTCGGCCTGCTTCTGCTGATTGGCTGGGGTCTGCGCATCTGGGCTTCACTGGTAACTCTTCTCATGCTGGGATTCCTGACCCTGGTCACCCGTGCCTACCTCCTGCATATGAACATCAATTGCGGATGCTTTGCTACCCCCGAACCCATCAGCCTTAAGAAAATCCTCGAAGATGCAGCGATGGCTGCGCTCGCTTTGCTCATGACCATCTTCGCGTTCCTCGAGGCTCGCGAGCCACACCCGTGGTCGGCCCCGGAACAAATCTCGCCCTAGGACTCCTTTCCGACCAAAAACCGTCTGAACCGGCCGACTTCGCTCCAGACAGCGGCCCCCGTTTTCAGGTCGCCATCAGGGATTGGCCGCCTCGCTATAGAGCCAGGCGCCGCCGATCGAGGACAGAATCGCGCCTGGCAGTAGAACGAGGGTCACGGCAACCGTGAGGCGTCCCGGACTCAGACCCGCTACGACGTCATTGGCCGCCGGAATGGCGTAGCCGAAGAGCCAGAACGCCAATCCGGTGAGGGTGGCCGTCTTGGGGCCCGGCCCGAGGCGGGGCCGCGCCACGGCATACAGCCAGACCACGCCAATCCCCATAACAAAAGTCGAAGCGACGAAAAAGGGAATGGCGCCAGGACGCATGTGACGACCGAGCATCTTCTCGAACGCGTCCCACTGAGACGCAAAGACGACGCCGTTCAAAACATATTCGAAGACATTCAGGACCAGGCCAGCCAGTAAGCCACCGAGAAGGACACGAGCCACATTGGTTTTTCCCATCGGAATCCTCCGCGACCAATTTTCAGAAAGTTGCAACTCGAAAGGGGCCGCACGAACCGCTCGAGGGAGCCTACGAGGAGGGAGCGGCGGGAGTCAAGAAGAAAGGCCTTGGAAGGGCGGGATGAGGGCAGCAGCGCAAATTCACACGGTTTTGCACATCAGCACGTGCGAGCTATAGCGTGTGCTGCCAAACGGGCCGACGCGCTGGAATCCCGCCTTCACAAACATGGACTCGGTGCCGTGGGTGGACTCGTTGCCAAAGGCGCGCGCGAGCCAGCGCGTGATGGGGTAGGCCTCAACGAGGCCGCCGCCTCTGCGGCGAATGGCTTCCAGAGCGGCGCGCAACGCCGCGGAGGCGACGCCGCGCTTGCGATACGGCTTCAGAACGGCAAAGCAGGTGATGCGCCAGAGTTTTTCCGGGCCTTGGGGAGCGAGGCCTTGGTAGGCGCGCTTGTTATCGATGCGCGGAAGCTCTTCGCGCGGTCCGTATTGGCACCAGCCCACCGGCTCCCCGTTGGCGTAGACGAGGATGCCATGCGCGCATCCCTGCTCGACCAGTGCGCGCTTGTGCCGGCGATTGCGCATGCCCCGCTCAGCTCGCGTGCGGAGCCACTGGTCTTTCGGCAAGCTCCGCGGCCGGTGAAAGTGCATGCACTGACAGAAATCCCAGCCGCTCCCTTGCGAGAACAGGTGCACAAAATCCGGCCAGGTTTTCCTCGAGAGTTCTTTTGTCGTGTAAGGAGAAAGTTGATGCGATGGCATGTCGACGGGAATACTCCCCGTATCATAACGCAACCGGCAGGGCCGCGGGCAGCGGACCGATGAACGTGCAAACCATGGAGACGAGGGGCTTTAACTCTGGGAGGACGGCGATGCGTCCGGAGAAAGAAGCGTCGAGCTCTAGAAACCAAAGAGGAGTTACCAGGCAGGGGGAAGTTCGAGCAACCAGGCGTTCGAGCCGCCGGTGGCTTCCCAGATGGCGAGGTGTTTGCCGTCCTCGGAAGGAATGGCCCAGCCGACATAGGGTTTGCTTTCGAGGAGAACCGGCTTCGCGCGGCCCCGGAGATCGATGTTGATCAATGCGCGCGTTTCCCCGTGAAGCGTCGCGCTGGCCCAAAAACTTCTTCCATCGGCGGCCCAATCGAGCGTCGCAATGCGCCCCCAGTCCTTCACTTTCAGCACCCGTGGGGTTCCACCACGTGTGGGAACCAAGCGGATTTCGGCTTCCTCGGCCGCCCTCATCTTCTTGGCCAGCGCCACCGTCTGGCCGTCCGGGGAAAGGCTCCAATTGAAGTATTGCCATTCGGGCTCGCTCGTGCGCAGCAGTTCCTTCTTGGCGCCCGTTTTGGTGTCGAATTCTTCAAAGACAAGCGCGTCTTTCGTGTATCGGCTGTAAAGACACTCGCGCGAGGGCAAGCGCGCGCACTGAAAGTTGTTGATGCCGGAATCTTCGAGTACGAGCTGGGAGACACCGCCATCGAGCGGAATGCGCATCAGGCGCACGTTGGTAGACTGGAATTCGCTTTCCGGCGACGTGCTCTTGGCGTGCTGGCCGGGCACGCCCGCGTTCTCGCTCGAGGTCTCACCGCGTGCGGCGCCGGCGGTTTTCCGATCCGATTCGACGGAGTACAGGATTTCCGTGCGCTCGGGATTGAGCCGCAGAATGCGCGGCGAACCTTGCACGCCAGCGACAAGCTCGGGAGCCGCGGCGCCGACTTGCTGTCGAAAGATGTGAAACCTGCCCTCGCGGTCGGAGACAAACAAAACCGACTTGCCGTCGGGGGTCCACTCGTAGGGACGGCTCTGCCATTCGTCGTGAGTCAGACGCTCTAACCTGCCGATCTCGCGCGTCTTGGCATCCACATCCGCGACATAAACCGCCGGCTCAATATTCGTGCGAATGAAGACGGCGTGCTTTCCGTCGGCGGACATGTTTATGACCGGCTTCCAGTCCGGCCCGCTGGTGAGGCGTACCGGAGCGCCCCATCGCCAGGCGGGCCGTCGATCGATTTCGAGCGACCACACGTTGGATTCGCCCTGGTTCGGGGGCTCCTCTGCGCGTGAGAACAGAATGCGGTTGTCGCGCGTCCAGACAAGACCGTATTGCAAGCGGTAGTCGGAGAGAATCACGTCGCTTTTGCGGCCCGCGAGGTCGTACATTTCGATCCGAACGTCTTCGCTGCGGGAGCCGGGCCAGTAGACGTCCTTGAGATAGGCAAAGCGCCGGCTGTCGGGTGACCATGCAGGCGGGCCAACAACGAATCCCGCGACATGGACCGCCACGCGCGGCTCGCCGCCGTCGCTATCGGCCAGCCAAATCTCAGAATCATCAAACTTGTCACCGCGCAGGAAGGCTACCTGCTTGCCGTCCGGCGACACGCTGCCGGCTTCGGCGTCGACAAGCAGTTTTCGCGGAGCTCCGCCCAGCGCGGAAACGTTCCACAAGCTGGAGCGCTCTTCCTTGCCAGCGATCGCTTCGGCGAGCAAATGGCTTCCGTCCGGATACCAGCTCAAACGATGGACGCGGAAATCGTCGGGGAGCGGCAATGCGTGGGACTCGTCCGTGGCGACCTCCCGCAAGAAAGTTCCTCGCGGATCGATGTAAGCCAGATAGCGGCCGTCGGGAGAGAGCGCCGCGGAATAAACGGGGACGTCGGGGGAGTTGGCGGTCAACCGGATTTCCTTAGGAAGAACCGGCTGAAGGGCCCGGGAAGCGCGAATTCCCACGTGCAGGCCTAAGCCAATCGCCAAAATGACGACGAGGAAGCCAAGCGCAAAAAGCCGCCATCGCGATTCAGCTGAGTTGGAGATGACCGAGGTTTCAGGCTCTTTGCCGGGAACGTCGACCGGAGCAAGAAAGCGGTAGCCGCGGCGGGCGAGGGTTTCGACGAAACGGGGGTTTTCTGCCGAGTCGCCCAAGGCGTCGCGGAGACGCTTGACGGCGGCGTTGAGGCCGTGGTCGAAATCCACAAGGGTGTCGGACGGCCACAGGCGGGCACGGAGCTCTTCGCGGGTGACGACCTCGCCGGGGCGCTTAAGGAGCATGGCCAGAACCTGGAAGGGCTGGTCCTGGAGGCGGACCCTTAAGCCGTTGCGGCATAGCCGCCCCGCGGGAAGGTCGACTTCAAAGGTTGCAAAGCGGATAACGCCGCGATGGACCACGCTACCTGGCATCTTGATCGTCCCTGAGACTTGGCCCCTATGGTAGTAACGGGTCGTCTAGAGAGAAAGTTTCCGAGAGATGGCTCGCGATTCCTCGTCCTAGGTATCTGACCGTAGGAAGGTTATCTCGTCATCGGGAAATGAGATGTGCGCCTTCTCCCCGTCATTGCTATACCTATTTGACTCAACCATTTTTGGCGCCACCTGAAGAGGTGGGCGCCATGATTACAAAGACGTTTTCAACCTGTGTTCCGTTTGTTGCTCTCCTGATTTTGCTCGACACGAGCCTTTGGGGAAGGGGCACAAAGAACGGTCTAACCGAGGAAAAGGCCCCGCTGACCGTTTCGGTCTACAACGAGGCGGGCGTGCCGGGGGAAGTACTAAGCCGAGCGGAGGCGGCGGCATCGCGAATTTTTCAAAGAGCCGGAATTGCGGTGAACTGGCTGAACTGCGAGGTGCCTGCGGCAAGCGAGCACGCCTCGAGGGCGTGCGGGGAAGTGGCATTTCCGAAGCACCTGCATTTGCGGATCGTCCGAAAGTCGGCCGGGTTGAACGGAGAGGCTATGGGAGTCTCCTTTCAGGGCGAAGATGGCATCGGGTACCTTGCGGATCTGTTTTACGAGCCCATGGAGGAGCTCGAGAGGAGTGACCGGACCGATATTGCAAGTCTGCTGGGCCACGTGGCAGCGCATGAGCTAGGCCACCTCTTGCTCGGCACGAACTCGCACGCTGTGGCCGGCATCATGCGGGCCCGCTGGACTGCCGATGAACTGACAAGCGCCGAGGCGGCTCGGATGGTTTTTCTCGATCAAGAGTCGCAGAAGATGAAGGAGAGATTACTCGGGGCGAGGGAGCGATCGGGACGGGCGGAGGATCTAACCTCTAGGCTTTAACGTTCCTTTTTTCTATAATTTAACGCCTGTACCAACGGACGGTAATTCATTGACCACAAGGATGGCGCGCTCGGAAAAACGCTCGTCTAAGCTTGTCGTCTAAGCTTGGAGGATGCGAATGCGCTTCTCTCTCGCGCTCATATGCTTTGCGGCGGTTTTGCTGGGGTTGGTGTCGCTCGAGGGCCCAAGCCAGGCGCAGACGTCAGGGCAGCCAGCGGCAGGCCGACCATCGGCGAGGCCGGCGCCCGGGCCGGGGCCAACAAACCGAGCCCCGGCTGTTCCGGCTGGCTATCGTCTACTCAGCCTGAAAGAAGGTCAAGCGATAGCCGAAGGGATTGCGTGGGCGGACGACGAAGAGGGTTTGGCCCCAGACTGCTCGCATCTGGTGCACACCCTGTATCAGAGGGCGGGGTACCCTTATCCCTACGCCACCTCCGTGGACCTTTTCCTCGGCGCAGGTAGCTTCTTCCGCGTGCGCACGGCGCAACCGGGCGACCTGATCGTGTGGCGCGGGCACGTCGGCATCGTCCTGAGTCCCCGTAGTCATTCGTTTTTCAGCTCCGTCACAGCTGGGACGCGGATCCAAGATTATGGTTCGACCTACTGGCAGGCGCGGGGGTATCCACGCTTTTACCGGTATTTGACCAAGAGTCCACTCAAAAACGAGGGTGGAACGGTGGAAGCGGCGGGCCGGTCGGGCCAGCCATCCAAGCAGGCTGTGCTCGGCCTAACGGAAAATCAGCCGAGTCTTCGGGCCGTGAAAACTGCGTCGGCCACGACGCCAAGCAAGGTGCGCGGCGAGGGCGCGCCCGACAAATCGCGGGCGGAGAATTCCTCGCAAACACACTCTTGGCCGATTTTGACCAGAGGGAAGGAGCCGAGGGCGGCGGACGTGACGGCCGCGCTCGAGACGGCGAATCTTGAGGCGAGCGAAATCCTGCGCGCCGCGAACCTCGAGAAACTGGAGCGGCCGGTGGTGGTTTACCGGCAACTGCAAGTGAGCAGCGTCGCGCTGAACGGAAAACGCGGCACGGCGCAGATCCAACTGGAAACGGTCGCGGCGCTAACGCCTGAACGCATGGCTTCGCAACCGGGCCGGGAAGACCATCAACTGGAACTGCAACGAACGAATAATGGTTGGACGATGGTACAAGGGCACGAGATTGCGTACGTGCCGCGAGACCGAGCCATGCGCGTGCTGGCTGAGAGGCTCGCGGCGCTGACGGAAAGCCCCGAGCGGAGTACGCAAAAAGACCGCGAGCAGGCCGACATCGTCCGATTTATGAATTTGCTCATAGATTAGGACGCGGATTTTTCGAGCCCGCCTCGCACCATTCCCCCAAAATCAGGATCGCCACTCGGGTGGAGTCGCCCTAGTCGCGGCGGTCCCCAATCGCGGTGCTTACAGGCGCGTCCTCAGACTCGTGCCTTGCCAACGAGAATTGCGTGCGGCAGACCGGATCAGACTGACAGCCATCACCGAGCGCGTCGAAAGGCCGAAGATAGCGACGGGGAGTGAAATCGAAGAACGCCGGCTTCACCGGCAAGATGACGGGGGCCGTGGGGGAGGGAAAGATGTTGAAGCCGGGGCCGAGAGCGGAAGCCGTGTCGTTCAGGGAGTCCGCGTCGAGCACCCCCCATACACCCGTGTTGAGGCGGAACAGGAGCGACTCAACGGCGGTTATGGTTTCGGCGGGCGTGAACGCGCAATGGCCGGCGCGATGCACGAAAGTCTGCCGCAAGAAGGCGGAATCACCTGCTGCGTCGACGACGCGTTTGTAGGCGGATTCGTTTTGAACAACGACCAGCCCATCACCGTTGGTGTGCATGGTGAGCACGGGAATGTTGATCTGCCCGTCAAAGATAATGTTGGATTCGAGATAGTGAAGAGCCTCAGGGTCGGCGCTGATGCGCACTGCCTCTTCGAGTGTTCGGAGATCGCCTTCGAGGCTCAACCCTGCTCGTTGATAGAGGGCAGACACTTCGGCTTGATCGATGGAACGGCTAAGTTGCGCTCGGTAATCGACGCCCGTGTTCCACGAGGGGTTGCCCTGGGCACGGAACTCCAATTCCGCGCGAAGAGCAAAGAGAAAAGGAAAATCCACATTTTGCGCCCAGAGGAACTGGTTGAACTCCCGGGTTGCAAAATCCGAGGCCGGCGGTTCGGGAGAAAGCGGCTCGAACCAGCCAGGGCCGTCAGAGAGAGCGGCGACCAGAGCGAGACGCGCGCGGCCCTGTGGCGTGGATTGCGCGACCGCTAGCATCTCTTCGGCGAGGGCCAGATTGGCAACTGGGTCGGCGATATGGACCACCTCTAAGCCGCTGCCTGGTGCGAGCAGGGTCTTGAAAGCGAAGGCGGAATCAAGCGCCGTGTTCCAAGTGGCGACGCCACCGGAGAGGACTCCGCACATCGGCAAGGCGGCGTCAAAACGGTCCGGATAGCGCTGGATAAGGCCCGCCGTGACGATCCCGCCGAGAGAATGGCCCCAGGCGATGGTGCGGCTCGGCGTGCCAAAGTCCCGTTTGAAAATATCGAGGACAGCAATTTGATCAAGCAGAGCTTCCTGTAGGGCCCACCCAGTGTGCGCGTACGATGATCCGGCGAGTGCGAAACCGCTCGAAAGCATGAACAGGCCTGTGGCCGGGTCACCCACGTCTCGTGCGGGATTGGAACTCCCCGGAGGCACGTAGCCGTGGCTGTAGAGGAATAACGTGCCGTTCCAATTAGCCGGAACTTGCATGACGTAGGTAGCGCCGTCGGGGAAATTGCCGGTGTGCGTGGTGACCTGCGTATAAGCCGCGGGAGAGAATGAAGCCAAGAGAATGGCGAGAAGAGACAAAAACAAAAGGCGCTTGCTGGAAGAGGACATGATGAATTCCTTTGCTCTTCTTCCTCGCCGGGAGGGCCATGGAGTGCTGCCGGGATAGCTACTCTATGCCAGTTCCCTCCCGGCGCACAAGGGGGGCCGGGAAGACGGGCAGGCCGAGGCGGCCACGGTCAACAAGGCGAGCTGACACCGTACATGGTAATGCCGCTGAGAAGCTTGGGATAAAAGTCGGTGGATTTCTGCGGCAGAACTTCACCGGCAGTAGCGATTTTCATGACTTGCTCGACGGCACAGGGATTCAAAAGGAAAGAGATTTGCTGGCGGCCGGAGTCGACCGCGTCGAGAGCGGCGCCCGCTTCGCGTTCGTAAGTGAGATGGGCTTCAGCCCAAACCGCCCGCGGCGTGATGCCCAGAGCGGGCTCGAGGATTCCTTCGTGGAGCAGGACGACGTCCAGTTCGCGCTGGAGCGGCGAGACATTAGGAAGAAGGTCGGTCAGGTTGGCGCCGTCGCGGAGCGTGAGGAGGTAGAAGGCGCGTCTTGGTGAATCGGCTGCGGGATAGACTCCGATGCCGCGCCGCGATCGAGCGCCATCGAGGGAGGCGAGGAATCTTTTGCGGGCTTCGGCCTTCTCGGCGTCGTTCGAGAAAGCAAAACCTTCGGCGGCAAACCACGGTTCGAGGTAGCGGCGCACAGCAGGCCAGGAAAAATCGTGAATGTGCGCAGCGGTGCGGTGTGTGGGAAGAATGGTTAGGCCTTCGCTCGAGGTGTTGATGAAGGTCATCAACACGCGTTCGAACGGCGCGTCGGGATCGATTTTTAGAGCGCAGGCACGGCACTCGTCGCGGTACGCAAGGGCGGTTTCGTAGCGGTGGTGGCCATCGGCAATGACCAGCTTCTGGTCGGCCATGGCGCCCTGAATTTGAGAGATGTCGCGGGGGCGGGAGACGACCCAGAGCCGGTGGATGACGCCGTATTCATCGCAAAACTCGGTATCGGGAGTCGAAGACTCCGCTTCGTCGAGAATCTCATCGACGCGCCGAAGGGGATCGGAGTAGAGCATGAAGAGCTGGCCGGTGTGTGTCCGCGTGTGGCGAAGGAGTTCCAGGCGATCGGCCTTGGGACCGGAGAGGGTTTGCTCGTGGCGAAACACCACGCCGGCCGAATAATCTTCGAGCCGGCCGGCGCCGATAAAGCCGCGACGGATGCGGCGCTCCTCCGTGCCGGGGACCGTGTATACCTGAGAGTAAGCGTAGAAGGAAGGCGCAGGATCCTGCCGCAAAATGCCGCCTCGAATCCAGTCTGAGAGAGCGGCGGCGGCACGAGTGTAGACGTTGTTCTCTGTCGTATCGCTTGCCTGACTACGTCCTTTTTCAACGGTTATGAGGTTGTGGGGATCGGCAGCGTAGTAGCTGTCCTGCATGGCTGGTGTGATTTTGTCGTAAGGCTGGGTGAGGACGCGTTCGAACCGGACCTGAGCCGGGTTGTAGCGAAAGGCGCGAAAGGGAAAAACCTGAGCCATGGGGTCTCCCGGAACATGCAGTGCCAACCGCGGAGTCCTCCAGTTTACGCGAAGAGAGGAGAAATCCGAAAAGCGAAACACGGAACTGGTACGGTCCATCTTCATGAACCTGTACACCATCGTGAAAGTTAGATGACGGCGGCGGAAGCGCTAAAATAAGTCCTTTATGGCCGCCTTGGATTTCTCCGTGGTTCGCGCGCTGATCTTCGATTTGGACGGCACGCTGATTGATTCGAAACAAGACCTTATCCGCTCCGTCAACGCGATGCTAGAGGAGATGGGACGCGAGAAGCTGCACGAAGACACCATCTCCGGTTATATCGGGCACGGAGCGCCGAAACTGGTTGCGCGTGCGCTGGGAAACGGGGCCGCCGAAAAGGAGCGCGAACAGGCGCTCAGGTTTTTCCTGGCGCACTACGAAGCGCACAAGCTCGATTCGACGCGCCCGTATCCGGGGGTTGCCGAGGCGCTCGAAGAACTGCGCGAGTTTCCCATGGCGGTGCTGACCAACAAGCCCGTCCGCGTGAGTAGAAGGATTGTGGAAGGGCTAGGGCTAGAGAAGTATTTCCGCGCGGTGTATGGCGGGAACAGTTTTGATACCAAGAAGCCCGACCCTCTGGGCGCGAGAAAAATTCTCGAGGAGCTTGGCGCGGCTGCGGGGGAAACCATGTTGGTCGGCGATTCCGAAGTGGACGTGCAGACCGCGCGAAACGCGGGGACGCTCGCAGCGGCGGTGAATTACGGATTCGGGACGCACGACCGCGTGGCTTATCCCGCGGATGTTTATCTCGAACGCCTGACAGACCTGGCGCCGCTTCTGGAGCTACCGAGGAGATGACCGAGGGCGCTAATTCCTGCCCGAGGCTGCAGCCGCCGAGACCGCCTCGATGTCAATGACAAATGCCGTTTGATCGTCTGTGAGCACCAGCAGACGCTTGCCATCTTCCGAGAAGGCATGACCGGAAACATGGTTTGCAAAAGAAAGATCGCCCGCCTGCTTCAGCGTGTGCAGATCATAAACCACGAGACGCCCGGCGCCATTGGCAAGGCAGAGCCACTCGCCGTGGGAGGAAATCTGCGGGTTGCAACCGAACCACTTGGCTTTCCTCTCTCCGGTCGAGCTGGAATACAAAAGCACGCGGTTCAAATTATCTGTAACCATGATCCAATCTCCGGCCGCTTCCACGCTTTGCGGCAGGAAGGAGTATTTTCCGGTGTGAACGACGGCCCCGCCGACCGCCGTACCATCCTGAGCGTTCAGCACTTCGGCAAAAAAGTCCATTTCGCCAGGCCTTTCCCGGTCCCAGAGGGCCTGAAGCTTCCCATCGCGGGCAAGTTCCTCCTGCAAACCGTCCACTTTCGCGTTCCATAGGAAGACGAGCTTTCCGCTCGAACCCGAGCCGAACACGCTGGGCCCCTGCGTAGGAAAGTTGCGCGACCATAAAGGCGTCAGGTTGACGATCTCCAGGGCCTGCAATGCAAAATTGCGGCGCGCGTAGCGGTTCTTCTCATTATGCTTGGTGCGCAGAACGATTTTGCCGAAGAAAGTGAGATCGTCCTCTTTTGCGACGTCGCGGGCCCTCCATTGCTTGGTGACCGGGCTAAGCACGACCATCTCGCGGCCTTGCTTGTCGAATTCGGGAAAGTCGAGATAGAAGACCGAATTGGGAGCGGCGAAGGCACCTTGAAAGTTGCGGACAAAAAAAGGACGCTCCGCGGAATCCAAGCCCCAAATGCCGCCCCGCGTGCGGCTAGACATGGCCAACCATTTCAAGTCCGAAGATGCCGTGAACGAACCTAGATTGCCCAGCTTGCCAATGGGAAGCTCGAGCGCGGTGGTCGTTTTTGCCCCTTCTACGTTGTACAAACCGATCTCGCCATTCACACGCTCGCTGACCGAGACGTCGCCCCAGACATCAGTGGCGGGCATGCGATTGGTGTAGGCGAACCTCTTCTGCTCTAGGTCGAAAGCTCCAACCGGAACGTCCTTGAGCGGCCGCACAAGGACATATCTCGGATTGCTTGCCGAAGCTAGAACGCCGCCTCCCAAGGGAATCCGTTCGAGCACTTTTCCCGATGTAAATTCGACCACGGGGGACTTTTCGGGCTTGTACATATCCACTCCGACGATGCGGTCGGGCCCGATGAAGGCAAACGAATACTGCATGGCGGTTTCGACCTGCCCCGGAACACTGATTTTCCTTTCCGTGGTTAAGTCGATGACCACCTCTTCCTTGGTACGCGATGAGGCGGCGAAGTAACGGGCATCCGGTGAGAAGCGCAGGGTGGCCACATCTTTATGGGATATAAGGAAAAGAAACTTCAAAATGGTGGCGTAACCGCTAAAGCCGGGATCAAGATCGAAGAACTTCTCTCTCTTGAAGACGCTTTCCCCGGTGGTGACATTGTAGAGCGCCAGCGCCAAGTCGTTGCCGAGGCAGGCGAGATATTTGGCATCGGGCGAAAGCGCCGCCTGACGGCATCCACGCACGGCGGGAACGTCGCTGACGCTAGTTTGCTCCTGATGATCGATGTCCCAGGTTTCCACCCTCAGACCAGAGCTGAAGAACACAACTTCGCGGGAATCCGGGGAGAATTGCGCCGATTCCGCGTCAACCGTGTCGATCCGAAATAGGTACTGCAGCGGATCGCGGCTGAGGACATAAATACCACCTTCGTCCTGCGCCAGCAGATATTTGCCATCCGAACTGAAACGAAAGTTTTCGATGTCGCCCCGCAGCGGGTCCGCCAACTTCTTGCGTGAGAGCACACCGGCAAGATGCTCGGCGTGCCCGATGCCCTGGTAGTGGAGCACTGCCGCTTGCCATTGATGAAAATCGTCAGACGGGACAGGAGCCCTCCTGTCAATGCAACTCGCCGGCAAAGTGCCCACGTCCTTCAGCGCCTCGCGCAGCCTTTTTGAATCGGGGCGGGTGTAGCCGAAAAGGTCGGAGAGCCAGTTTCCGCTCTTCCCCTTTGTCTCCATTAGGCGATCCAAAAAGGTCGGGAAGGCCTGAGCGGAATAACCGGCGCGGGCGACGGCCTGAACACCAAGCTGATCGGCGATCTTCTGACTTTTTTCCTCTTCCCCGTAAGAGCGAGCGTGGATTTTTTTTAAGCGCACGCTTTCCACGAATTGGTTATAGAGGCCAAAAAGATCTTCGTCAGAGGAGAGGCTCTTGATTCCCAGGACGTCGCGAAACATCCGGGACATGTCCTGCGCCTGCTGCCGGGCAACCAAGTGTCCCAACTCGTGGCCGAGCAGACCGGCCAGTTCATCTTCGTTGCGCAAATAAGCCGCCATTTTGCGCGAAACATAGACGCGGCCTCCCGGCATGCTAAAAGCCTGAATCTCCGGTTGATCGTATAAAAGGAACTCGTAACGCAAGCCCGTCTCCGGAAGATGCTGGCTCACGCGCTCCCCGACGGCCTTGAGATAGCCGGTGAGCTGACCCTCATCGATAATGCGGAACCGGCTCTCCATCTGCTGACGCACGATTTCCCCAAGCTCCTGTTCCTGTTGAGGGGAAAAAAGAAGTTTGGAAGAGTCCATGTATGGTGCCTGGAGCGCAGGGCAGGTCGTTTGGGCGCTGTTCACCGAAGAGACTGCCAAGAGGCTAAAGATGCACACGAAAGCGCGGGTACCCATGGGAATCCTGGTCGAGATAGCGGCGAGATTAGCACTGCTCTGAGGCGTCGGCAACCCTTGGAATCGATCAAGTTCTCTTTGGGAACTTTGAGAAACCTCCACTAACCGTCGGCCACCATCCATAAGATTCCTAAGACATGGCTTGCCATTAGGCCCCCCAGTTGGCAGACTCAGCGCGTGGTTATCGGCCTGTTCTCGGAATTGGATGCACCCGGCGGGGTGCAGCGCGTGGGGCGCCATTTAGCGGCGGTGTTGACCGAGTTTGCCTCCAGCCGCGGGTGGGACTGCCGCCTGCTCAGCTTGAACGACACCCCGGAGCTGCACCGCGGGGCGGTGGGCAGCCGGGAGTTTGTGTTTACGGGGTGCGAAAAAGCCAAAGGGCGCCTCCTAGCGATGGCATTGCGGGCAGCCAAGCGCAACGCCAAGCTCGTGTTGGCAGGGCATCCGCATCTCTCGCCGGTGGTGCAGTTGATGCGCCTGGCGGCGCCAAAGATGAGAACCATTGTCTGCACGCACGGCGTGGAAGTCTGGGAACCCCTGGGACGACTGCGGCGACACGCGCTGCGGCGCGTCCACGTCGTGCTGGCGCCTAGCCGGGACACGGCCGAGCACGTGGCGGTGCAACAAGGGGTGCCGCGCGAGCGGATTCGCGTGCTGCCCTGGGCGCTCGACCCGCAATTCGAAGCGCTGCTCGCGGCAAATCCTGTTCCGAAGCCGCCGAAAGACTTCCCCACCGGGCGGGTAATCCTGACCACCGGGCGTTGGGTGGCGAGCGAGCGCTACAAAGGAATGGACACGCTGATTACCGCGCTGCCGCGGCTTCTGACCAAGTGGCCCGAGCTGCATTTGGCGCTGGCCGGTTCGGGAGATGACCGGGCGTGGCTCGAGGATTTTGCGGAGAAAAACGGCGTGGGGCGCCACGTGCATTTTCTTAGCGGGCTGCACACCGCGGAATTGGCGGCGTGCTACGCAGCGTGTGAAATCTTCGCTTTGCCCAGCCGCGGCGAAGGATTTGGCCTGGTGTACCTGGAGGCGATGGCGTGCGGCAAGCCGGTGATCGGAGGGATGCACGGAGGAGCGCCCGAGCTGATTCAGGACGGCGTCACCGGCTACCTGGTGCCGCACGGCGATCCCATTCAACTGGCGACGGCCCTGCAAACGCTGCTGGCCGACCCGCAGCACGCGAAAGAAATGGGCGCGCGCGGCCGGCAAACGGTGGACCATGAATACCGCTTCCCGAACTTCGCGAAAGCCCTGAAAAAAATCCTGCGCGCGCAATGCTAATCCTGAACGTCACGGAGACCTACGCCCCATTTCTGGAGTTTGGAGGTCCGCCCGTGAAAGTGCGCGCGCTCGGCGAAGGTTTGGCGCGAAGCGGGCATCAAGTGACGGTGCTTACCGCAGATTGGGGCCTGGAAAAATGGGCACTCGCTACCGGAGGGGAGAACCGAGCGGAACGATCTCCGTTCGGCTGGCGGCGCCGGGAAAACGGTGTCGAGGCGATTTACCTTCCGACCTGGCTGTATTACCGGCAAGTGAGCTGGAATCCGGCGGTGAAGCGGTATTGTCGGGCGCGGGTAGGACAATTCGACGTCGCGCACATTTTTGGACTCTACGATCTGCTCGGTCCGGCGGTGGCGGCGGCTTGCCGCAACCGCGCGATTCCGTACATCGTCGAGCCAATCGGTATGTTTCATCCGATCGTGCGGAATTTGTGGCTAAAGCGAATCTATCACCGCGTGTGGGGCATGCGAATGCTCGAGGAAGCGAGCGCAATCGTGGCGACTTCGGAGCAGGAAATGGAAGAGCTCGCTGCGGGAGGGATCTCTCGGGCGAAGGTTGTCATGCGGCGAAATGGCGTCGAAGCGCCCGGGTCATGGCCGGAGCGCGGCCTGTTTCGAAAAAAATTAGGAATTCCAGCCGAAGCCAGAGTGGTGCTTTTTTTGGGGCGGTTATCTGTCAAAAAAAGCCCTGATCTGTTGTTGCGAGCCTTTGCCGAAGTGAAAAAGCGGCGCGCCGGGATGCCGTTGCGATTGGTGTTTGCGGGACCCGACTTAGGTGGAGTGCGGGCGCAACTGGTCGAAATGGCGGCGCAGCTGGATGCCAGCCAGGAGGTCCAGTTTGCCGGGCCGCTATTTGGCCAGGAGAAGTGGGCGGCCTACCGGGACGCCGATGTTTTTGTCCTTCCTTCACAGAACGAAAACTTCGGGAATACCGCGGCAGAGGCGGTCGCATCGGGGACGCCGGTGATTGTGACCGAACAATGCGGGATTGCACCGCTGCTCGCGAACCAAGCCGGCATGGTGGCAAGGCACGAGGTCCACCATCTGGCTGAAGTACTCTCTCGCATTTTGACCGATGAGGAACTCCGTAGACATCTCGAAGCCGGATGCGCTAAAGTCACACGGAATCTCGGATGGGGGGAGCCGGTCCACGAGATGGAGCGCTTGTATGCTGCGTGTAGGTCGCCAAAGGGCGGGACACGGAGTAACTGAGGAATTGGTATAGGGCGCGTGCCTGAATCTCGCCATCCCATTTTTCGTGCGTTGTGGTGGAGCTCGAACCTGCTCCTCGTCGCAGCGCTTCTGGTCGTGCTGCTCGCGGGGCTCCGCGAATTCTCTTTGCGCTACTACCTGGACGGTTTCTCCGACGCCATCGCGCCCAGCGTTTTGTCGGCAGAACCGAAGGTTCAGGCCATTCTGGACTGGATGCGAATCGAGCCATCCCGAGCCGTCGCGACAAACTTGGATACGCTCTCCCAGCGAGATCCGCACGTCACCCTCAACTATCAGCAGCTCTTGCGTGTATGCGGAACGGCGACCAATGCTTTCTTGAATCTGGCGCGAGAAGACGATCTAGTCGTACGGCGCCTGCTTTTGTTGGGTCCTGACGGCAACACGAAACACGTGGTTGCCGAAGTGCGCCTCGATCGGCGCTGGATTGTAGTCGACCCGACTTACCACTTGATCATGAAGGACTCCCGGGGACGTCTTTTGACGCGCCAAGATCTTCAGAACCCGGCTATCTTCAGGCAGGCGGTAAGTTCCGTTTCGAATTATCCCCTGGATTACGACTACCAGCGCACCACCCACGTGCACTTGGAGCGGGTACCGCTTCTTGTGAAGCTCCGATTGCGCAGAATCCTTGACGCCATCTTTCCAGGCTGGGACGAAGCAGCAGACTGGAGCTTGCTTTTGGAGCGCGAATCGTTCTTTTACCTAGCGCTTGCCTCCGTGGCCGCGGTTTTCCTTTTCTCGGTGCGCTTCTTGCTCGGCTGGTATGCGGACAGCCGCCTGAGAATACGCCGTTTTCATTTGCGCGACCGGGTTCTTCGGGCCGGCTCAGCCTTCCTCACGGCACCGGAGATCAAAGAATAGCGTGTGCGGGATCTGCGGAGTCGCCTTCACCTCGCACAATACGCAAGCGGAAGCGCGAGTGCGGGCGATGACCGCGGCGATGCGGCATCGCGGCCCGGATGAAGAAGGATTCCTCCTTGGCGAACCGCGTGCGCCCGGACTGGCGCTGGGCATGCGCCGATTGAGCATCATCGACCTGGCTCGCGGCCACCAACCCATTTGGAATGAAACCAGAGATGTCGCCGTGGTGTGCAACGGCGAGCTATACGGCTACCGCGACCTCCGCGAACGGCTGATCCTCTGCGGGCATCGCTTCGCGACACAATCGGACACGGAAACTCTCGTCCACGCATGGGAAGAGTGGGGAGAAGACGCACTCAGCGAACTGCGTGGAATGTTTGCGTTTGCGCTGCTCGATTTGCGGGAGCGTTACGCGACGGCGCCGATTCTATTTTTGGCGCGCGATCCCCTGGGAATTAAACCGCTCTATTACACGCAAACACCGGACGGACTTGCCTTCGCTTCGGAAATGCGAGCCCTTCTCGCCGCCAGCGCGGCTCCCAAAAACGTGTCGCGCGACGCGCTGACATCGTATCTGCTCTTTGGGAGCGTGAGCGAACCGTTAACGCTTGTCGAAGGAGTGTTCAGCCTGCCTCCGGGCCACCGCATGCTGCTGCACGTTCCGGAGCGCCGTCGCGTACCGCGCGCGCGCCAATGGTGGGATCCGGCAGTTTCCCCGGCCGCGAAGGACACCCGGAAACCGCGCGACCTTGCTTCCGCCGCCAAGAAGTTGCGTCCCTTGCTCGAAGACGCGGTTCGGGCGCATTTGATCGCGGATGTGCCGGTGGGATTGTTCCTTTCGAGCGGGCTCGACTCGGGAGCCATCGCGGCGCTGGCGGCTAAGGAGCGGACGGGGATTCAGAGTTTTACGCTGACGTTTCCAGGCACTTCATTTGATGAAGGGGCGGGCGCACAAGCGGTTTCGAGGCGCTGTGGAACCCAGCATACCGAAGTGCCGCTGGGCGGCGGGGCGATCGTGGAGCGCATTGACGAGGCCCTTGGAGCACTGGACCAGCCCACGATGGACGCCGTGAATACTTATTTTGTTTCCTGGGCGGCGAGGAAAGTGGGGCTGAAAGTAGCCCTCTCCGGCTTGGGCGGCGATGAGCTTTTTGCAGGGTATTCGACGTTTGCGGATACGCCGCGACTCTCGACTTTGGTTCGTACTGCATGGTTCGTGCCGACACTGGCAAGACGCTTGGCGAAACCACTCGTCGAGGCGCTCGCCGGAAAGCGAGGCTCGCCGGATGTCGGTGGCAAGGCGGCCTCGGCGTGGGTTTCTCCCGATTCGCTTCCCCATCCGTATTTCTTTTCACGAACACTTTTCCCGCCGGGACGATTGGAGAAGATCATTGAACCGCGATTCCGCGCCAGCACCATCGGCCCTGACGGCGTGACGCTCGAACCGACATGGCTCGGATGGCTCGAAAGAACCGCGGACGAAGCACGCAAACTCGAACCCGTGGGGGGTGTCTCCTGGCTGGAGATGCGCAGCTACATGGCGAGCACGCTTCTGCGCGACACGGATTCGGTGAGCATGGCGCAATCGCTCGAAGTCCGCGTCCCGCTGCTGGATACGCCGCTGGTGGAATTTGTGAGGGCCTTGCCGGACGCCTCGCGCCACCGGCCGGGCGTGCACAAAGCATTGCTTGTCGAAGCGATTCGCGATTTGCTGCCCCCGGAAATTCTCGCGCTAAAGAAACGGACTTTTACTTTGCCCTGGGAAGAATGGTTGCGCGGACCACTGCGAAAGAGGCTGGAAACGAGTTTCCGAGACCCTGCGCCGTTGCTCGCGCCTCGCTTGCGCCCCGGCGGAATCGAAGGCGTCTGGAACGATTTCCTCGAGGCGAAAACCACCTGGTCGCGTCCTTGGTCTCTCTACGTTCTGAACGAATGGTGCCGCCTCCATCTCGCCGCATGAACATGCCGTTGAGGTACACTGACTCATCGCGTGATGAACATCCTGGGGATTAACGCGTACCACGGGAACGCTTCCGCGGCGATCGTGTGCGACGGCCGCCTGGTCGCGGCCGTCGAAGAGGAGCGATTTAACCGCGTCAAGTATGCAGCGGGGTTTCCCGCGCAGGCGATTCGCTATTGTTTGAGAGAGGCGGGTCTGACGCTCGAGGAAATCGACCACGTGGCCGTGCCGCGAAACCCCTACGCACGGTTAGCGACGAAATTATTCTATGCGCTGCGCATGCCTTCCTTCGCGCGCGAACGCGCCAAGGTGCTGGTGAAATTTCAAGGCATCCCCGAGGCTCTGGCCGAGACCTTTGATACCGACTTGAATAAGATCCGCGCGCAATTTCATCGTATCGAGCATCATCAGGCGCATCTGGCGAGCAGTTTTTACTGTTCGCCATTTGCATGCGCAGCACTGCTGTCGGCGGATGGGCTGGGGGACTTCGCAAGCACCATGTGGGGAATTGGCAGCGGCAGCCGCATGAAAATCGAGGGCGCCATCGCGTTTCCGCACTCGCTGGGTCTGTTTTACAGCGCCGTGACGCAGTACCTGGGCTTCCTGAAATTTGGCGACGAGTACAAGGTCATGGGGCTGGCCGCTTACGGGCAGACCGAACAGCTGGAACTGTTCCAGGACATCGTGCGCTTTGAGAATGGCTCCGGGCGAAACGGCTTTAAGCTGGGACTAGAATATTTTTCGCACCATCGCACTGGCCCGGAGATGTCCTGGGCCGAAGCGGACAAAACGCCCGCGCTTGGCAAATTGTTTTCGGAAGGGATGGAAAGGCGGCTTGGCGCGGCGCGCGCTGCGGATGAAACGCTTGAGCAACGCCACCGGAATCTTGCAGCTTCGCTGCAGGCGCGGCTCGAGGAAGTTTATCTGGGAATGTTGAGGAAGTTTGCCGAACGCACTGGATTAAAGACCGTATGCCTCGCCGGCGGCGTGGCGTTCAACTGCGTGGCCAACGGAAAGATTTTTGAGGCCACCCCATTCGAGCAGGTTTACGTCCAGCCGGCCGCGGGAGACGGCGGGCTATCGGTCGGTGCGGCGTTCTTCGTCTGGCACCAGGTTCTGGGCCGGCCGCGCTCGTTTGCAATGGATCATGCCTACTGGGGCCCGGAATATTCGCACGAAGAGATTTGCCGCGCCGTCGATTCGACTGGCCTGGCGCAAAAAGGCTGTGTGGTCGTTGAACTTCAAGAAGAGGAATTAATGCGACGCGCGGCGGCCATCGTCGCGGACGGCAAAATCCTCGGCTGGTTTCAGGGACGAGCCGAATGGGGCCCGCGGGCCCTCGGTAATCGCAGCATTGTTGCCGATCCGCGACGGCCCGAGATGAAAGATATTCTCAACCGCCGCATTAAGCACCGCGAGAGCTTCCGCCCCTTTGCGCCTTCGATTCTGGCCGAAGCCACCGGGCAATATTTCGAAAGGTCGCATCCTTCGCCCTTCATGACGCTGGCTTATCCGGTGCGCCCGGAAAAGCGCGACAAAATCCCCGCGCCGACGCACGTGGACGGCACAGCTCGCCTGCAAACCGTCACACGCGAAGCGAACCCGCGCTACCACGCGCTGATTTCGGCGTTCCGTGATCTCACCGGTGTTCCCGTCGTGCTGAACACGTCGTTTAACGACAACGAGCCGATTGTCTGCCGCCCGGAAGAGGCCATCGACTGCTTCCAACGCACACAAATGGACGCCCTGGTCCTGGGCGATTTGCTTGTTGCCCGCCAAGGCCAGTGAAACGCCCAAGCTCCTCCGCGACGCCGTCGCGAAGGCGGCCGGACAACAAAAACGGTTCGACATAAGGGTGCAATACGACTAATCATTTAAGCAGTCTCGCGTTGCAGTCGGGCTAGAAACGATTGAAGATCCTGCTCCTGAATCTGTACTATCCGCCGGATACCTCGGCGACCGCAAAGATGGCGCACACGGTGGCGGCGACGATCTCGATCCACCATCGCATTACCGTGCTTTGCGGGCGGCCGTCCTACGACCCAACCGAGCGGCGCCCCTGGCGCCCCTACCAGACGGAAAACGTGGACTTGGTTCGCATCATCCGTGCCGGGTCAACGGAGTTTCCACGGTTCAACATGAAAAGTCGCCTGATGAATTACCTGAGCTATGTGCTGCTGGCTCTGCCGCGCGCTCTCTTCCTTGATTGCGATGTGGTGCTGGCCATGACCGACCCGCCGTTTCAGGGAATCGTCGGAGCCTTCGTGGCCATGCTGAAGCGAAAACCGTATGTCTACAACATCCGGGACTTGTACCCCGACATGGCGGTCGGAGGCAGCATCGTCACCGCCGGTGTGCCGACGCGTATCTGGGAGAAGCTCAACCGCTGGGCGCTCGGACGCGCCGAGCGCGTCATCGTTCTTGGCGAAGACATGCGCGCGCGCATTATCGCCAAGGGAGTAGAGCCCTCGCGAATCGCCCTCATTCGCGACGGTGCCGAGATTCCTCCGCCCGAGAAATCCCTGCCCCCTCCCGATCCCGAAGTGATCCACGCGATCCGCGGCAGTTTTTCGTTTGTTTTGCTTCATGCCGGCAACCTGGGATTTTACGGCGCATGGAATACGCTTGTGGCCGCGGCCCGCAAGCTTTCAAACGAGGGGGTCGGACTTGTTTTCGTGGGCGACGGCGCGCAGCGGCAGGCTATCCAAACGGCAGCGGCGGGGGCCGACAACATACGCTTTCTTGATTATTTCCCCGCCGCCAAAATCCCCTCGGTTTTGGCCGCCGCCGATGCGCACCTAGTCACCGTCAAGCGCGGGCTGGAAGGAGTGGTGGTCCCAAGCAAAATGTACGGAATTCTGGCGGCCGGAAAACCGATTGTTGCCGTAGCTCCCGAAGAAACCGACGTTCGGTCGCTTGGCGTGAAGCAAGGCTTTGCGGTGGCTGCCGATCCCGACAAACATGGGGAACTCGTCAGCGTTATCCGCCTGTTGATGGCAGACTCGAGGAAGGTGAAATCCATGGAAGCGGCGGCACGGGCCGCCGCACCCTCCTATGATAGAGTGGCTGAGCTTCAAAAATATCTGGAAATCCTTGAACACATCCGCACGCGCTAGAGAATTCAGGAGGCAGAGCAGCAAGTGGCCACAACCGAATTGTTTTGGGCGGGAAAGACGGTGTTGGTAACCGGGGGAGCGTCGTTTATTGGGTCAACCCTTAGTGACCATCTGATCGCACGAGGAGTCAAGAAAGTCCGAGTCGTCGACGACCTCACAAGCGGACATTTGGGCAATCTCCGTCCGCACCTCGGAACAGGTAAGGTCGATTTCCTCGAAGCCGATCTTCGCGAACCTGGGGTGGCGCGGGCCGCGATCGAGGGCGTCGACGTGGTTTTTCACCTTGCCGCCGACCACGGTGGCCGCGGTTATGTGGACCTGCACCAGGCCGGCCCGGCTTCGAATTTCTTTCTGGACGGCCTCATCTTCGCCGAGGCCCTGAAAGCCAAAGTGAAAAAAGTGGTCTTTGCCTCTTCCGGCTGCGTGTACCCCAACTTTCTGCAGTCCGATATCCACAAGGAACTCTACCTCACCGAAGACCTCACCAAGGGCCCCAATGACGCAGACAACACCTACGGTTGGGCCAAACTGATGGGTGAATTCACGCTGCAGGCCTATGCCAAAGAGCACGGTTTGGGCGCCGCCTCTTGCCGCTACTTTACGGTGTACGGTCCGCGAGGCGTAGAGAATCACGCGGTCATCGCCATGATTGCGCGCGCGTTCCTGGGACAGAATCCGTTCGAAGTCTGGGGCGACGGCACGCAGATCCGCAACTGGACCTACATCGATGACATCGTGGAAGGAACGATCCTTGCCGGAGAAAAAATTCATGACGGCACGCCGATAAATCTCGGCACCATGGAGCGCATCCGGGTCATCGATTGCGCCAGGATGGTTTGCGAATTCACCGGACACCAGGCCGAGATCAAGCTCTGTCCGGACATGCCCACGGGCCCGCTGAACCGCGTAGCGGACAATTCCCTGGCGAAGAAACTCCTCGGGTGGGAGCCAAAAGTCCCGTTCCGCGAGGGGCTGAAGCGGACCATCGACTGGTATTACTCGACCAAGGACAAGGAAGAAGTGATGCGCACCTTCAGCAGGATGCTCACGGAAAGGTGACCTACTCTCCCGGCTGAAGCCCGGCACTTCTGTAGTCGCAGCCTTGCTGCTCCTCGCCCGCAAAGGATAACCAGGCTTTTCAGGAGCTCACCGAAGGCGTCGCATGGGCGGGTTGCGGTGCACGGTCGAGCAGCAGAAACCCCGCTTGCAGGACGTCATCGGAAATTTGTTGCCTTTTGGCTATGACCCGCCCCCCTGTCCCCTTGGCTTGGAGGGTTTTCTTTTTGTGGCCGGCGATTGAACCGCAACAAAAATCGCAGTATCGTGTTTTCGCTGCGTTGCGGCAGCGATTCTCGAAATCTTGGGAGCCTGACGCATGGCCGCAGGCCTACTCGCTTTCTTCATTGCCTTGTTTGCTTCCCTGGTGCTAGTCGAGCCTGTGCGCGCGCTGGCACTTCGCGTGGGCATGGTGGATTTACCCGGGCCGCGAAAAGTGCATCACGCGCCGATTCCCCTTCTTGGCGGCTTGCCCATATACGCTGCCGTGGTGATTGCGGTTTTGCTGGCCTTCCAGGGGCCTGCCCGGGCGCAAGTTGCCGGCATCCTGATTGGCGCGACGCTCGTCGCCGCAGTGGGGATCCTCGATGACCGCGGCCTGCTCCACCACCAGATAAAACTATTCGTTGGCATGCCGTTAGCGGCGGGAATTTTGCTTCTGAGCGGGATTCGCGCCCAGGTTTTCACCACCTTTGTGGAAGGGCCTAGCGGCGTCTTTTTGGACGCAGCACTGACCGTTTTTTGGGTCGTTGGCATTACCGCTTCGTTTAGCATCCTCGATCACATGGACGGATTGTGCGCCGGCGTGGCGGCTGTGTCCTCTGTCTTTTTTGCCTTGCTGGCTTATATAAACGGACAGATTCTGGTCACCATCCTGGCGGCGGCTGTTCTCGGGGCCGCTGCCGGATTTCTGCGCTGGAATTTCAAGCCTGCCAGGATTTTCATGGGTGATGGCGGCGCGATGTTCTTGGGATTCCTGATGGCCGCCTTGGGTCTGAAGTTGCGTTTGGAAAATACACCCCATTTTTCCGGTTGGCTGGCTCCCATCCTGATCCTGGGTGCGGCCATTTTTGATACCACGCTGGTAACCATCTCGCGTGCTCGGCGAGGGTTGCTGCCTTTTGCGACACCCGGCAAAGACCATGCCGCCCACAGGCTGGCAAATCTCGGCCTTGGTCATCGCGGAGCCGTGGTCACGTTGTACCTTCTGGGAGCGCTCGGTGGTTCGGCTGCCTTGTTGATCGGTTATCTTTCCACGCGGGACGCCTTGCTGCTCGGAATTCTCGCTTTGGCGCTGGCCTTGTCCGGCATCGCCTATCTCGAGCGAGCCCCTTATGAGCGCCAGGAGCGCGAACCATCACGCGCTCGCTGAGAGTCGATCGGTCGGTAATGATCGAGAATTGCAAACTCTGGCTCCTCGCGCTCCTCGCCGTCTTTCTTTGTCCTTAGAGGACGTTTCTGTATACTTACAGCGCCCTCCCATCCATTTCCTTTGGGGTCCCGCGCGGGTCGGGCGGAGAAGCAGATCCAATCTTTTGCATAGGCTGTCGAGAATCCGTGTAGAGAGACTGCGTACCGTTGGGATGTACACGACCGTGGAAGACGACAAAGCCCAGCCAGTAAACGGCAGCCGCCAGCGGGAAGTCATTGTTGTGGGAGCCTCGGCCGCCGGCCTATTCGCCGCCGCCAACGTGGCCCGGGGCGGGCGGCCCGTGCGGGTGTTGGAATCCAAGCCGCGGCTTGAACCTGCCGCGCGCACACTCATCGTAACCGATCATTTCCGCAGCCAGATGGCGGTGGTAGCCCAGCAGAGCGTCATCAACGAAATCCGCCGTTTTGAACTCTTTACCGACGGACGCTCGGCGCAAATCGCGTTAAAGAAGCCGGACCTGATCATCGAGCGCTCGCGGCTTATTGCCGCCCTTGCTCGGGACGCCCGGCAGGCCGGGGCCTCGCTTTGTTTTGATTCGCGTTTCTTGGGCGTGGGACCAAACGAGCGCGGCTTGCGCTTGGATATCGAGAGCGGCGGCAAACGCGAGGAACTGCATGCCGACAGCGTCGTTGGCGCAGACGGTGCGGCGAGCCGCGTGGCCCGCGCCGCCGGCTGGCCACCGGTCGACACGGTGCCGCTCGTACAAGCCATCGTTCGCCTCCCGAGAGATTGCCGGCCGGATACCACGCGCGTGTGGTTTGTTCCCGACGACACACCGTATTTTTATTGGCTGATTCCGGAATCCGCGGAGCGCGCCGCGCTCGGCGTGATTGGCGAGCATGGCCGCGACACGAAACGCTGCTTCGAGAATTTTCTTGACAAGAAAAAACTGCAACCGCTCGAATGGCAGGGAGCGCGCATTCCGGTTTATCGGGGATGGGTGCCGGTGCGGCGGCAAATCGGAAAAGGCGAAGTGTACCTGGTAGGAGACGCGGCGGCGCAAGTCAAGGTGTCCACCGTCGGCGGCATCGTTACCGGATTCCGCGGCGCCCTGGGGGTAGCCCGCGCGCTGCTCAACCAAAGCTCCGAAGAGGAGTTCTCCGCGCTGCGCCGTGAACTTGTCACGCATTGGATGATCCGCCGCGCGCTCCATCATTTTGCGCAAAAGGATTATTCGCAACTCCTGGATTTGCTGGACTTTTCTGCACGGGAGTCGCTCGGAGAAATTCATCGCGACGAGTCCACCCGGCTGGTTTGGAATCTGGTCCGGCGCCAGCCTCGCCTCCTGCTGCTTGGATTGCGCGGGCTGCTGATGGGAAACAGGATCAGGAATCGCGGAACGCTTTCTCCTCCGGGATTAGGACCAAACTGTCCATCTTGACTCGATTTTTTGGACAGCCAGGGAAACGAACCACTCTTCCCTTTTCGGCCGATCACTTCGTCTAGCCCGTTGTCAATTCACGAGTTGTTCGCTGCGCGTTGCAGAACAGAACCGCCGGACTTAGCGACCAGCTTCCTGGAGCAACGACGGCGTGGAAAGAGTAGAATCGTGCGCTCGAGAGGGAAATTTATCCGTATATTCATCTCGACCGAAGTGAATCCCACCTAAACTCTGGTCCGAGTTTCCTGCATAGAAAAGTTGTAGTCAGAAGCGCGAGGGTGCCGCTCGCGTTGCAGTTGC